>Ga0172362_10004532_pt1 | contig 12045 bp, 5 predicted proteins | sample LakKivs1_kivu2a2_FD_114534 | JGI IMG/M metagenome (GOLD analysis project Ga0172362, IMG submission 114534) | Sediment microbial communities from Lake Kivu, Rwanda - Sediment s1_kivu2a2 | ecosystem: Environmental > Aquatic > Freshwater > Lake > Sediment | place: Rwanda: Western Province, Lake...
AGAGAACTGTTGCAGTCATCAGTAACCGGAAATATCCTCGTGTTGCCTGAAGTCAGGATGTTCTACAATCCCTCACTCAAAGGCCATTTTATGTTTGTTCCCGGAGTAATTACCATAATTATGACGCTTGTCTGTGCCCTGATGACATCCATAACAATCACGCGTGAAAAGGAATTCGGAACCATGGAAGTGCTCCTGGTTTCTCCGCTGAAACCAATACAGATCATCGTGGGTAAAGTGGTCCCGTATTTTATGTTGTCCATAATAGATGCCATAATTATACTGGTGCTTTCGCGGTTTGTTTTTGGTTTGCCTGTCAAGGGAAGCTTAATTCTGCTTTTTGCCGAATTGATGCTCTATATTCTGATGAGCCTCTCAATAGGAATAATGATATCAACGGTTTCAAAAACCATGCAGCAGGCGATCTTCATGGCTCTTGTAGGGATGCTTCTTCCGACAATCCTGCTTTCAGGATTCATTTTCCCGCTGGAGAATATGCCAAAGGGTTATGACTGGGTAGCTGCAATATTTCCTCCAAGATATTTTATTGTTGTTATCAAGAATATAATGATCAAGGGTACGGGATTCATGTATGTCTGGAAAGAAACCCTGATATTAATGTTTTTTACAGCAGCATCGATATGGCTGAGCATGAGGAACTTCAAGGTAAGACTGCAATGAACGGTGCGACGGCACAACGGTATGACGGTACGAAGGTACGAAGAGACAAAGCATCAGCAAATGACATTATGAAAAGGTGCAGAGTATGAGGACTATATTATATCTTATAAGAAAAGAGTTTCTGCAGATCTTCAGGGACAGGTTTATCGGCAGAGCCGTTTTTGCTGTACCTGTTGTCCAGATGCTTTTGCTCGTGCCTGCTGTCACCTTTGAGATCAAAAATGTAAAGCTCTGTATCATTGACAGGGATATGACGGCGGAATCACGGGAGCTTGTGAGCAAGCTTGAGGGATCAACATTCTTTAAAGTCAGGTTTTCAACTTTCTCCGAGAACGAAGCCAATGATCTCCTGCACAGGGGCAAGTGTGATCTTATACTTCAGATACCGTCGGGTTTCGGAAAAGAGACCGGACTGGGGCGGCCCGGCAAAATACTGGTCTCCGCAAACGCGATAAATGCTGTTAATGCCCAGCTGTCATGGGCTTACCTCAGCGGAGTGATCAGGGATTATAATCTGAATATTCTTGCCGAAAATGCCGGTGCCTTGTCATTAGCTGCCATGCCGCAGATACAGGTCACCAACAGGTACTGGTACAATGAAATGCTCAATTACAAGTATTACATGCTGCCCGGAGTGCTGGGAATACTGATACTCGCAATCGGCTTTGTCCTTGCAGGCCTTAATCTGGTGAAGGAAAAGGAGAGCGGAACAATTGAACAGATCAATGTCACTCCGGTAAAGAAATATCACTTTATTATAGCGAAGATGTTTCCGTTCCTTATCATCGGACTGATTGACCTGGGCATCGGATTGTTTATCGGATGGATTACTTTCAACATACCCTTTGAGGGAAGTATTCCACTTCTGTTCCTGTGCTCGGCAATTTTCATGACGGCTATCCTCGGACTCGCGCTTTTAGTTTCAACGTTCTCAAGCACACAGCAGCAATACATGTTTACCGGATTCCTGTTTATAATCATTTTCGTCCTGATGAGCGGTATATTCACTCCCAGTGAAAGTATGCCCTTATGGGCCCAGAAGATCAACCTTGTCAATCCGGCTGCATATATAATGCGGATCAACAGGATGATCATGCTTAAGGGATCAACATTTCATGATATAAGAGGGGATATTCTTGCCCTGACTCTTATCGCGATTGCATTTACAGCCCTTGCAGTAAACCGCTACAGAAAAACGGCATAATGGTCTTAGGGTTTTAGACTCTTAAGACTCCGGGACTATAAGACTATCAGACTCTGACACCGATAAGAATGATATCATCAACCTGGCCTGAATGGTATGTTTTCTGGTTCGGATAATAGATCCAGTCTTCGAGGGTTTTATTGAAGATCTCTTTCTGGGAAGCCATGTCTGCTCCCTGGTTGTCGAGGAGCATCTGCCTGAACCTGGTCTTCATGAATTTCCTGCCGTCGGGACCTCCGAACTGATCCATATAGCCGTCGGAGAAAAGATAAATGGTATCACCTTTTTGAATATCTATCTCATGACAAGTGAAATCAGACATGTATGAATATACTCCCACCGGCATCATATCGCCTTTTTTCTCCAAAAGATTGAATTGTCCGTTTTCCCTGCGTATAAAATAAAGAGGATTGTTTGCACCCGCGAACCAGAGTTTCATCTGTTTCAGATCGACTGTGCATAAAGCAATATCCATGCCGTCCTTGGCATCTTCTGCAGAGCCTGTCTGCTTCAGTGCGCTTATAACATTTTCGCGAAGTGAGTTCAGTATCGCCGCCGGTTCTGTAATTCCTGATTCATTTACTATCTTATTCAGGAAGCTGACTCCCAGCATGCTCATGAATGCTCCGGGCACGCCATGACCAGTGCAATCAGCGGCAGTGAAAACTATTCTGTCGTTTTTGATAGCCATCCAGTAAAAATCACCGCTGACAATGTCTTTCGGCCTCAGGATGATAAAATATTCCGAGAAGGCTTTACCCAGAACTGAATCGTCGGGCAGTACAGCCTGCTGGATCCTTTCGGCATAATTGATGCTGTCGGTTATCTCTTTCTTCTGTGATGTAACGACATCTCTCTGCCGTGCTATTTCATCTTTCTGTTCAACAACCTGGCGGGTTCTTTCCTGCACAATTTTCTCAAGCTTGATCTTTTCTTTAATGAGGTTTCTTTCCCTTATCCTGAAGAAAGCAAAAATGAGAAAAACCAGCAGTATTGAAGAACTGATAATAAACCATGTAGTAAGATAAAATGGTGGTTTGATTATAAAGCTGTAAACAGAAGTATCACTGACCACGCCATATTTATTTGTGGCTCTCACTTTTACAGTATAATCACCGGGAGACAGGCTTTCAAATCTTATCTCCCTGTCAGGTGACCATGGAGACCATTCCCTGCTTTGAGGATCGAGCTGATATGAAAAGAGCAGATCAGCCGGATTATCAAAGAAGAATCCTGTAATCAGGAATGTGATATGGTTATCTTTATGAGACAGAACAAGGTTCTCGGGCATGCCGGACCAGCGTGCGGTTTGAATTTTTCTGGTCTTCCAGTCGACATCCCTGAAAAAAAGCTTTATGCCTGAGATCAGAATAAGCGGCTTCTGGCTGTAATCAAGATTAATTTCAGGATCAAACCTGACCAGCCCGTTTCTTGTCCCGAACCAGATAAATCCCTCCTCATCCTTTGCTGCTGAGTTTTGGTTATTCTCGCCTCCTGTAAATCCATCGTTTATCCCAAAATGGATCGCTGTAATAATCATTTGTTTATCATCAACTTTTAACAGATCAAATCCCTTATCGGTTCCGACGACTGCAGTTGATTCATCAATAAAAAGAAGCGAGTTGATATTATCGCTTGAAAGTAATTCAGGAGAAGTTATTTTAGATATCGGAACGGTATCCCTGTTATTGTCAAATTTGAATATTCCCCCGCCGAAGGTACCGATCCAGATATTCCCCGCAGGATCTTCTTCAAGGGCATTTATACGAAGATAAGTAAGCCCGTCAGCAGCATCAAATATAGTTACTGATGCTGTATAAGAAGTTTCCGGATCATTTATTCTTGCCAGTCCGGCACTTGTGCCAATCCATATCCTTCCTTTTGAATCTTCGAGAAGAGCCTGAATTTCGTTATGCGGCAATCCATCATCCTGTGTCAAAGAGAAAACCTCGTCACCCCTTACCCTGCTCAGTCCTCCGCTTGTGCCAATCCACAGGTTTTCATGACTGTCGGCTAAAAGTGTGTATATGTTAATATCCGGCAGCTGGAAATTCAACTGGGGAGTTAAAATACGAGATCCGTCATAGAGATTTATTCCATTACTGGTTCCGATCCAGATCCTGTCATCATATTTTGCCAGGGATGATGCACCTTTGTCACTGAGTCCGTTTGTCTGAGTAAAGAAAGCTCTTCTCGCAATTGTTTCACCTCTTTTTTCAAAACATGTAAATCCCTCTTCAGTGGCGATATAAAATCTGTTATCGATATCGAATAGAATATTGAACACCTGGTTCCCTGTAATTCCTTCGGATAGACCATATGAAATAAACTTATCATCCCTGAACATAACAGCTCCATGGTCAAGAGTAGCAAACCACGTATTGCCCTCATTATCCATGATTTCATTCATAACCCGGCTCGACGGGAATCCATTCTTCCTGTTAAAAACGCCTGTTACTTTTCCCTCAGAATACCTTATGATTCCATTTTCATCAGTTGCGAGCCATAATTCACCATCAGGTCGTACCAGGATATCCCAGACAACCAAACCCTGGAATTCTTTATTCAATGGAGACGGGATAACTCTGTAGTCTTTTCCGGTCTGAATAACAGTAAACAGACCATCATAACGGGTTCCGACGAGGAAAGTGCTGTCATTCGTCTGTGCGACAGAGAGAGCAAATCCTGTGGGAACGCCAGGATCATCAATTGATTCTATTTTAACAGTGTCTCCTTCCGATATTTCAATGATGCCGACACCTCCGGGCATTGCCAGCCACAGCCGTTTATCCGTTGCCTCATAAATATCATATACTAAAGAGCTTAGCAAACCGTCTTCTATTGAGAAATTTGTAATTGACAGGGAGTCATCCGGTTTTATTGCAGACAAGCCTCCTTCATTTGTGCCAATCCAGATAATCCCATTACTGCTCTCAGTTATTTTCAGCACAGATAAACCACCGAGGCCATCTTCCCTTGTTACTGGAGTAAACTTTTCTCCGTCATATATTGTAAGCCCGTAATCGGTCCCAATCCAGATATTTCCGCGGCTGTCTTCATAAAGTGTTCTGACAACATTATCAGTAAGACCTTCTTCGGTTGTATAGTTTATAAATCTGTACCCATCAAATTTTGCAATCCCTCCCCCGACAGTTCCCATCCAGATGAATCCGCGTGAATCCTGCATAAAACAATATACTGACGAATGCGGAAGTCCTTCCTCAACCGAATATTTCCTGAAATAATACTGCTGTGAATGCAATTCCGTGTGAAGCAGTATTAGTAATGCAAAAAATATAATGATTTTCTTATACATTACAGTTTGCGAGGTTAAGAGGGTTATCTATTATTATTTTTTCACCACGGAGACACGGAGAACACGGAGGATCACGGAGATTAATCTTTTGGTAATCCGGCGAATTCTTCTGTAACAAGGGATACTAATTGTTCTTTGATGTTTTCGCAGTGAAAATTTATTAATAATCCTTTTGGTTTTCCGGTGAGTTTAAGATATGATAATAGTTGAGCTTTATAAAGCGGGATCATGACCTCCACTGCTTTCAATTCAATTATAATCAAATCATTTACAAGTATATCCAGTTTTAGATTCCCGCCTAAATCCTTTCCTTTATAATACACAGGAACATATAAATGAGATTTTATGCATAATCCGGCATTAATCATTTCATCGATGAAACAAGCTTCATAAACCGATTCGAGCAAACCTGGTCCAAGCTGTTTATGAACTTCAATAGCACACCCGATTATTTTATACGAGATCTCATTTATATACTTCTTAGTAACCATCTCCGTTTTTCTCCGTTCTCTCCGTGCTTTTCCGTGCCCTCCGTGCCTCCGTGGTTAGGATTTTTTCGTGGTACGGATCTATTTCATTATAAAAATAAACTGTCCTCCTGCATCGCCTGTATTACGGATCGGGCTGTAGAGCGGCTCCTGCGATGAATTGTTGACTACCGGTATCTTGAGGGATTCAAAGATCTGTCCTGCATCGAAATATTTCTCCGTGTTCTTATTCAACGCCTGCAAAAAATAGTATGCAAAGACAGAATGTCCCTCTCTGCCCTTGTCGAGGACAGGTTCCACACCTCCGGATGTAAGCGCTTTCCTGCTGTTGAGGGAATAGACTTTCTGGTAATATTTTGTTGAATTCTCGTATGGGATAGTCTCTGTTTTGCCTCTGAAAATATCGCCGCTGAAGCAGGCATCGGTAACTAGAAGCGTATGCTTGGAATTGATCCCGGACAGGAACGACCTTATATCCTCGTTGGAAATGTATTTTGAGATCGTCCTGGATGTTGCATCCACAGGCACCCAGAAACCCTTATCCATATTCTGGACATATTCGCCATGACCCGAATAGTAGATCAGAACATTGTCATTCGGCTTCACTTCCTGCATGAGTCTTTCGAATTCCTTCAGGATATTATCGCGCGTGGCCTCCTTGTCGTAAAGCGTCTTGAGATAATGGAATGTATATTTACCCTGAAGTGTCTGTGCAACAGTTTTTGCATCATTGACAGCATTCTGCAGTTTCGGCCATTCGCCCGAATACTGGTCTATTCCTACAATAAGGGCATAGTACTCACCCACCTGGACACTCTTCATGGCCTGGGCGACATTAAGACCCTTGAGCGGATCGTTGCTGCCGCGGTACTCGCTGTAATTCTGCGCAAGGGCTTTATCGAGGTCGAGGCTGATAGGCTTATCTACTGCAACTGAAAGATCGAGGTCGTTCACATTCGTAATATCAGCGCCGGTGATCTCAAATTTTACAGGGATATCCTGTCCTGTATAATTCTTGTTGGCGAAGAACTGAAGAGTTATCTGCTGCTCCTCTCCTGCCTTCAGTGAGGTTATATTTTTGAAGTCAAACATCTCAACATTCTGAGGCAGTTTATAGCTGATCTTCAGGTTTGAGGCATCTTTCTTCCCGACATTCATGACATTTACAGTCAGGGTAACTGCCTTGCCTACAGCCACTTTATCGCCTGGAGTTGTGAATTTATAATCCATGATCAGTACCTTTGATTTTTCCGCTTCAACCTTATCGAGGTAAGCGATGGCTATTTCATCGATCGCGATCGTTGAGTTATCGCCGACCTGGAATCCGATCAGGTTTCCGAAGAATGGTTCGAAAGGCATGGAGTGAACAAGCTTCTCGTTAAGGAAAAAGTAATAGCTATCCGCCACTTTCCTTATTGTTATCTTATTGAAGGCATAACGGTTTACAGCATCTGAAACAGTGAACGGCACATAATCGGAGAATGTCCCCACGTATTTATCGATGGAAAAATGTCCGCTGCCCGTGAGCAGGAAGTCGTATTGCCTGACCGGGTTGAGGGCTTTACCCCATTGGAGGCCGTAACCTTTGTCCATCTGGCCTTCGACAAATCGCATGGAGACTTCTATTTCGAAGTTCCGTTTCTGGTCGATGATCACAGGCAGGAGGTCTTCCTTTGATTTGTTTGTCAGTGACTGGAACACCAGGTGGCCGTCTTCGATTGATTCTGACCAGCTGTTTTCCTCAACACCAAGTAACCAGTAGTTATTGAATTTTGAGAAGTCGTCCCGGAGGATATATTCGGTTCTCATATCCTTGGTAAAGGAGTAGTGTTCGGGGGTCTCTTTATCCTGGGCGTTAATGATTGCTGACGCCAGGAAGGCTGGAAACAGGAACAGTAATCTTTTGGGTGACATGACTATATGGTTATAAGTTGCTATTATTTAAATCTGTTGCCGGTTTGCGGTTACCGGTTTTTGATTTTACTGTTTTAATATATAAGTTATGCTGCAAACCCCGTGCCGCATAATATATTCCGAAAACCATTCATAAAATTATGAATAATACGGTTATGAACAAAATTTAATTGACGGATGTAAGAAAAGGATACTCAGTCTAAGCTTTACCAGTCATTGTTGACCAAAGGGCAGCGGAGCCTTGATGAAGGATCCAAGTTAAAAAGTTTCAGGATTATATTTCCGGATATAAATGTAATCTCAAGACATATTCTATGAACCGGAGAACATTTAAGTATACACAGTTTCATAATAATTAATAGACTAAATGATTTCTATTAAAGTCTATAGCGTTTTATCTTTTCAAAAAGATATTTTTCAATAGATTTTTCTTTTCAGATAATTACATTTGATGAAGAAGGAACTGTATCGAAGGGGAAAAAAATCATTATTATCATGCCTATATGGAGATTTCTTCTGGAATAAGAATTATTTTGCTGTTGGGGATGTAATGAGATTTAACAATAAAAGATAACGGTATATTCTTAAAGATGCTGGAAAGAACAGAACCAGGCAACAGCTGAAAGGAATTAAGAACTCATATATTGCTGTTGATGATATTGAATACGGATTCAGTGCCAAAATTCCTTTGTGGTTGTTCGGACTTTTACATTAAAATTGTTACACAACCTGAATTTCTGAATAAAATCGTATTTTCAGGAATTTGTTTTAATTTTTAGAGACATTTCTAAACAGCACGGGGATGAGTAGAAAATCAGCTTATAAAAAAGTGTTTGCATTTTATGTCCTCACATTATTTGTTTATCCCATCTATCCTCAGCTATTCCAGGAGGTACTGGAATTAAATCAGGAATATTATAAACTCTATGGTGGAGACTTTGATAATGATGATGATATTGATATATTAATTATTGGTTCCCGTTCCATCATATATAGAAATGATGGAAATTTCCAATTTTCAGAAATCGATCCGGGTTTACCTTCAGTTATTGATGGAACTGGTGCCTGGGGAGATTTTGATAGTGATGGAGACCTTGATATAGCTATTTCCGGGAAATCTGGAAATTCTATAATTTCAAAAGTATACCAGAATGATGGAAATTCTGTTTTTTTTAATATAAATGCAGAATTAAAAGGCCTATATAAAGGTTCTTCAGCATGGGGTGATTATGATAATGATGGAAGGATTGACCTCCTTATTTGCGGACTTAATGCAAATGATGAACCAACCTCTATTTTATATCATAACGATGGTTCAGGCAAATTCTCCGATTCTGGAATTTACATAACGCCATGTGTATCAGGAGACATTAAGTGGGGTGATTACAATAATGATAACTTCCTCGATCTGCTAATGCTTGGTAAAGACTTTAATGCAAATGACATTGTTGAGATATTTGAGAATGACGGTAATGACAATTTCACAAGTATAAATGCCAACTTTAAGGCTGGTTTCGAAGGTGAGGTTGATTGGGGTGATTATGATAATGACGGAGACCTTGATGTATTATATGCAGCGCGCATATGTGGAGTGAGAGTTTACAAAAATAAAGGTAATCGTACATTTGAGAAAATAAGTCAACCATTGCCTCCAATCGGGTGGTGTTCAGCCAGATGGGGAGACTATGATAATGATGGAGATTTGGATTTTATCGTTTGTGGTCTTGACCAAAACAACTTTGCACCAAAAACATTTTTGTTTAATAATTCCGGTAACGATGTTTTTATAGCAGATTCATCCCAAATATTCGATTGCGGTTATTCATCATTGGTTTGGGCGGATTTTGATAAAGATGCAGATCTGGATATTGTTATCACTGGTTTTACTTCTGAACCAAAATATGTAACAAAAATTTACAGGAATGGAGTCTCCAAGAGAAACAATAAACCTTCAATCCCGGCAGGGCTTAAAGCAACGGTTACATATAACAACGCTCTCCTGAGCTGGGACCCATCAATTGATCCAGAGACTGTCAGTAAAGGTCTAAGCTACAACATCAGATTGGGTACTTTGCCATCAAATATAGATGTGGTTTCTCCTGCAGCATCAATAACTTCCGGAGTTTTAAGGATAGCTTCCCCTGGAAATGCATCTTTAGGAACTGATTTTAGTATTAAAAAACTTTCTCCGGGAACATATTATTGGAGTGTTCAGGCTGTTGATCCTGGTTTAAACTCCTCTCCCTTTTCAGAAGAGGGAACTTTTAATATATTGCCAGTAATATCTAAAATGGATAATACTTTCCCTTCACTCTCAAGCAGTTCGGTCGCCACCGGTGATTACGATAATGATGGAGATATGGACCTCTTGCTTACAGGAACGCTTGGAAATAATGAATCAATGCCTTTTACAAAAATCTATAAGAACATAAGCCAATTTCTTTTTGATACCGTTTCTACATCTTTAATCAATGTTCATACTGCATCAACTGCCTGGGGTGATTTTGATAACGACGGAGACTTAGATATTTTAATAACAGGATTTTCAGGAGCATGGCCTGATAGGAATCCAATTTCAAAAGTCTTTAGAAATGATGGAAATGACAATTTCATAGATATTAATGCCGGATTACAGGGAATTAGTTATGGAAGTTGTGCATGGGGAGACTATGATAATGACGGAGATCTGGATATTTTAATAAGTGGAGAGGAGCAATCATTTATTTATCGGAATGATAAAAAAAACACTTTTACCAGGATTAATGCAAATCTGGTAACATCCCGGCTCGGTTCTGCGGAATGGGGAGATTATGATAACGATAAGGATTTGGATATCCTGATCTATGGTGTGGAAAAGACAATGATTTATCAGAATAAGGGGAATGATGTTTTCCTGCCTTTATCCCAAACCTTACCTGGTTCATCTGAAGGATCAGCTAGTTGGGGCGATTATAATAATGATGGCAATTTAGATATTCTATTAACCGGGCAGGAAGGTATTTATATTGCTGATCAAAGCTATCTAAAAACAATAAACAACGTTAAAATATATAAAAATAATGGAAATGGAAACTTCAGTGATATTGGAGTTCTATTCAGAGGTGTAAGTGAAAGTAAAGGTATATGGTGTGATTTTAATAATGATGGTCATTTAGATATAATATATGTTGGCAGAAATTTAAATTTCATTTGCAAAATTTATTTAAATAATGGAAATGGAATTTTTACTGATCTTGGTGCTAACATAAACTCAGATTACAGGAGTGTCCCCACGGCAGCTGATTTTGATAATGATGGGGACAACGATTTATTTATTACGCGCTACCATTCAAAACCTGAGGTGTTTAGAAATAACATGGCTTCACAAAATTCCCCTCCGACAGCTCCAAATGAACTAAGAATGGCACTTTCAGACTCTGGAGGTGTTGTATTATCCTGGGCTCCGGCAAGAGACGATTCCACCCCTGAATCAGCTATAACTTATAATCTGAGAATGGGAACTAAACCTGGTAGCATAGATGTTATTTCGCCTATGAGTAATCTGTATTCTGGATCAAGGATGCAGTCCGGAAAAGGAATGCTTCAAGATACTTCTTGGATTTTCAGAGGTGTTTTTGATACTGTTTATTATTGGAGTGTTCAGGCAATTGATAATAGTTTTTTTGCATCTCCATTTGCATCTGAACAAATTCTTTATATAAATAATACCGAAATATTCGTAGATTTTAACTTTAAAATTGTTTGTTTTGGGGACTCTTCCGGATTTTATGATAACTCAATTTCTATTGGCCCTTCAATTTCTGAATGGAAATGGAATTTTGGAGATGGGAACTATTCAACCTTAAGGAATCCTTTTCATAAATATGCGAATCCTGGTATATTTAGTGTTAAATTAACGATAACTGTAGATAATAATGAATACTTCATTACAAAGGATGTACCTGTTGAAAATAAACCTGTTACAAATTTTCTAACAGATATAGCCTGTCAAGGCGCTTTAACTACTTTTTTAAATACTTCCCAAAATAATGAAACAGAAATAAACAGTTGGCAATGGAGTTTCGGGGATGGTTCCTCTTCTGTACTGAAAGATCCTCTTTCCCACGGTTATCTAAATCCTGGCAATTATTCTGTAAAACTGACAGCTCTTGCATCAAACGGTTGTGTTGATTCAGTACGGAAGATTGTCACAGTAGCGAACTACCCGGTCGCCGTTGTTACTGCAAATGCCCCGCTTTCCTTCTGTTCAAGCGACAGTGTTACACTTTCTGCAGGTTATAATTCAAATTTTACCTACAACTGGCTGCTCAATGGCATCCCAGTCACAGGAGGTGATTCCAGCAGGCTGACAGTTCACCTAACCGGAAAATACTCGGTGGAAGTGACAAACAAAACCGGTAACTGTAAAACAACATCCGATCAGGTAACTGTAAATGCAATCG
>Ga0172362_10004533_pt1 | contig 12044 bp, 15 predicted proteins | sample LakKivs1_kivu2a2_FD_114534 | JGI IMG/M metagenome (GOLD analysis project Ga0172362, IMG submission 114534) | Sediment microbial communities from Lake Kivu, Rwanda - Sediment s1_kivu2a2 | ecosystem: Environmental > Aquatic > Freshwater > Lake > Sediment | place: Rwanda: Western Province, Lake...
GCATTATCAATATCAAAAGTTCCGTACGACGGCCCCATATCCGCGGTGCGCGTGGGCTATATCGATGGCAAACTGGTCTTGAACCCGACCTTCAGCCAGCTGGTAGACAGCAAGCTGGATATCGTGGTATCCAGCACCAAGGACGCCCCGGCCATGGTTGAAGCCGAGGCCGACGAAGTGGCGGATCAGGTCATCCTGGACGCCATCACGATGGCGCAGGAGGCCAACCAGGAAGCTATCAGGCTGCAGGACAGGATGCGCGTCGAGCTGGGCAAGCCCAAGCTGGCTTTCAATCCGGCGCTGGTCAAACCAGAAGCGCTGGCGGCGGTTTCAGCGATAGTAGGCGACAGGCTCGGCGAAATAGTTTACAAGACCAAATCCGAGCGGCAGGGAGACCTCGACGCCATAGAGAAGGAGATCGGCGAGAAACTGGGCGAGCAGTACTCATCGGGCGAAATAAGCGCAGCCCTGGAAAACATGGTCAAGAAGGCGGTCAGGTCGCAGATACTTGACAAAGGCCTGCGCTCCGCCGGACGCAAGACGAACGAGGTGCGCCCCATATCATGCGAGGTGGGAGTGCTACCGCGTACGCACGGCTCGGGGCTGTTCACCCGCGGCAGCACCCAGGTGCTGAGCACAACGACGCTGGGATCATCGTCCGAGGAGCAGATGATCGATACCATAAGCCAGCAGGAAAGCAAGCGCTTCCTGCACCATTATAACTTCCCGCCGTTCTGCGTTGGCGAGATCGGACGCATGACCGGCCCCAAGCGCCGCGAGATAGGCCACGGGGCTCTGGCGGAACGCGCGCTGCTCCCGATAATACCTCCGAAAGAGGAATTTCCATATACGATACGCGTAGTCTCAGAGGTTCTGTCATCGAACGGCTCCAGTTCCATGGGCAGCGTATGCGCCAGCAGCATGTCGCTGATGGATGCCGGCGTTCCGATAAAGAAGGCCGTAGCCGGCGTGGCCATGGGCCTCATCGCGGAGGGAGATAAATACGTAATCCTCACCGATATCGAGGGCTTGGAGGACGCCTACGGCAACATGGATTTCAAGGTTGCCGGGACCGTCGACGGCATCAACGCCCTGCAGATGGACATAAAACTGAAAGGGATACCGTATACCGTTATCGAACAGGGCTTGAAGCAGGCCTACGAGGCAAGGTTGTTCATCCTGGATAAGATGAATCAGGCGATAAATACCCACCGCACCGAGCTCAGCAAATACGCCCCCAGGATATACCGGTTGATGATAAACCCGGAGAAGATAGGCACCGTCATCGGCCCGGGCGGCAAGATGATAAGATCGATAGTCGAGCAGACCAAGTCCAAGGTGGACATAGAGGACGACGGTACTGTACTCATAGCATCGACAGACGAAGAGAGCGCCATGAAAGCTATAAAGCTGATAGAGGACCTGACCAAAGAAGTCGAGGTCGGAGCGATGTACACCGGCAAGGTGACGCGCCTGATGGACTTCGGAGCCTTCGTAGAGGTGCTCCCCGGCAAAGAAGGGCTGGTGCATATAAGCGAGCTCGCCGACTACCGCGTGGCCAGCGTAGAGGATGCCGTCAAGGTCGGGGACGAGATCATGGTCAAGGTCATTGAGATCGACCGCATGGGACGCATCAATCTTTCGCGGCGCGCCGTCTTCCAGGAGACAGCTGGAGGTGAAGGCGGACAGCAGACAACTCCGCCGCAGGGACAGCGGGAAAGGCCGCACCGCCCCGGCGGCTTCCGCGGAGACCGCGGAGACCGGCCTCGCCGCGATCAACCGAGAGACCATAATCGCAGGCCCAATCGATAAACCTTTTTAAGAAGGGGGTATCGAAACCATGATAAAAATAGTTGTTCATGGCGCTTTAGGCAGGGTGGGACAGGAAGTATTGCGAGCCACGTGCGCCGATCCGGAGATGCAGGCAGTCGGCGCAGTCGACATCAAGGCCGGAAGTAAAAAGCTCACTTTGTCCAGCGGCACTGAGATTCCTCTGTCCGGCGATATTGAATCGATGCTTACATCCGTAAAGCCGGACGTCATGGTAGATTTCACGCTCCATCAGGCTGCCATGCCCGCGATACGCATCGCCGCGAAAAAGAAGGTTAATCTAGTCATAGGCACGACAGGCTTCTCGAAGAAAGATTTGGTCGAGATCGATGGCCTGTGCCGCGACAATAAGATAGGCGCAGTCGTTGCTTCCAACTTCGCCCTCGGCGCCGTACTTATGATACACATGGCTAAGATAGCATCAAAATATTTCGACTATGCCGAGATTATAGAGAAGCATCACGAGAAGAAGGCCGACGCCCCGTCCGGCACGGCGCTTTCGACGGCAAGGGCAATGGTCGAAGCCAGGGGCAGGAGTTTCACGATGCCGCCCCTTGAGAAAGAAACGCTGACCGGCACCCGCGGCGGCCAGATCGACGGCGTCAGCATTCACAGCGTGCGCCTGCCGGGATATATGGCGCACCAGGAGGTCATTTTCGGCACGTCAGGGCAGACGCTCATCATCAGACACGATACTATCAACCGGGAATGCTATATGCCGGGCGTTATCATGGCCGTCAAGCACGTGAGCAAGAACAGGGGACTCATCGTCGGTTTGGATAAACTGCTGAATCTATAATGCTAATTATCCGGTATCGGCGGGGAAATCTCGCTATTCTATCGAGAAATCATCAAACAGAGAGGTTAATGCTATGGCGAAAATCGGCAGACTGCTAACAGCGATGGTAACCCCCTTCAACGCGAGGGGAGAAGTTGATTTCAAACAGGCGCAGAAACTGGCCAAGGCGCTTATCGACTCAGGAAGCGATGGGCTTGTGGTCACAGGAACCACCGGAGAGCGCCCCACCCTGACCGACGAGGAACAGCTCGACCTGTTCACCGCGGTGAGAGAGGCCATCGGTAAGAAAGGAACGATAATCGCTGGCAGCGGCGGCAACTGCACCCGCGAGAGCATCGCCATGACTGCGGCAGCGGCGAAGCGGGGAGTGGACGCCGCTTTGCTTGTCGTCCCCTACTATAACAAACCGACGCAGGAGGGCATGTACCAGCACTTCAAGGCCATCGCCGGCAGCACAAAACTGCCGTGTATCCTCTACAACGTGCCCGGCCGAACCGGCGCTAACCTGATGCCGGAGACAGCCATACGTCTGAGCAAGATCGATAATATCATCGGCATCAAGGAGGCCAGCGGCAACCTGGAGCAGTCGGCCAAGATAATCATGGGCGCCGGCAAAGACTTTCTGGTGTGGAGCGGCAACGATGGCGACACATTTGCCATAATGGCCATGGGCGGTTACGGCGTCATCAGCGTCGCATCGCACTTGGTTGGAAAACAAATCCAGGAGATGATCCAGCAGGCAGTCAAGGGCAAGATGAAAGATGCTGCCGCCAATCAGATGCGACTGTTGCCTTTGATCAACGCGCTGTTCGTGGTATCAAACCCTATACCGATTAAATATGCCTTGAACTGCGTGGGCTTCAAGGTCGGCAAGCCGCGCCTTCCGTTAACCGAGCCCGATGAGAAATCGGCGAAAGTGATTGAGGATACGCTGAAGAAATATACCATCGACCTGAAGTTCTAGTAACATCGGACATATATAGGGACACGGCACGCCGTGCCCCTGCCAAATAAAAATCCCCCTTCGCGAAAGGGGGATTTTCTTATTATTTATCGCCGGCGCTTATCGGCAAAAACATTCCTTACCAGAACTCTATGCTGCCCGCGCACTCTTTGTCCCTGAGGAATTTCGCAACTTCCTGCCGTACCTGCTGATCCGTGATCGGCTCAACCTCCGATACGGACACGCCGTCAGCGCTCTTCCTAGCTTCCCAGTTCAGCAGGTATCCCAGCACGATGGCATAAGTGCAGCCGCCGCGCACGCAGCAGCTGTTGTCAATCATAAAAGAACCGGTAACGTAGAGTATCTCTTTGCCTTTGTAGTTCCATCGGTTCTCATACAACGGCACGTAATACCCAGATATGGAATGCACTTCCTTACCCAAATCCTGGTGGATATACTCCCTGACCATCTCAGCGCCTCTATATGGCTTTAAAACGGCTCTTTAACGATGATCGTCTGCTCACGCCGCTCCCCCACCGATACGATATTCGCAGGGCAATTCAGCAGCTCCTCCACCCTCTTAACGTAGTTGCGGGCATTAGCCGGTAAATCCTTCAGCTTGCGGGCTCCGGTGATATCGACTTCCCATCCGGGAAGCTCCTCGAATACCGGCTCGCACTTTGCCAGCGCCGCCACGCTTGAAGGAGGACTTATGATAGTCTTTCCATTAAGCTTATAAGCCGTGCATATCTTAATAGACGGCAGTATGCTTAATATATCCAGGCGCGTCATCGCTATCGATGTGAAGCCATTGATGCGCACGCTGAACCGTCCTACCACCGCGTCGAACCAGCCGCAGCGCCGCGGGCGGCCCGTGGTTGCGCCCCACTCCTTGGCATGCTGTCTTATCTTCTCTCCCGTTTCATCAAGCAGTTCGGTAGGCATGGGACCACCGCCTACCCTGGTACAATAGGCCTTGAAAACACCTATAACACCATCAAGCTTCAGTGGGCTCAAGCCCAGCCCGGCACAGGCACCGCCGGCAATCGTTGAGCTAGATGTGACGAACGGATAAGTGCCAAAATCGATATCCAGTAGAGACCCCTGTGCTCCCTCCAGAACAACGTTTTTCTTCTGCTCGATAGCCTCTGCTATCATCATATCCGTCTCTTTAAAGAAAGGGGCTAGCTTGTCTGCATAATCACAATATTTCTTGTAGACTTCCTCTAAGTCCAAGGGTTTAGCATCATAAAGTTTGGTTAGCAGGCGGTTTTTCTCCTTGAGTATAACTGACAGCCGCTCCTTGAAAGTCTTCTTATCCAGCAAATCCCCGGCTCGTATACCTCTACGCCCCACCTTATCCGTATAGGCAGGCCCGATGCCCTTTTTTGTCGTACCTATTGCATCCTTCCCTCGCGCTTCTTCCTCCAATCCATCGAGCAATATATGATAGGGCATGATAAGATGAGCCCGATCGCTGATAAAGAGGTGGCTTACCGGCACGTTCTTACTCTTCAATGCATCGATCTCCTGCAGAAGCACCTCACAATCTAATACGACGCCATTGGAAACAATGCAGGAAACATCGCTATGGAAAATCCCGGCCGGAATCAGGTGCATCTTGAATGTACCCATGGAATTGATAACGGTATGCCCGGCGTTGCTTCCTCCGGAATACCGAACTACCATGTTGGCTTTTTCGGCGATTACGTCAACGACCTTTCCCTTCCCCTCATCTCCCCATTGCGCTCCAATAACAGCTACAGCCGGCACGATTCACTCCTCCTGCCTGTTGGTTAATTACAGATTAGGCCTTTTTTGCCCCACAGCAGTATACCAGATGATTTGCGGTTTGATAAGAGGTATTACTCATATGAAGTAATTATTGACAATATGAGATAAAAATGATAATTTTACTACGCCTCCGTTAGTGTTATCGGATATCGTCACGCCCGAGTAGCTCAATGGCAGAGCAAGTGTTTTGTAAACACTAGGTTAGTGGTTCGACTCCGCTCTCGGGCTGTAAACATGTTAACGGTTTAGTGAACGGCGAGATGGGTGAGTGGTTAAAACCAGCAGACTGTAAATCTGCCGCCCTCCGGGCTTCGTTGGTTCGAATCCAACTCTCGCCACTTTCAGCAGCATAAATATGGCCGGTCCCGAATGTTGCCATATTTATTTCAATCGTTGACGCTATTGACAACAAAATACATAGATAGTAAAATGCTCTGGCATAGCTTTCGGCTATGCCTTAGTTATTATGTCTTAGTGCCCACATAGCTCAGTGGTAGAGCACGTTCTTGGTAAGAACGGGGTCGTCAGTTCAAGTCTGACTGTGGGCTTATCAACCGAGGAGGAGAAATGGCAAAGAAAGTTTTTGAACGAACCAAACCGCATGTAAACGTAGGAACAATCGGACACGTCGACCATGGCAAGACGACCCTTACGTCTGCTATTACAAAGGTGCTGGAAGGTAAAGGCCTGGCTTCCTTCGTCTCTTACGACCAGGTAGCGAAAGCCTCAGAATCGCAGGGGCGGCGTGACGAAACCAAAATCCTCACGATAGCCATTTCACACGTTGAATATGAGACTGACAAGCGTCACTACGCGCATATCGACTGCCCGGGCCATGCCGACTACATCAAGAACATGATCACCGGCGCAGCGCAGATGGATGGCACCATACTGGTAGTCTCCGCGGCCGACGGCCCCATGCCTCAGACCAGAGAGCACATCCTTTTGGCTAGACAGGTGAACGTTCCCGCGATCGTGGTTTTCATAAACAAGATTGACCTCATGGAAGACCCTGAACTGGTTGAGCTGGTAGAGCTTGAATTGCGCGACCTGCTGACCAAGTACGAGTTCCCCGGCGACAAGACGCCCATCGTCAAAGGTTCGGCGACAAAGGCGCTGCAGTGCGGCTGCGGGAAGAAAGAGTGTCAGTGGTGCGGCCGCATATTTGAACTGATGGATGCCGTCGACAGCTTCATGCCGACACCGGTGCGTCCGAAGGATAAGCCCTTCATGATGGCTGTGGAAGACGTATTCAGCATCAAAGGCCGCGGAACCGTAGCCACGGGCCGTATCGAGCGCGGCGTTGTCAAAGTCGGCGACGAGGTAGAGCTGGTCGGAATAAAGCCGACGCAGAAGAAGATCGTCACCGGCGTAGAGATGTTCCATAAGACGCTGCAGGAAGGGGAACCCGGCGACGCGGTTGGACTGCTCATCAGAGGCGCCGAGCGCGATGATATTCTCAGGGGCATGGTCATGGCCAAGCCGGGAACGATAACCCCGCATACCGAGGCCGAGACAGAGGTTTACGTTCTGACCAAAGAAGAAGGCGGACGCCACACCCCGTTCTTCACCGGCTACAAGCCCCAGTTCTATATCAGGACAACCGATGTTACCGGCTCGCTATCCCTTCCTGATGGAGTGGAGATGTGCATGCCCGGCGACCATATCAAGATAAAGATTAAGCTCATCGAGCCTGTGGCCATGGAGCCCGGCATGCGATTCGCCATCAGAGAGGGCGGCAGAACCGTGGGATCAGGCGTAATCACAAAAATAATCGCATAGAAAGACCATATTTAGAATACAGGGGAAGGATGTTAGTTGGCTAAGAAGGGATCTAGGGAGATAATCCATCTCGCTTGCACCGAGTGCAAGGAGAGGGTTTATACAACAACAAAGAATAAGAAAAACGACCCGGAACGTTTGGAACTGAAGAAATACTGCCCGCGTTGCCGCACCCAGAAAGTGTACCGCGAGGTCAAGTGATATGGCCAAACCTTCTTTCGCAGTGGGAAAGGTGATTCCGTCGCTTCGCCGCTATGCAGGCGAAATAATTGCCGAACTCAAGAAAGTAGTTTGGCCCACCAAGGCGGAGACGAGGCGTCTCACTGTGATGGTGATTGTTATCGCCGGGTCAGTGGGCGTTTTTCTCGGAGTCATAGACTACGGATTCACGCGTCTCATGCAATTAATAATAGGAGGGTAGGGAGGCGGGAGGCATATCAGAAAACCGCTTGCACCGGTTTTCCTTGCACCCACTTCTGAGTAAAAGAAATGGCAGAAGCAGAGCGGAGATGGTATGTCATTCACACCTACTCCGGTTATGAGCAACGGGTTCAGACCAACCTGGAACAGCGCATCCGGTCTATGGATGCACAAGATAAGATTTTCAGTGTGACCATCCCGACCGAAAACGAGATAGAGATAAAGGACGGCCAGAAGAAAACCGTAGCGCGGAAGGTCTTCCCCGGCTACATCTTGGTAGAGATGAAGCTGACCGACGAGAGCTGGAATGTCGTGCGCAATACGCCTGGGGTCACCGGCTTCGTCGGCGCCGGAAGCAAACCCGTCCCCTTGGAAGAGGCCGAGGTTAAGAGCATCTTTCAGAGGATGGAGGGAGACACTCCGAGGATCAAGGTCGGATTCCGTAAAGGAGAGAGCGTTCGCGTAATAGACGGGCCTTTCATAGATTTGATAGGAATAGTAGACGAGATATTCCCCGAGAAAGGCAAGGTCAGGGTTCTCATATCTCTCTTCGGTCGAGAGACGCCGGTAGAATTAGACTTCTTGCAGATAGAGCGTATCTAGGTCATAGCAGGAAGCATTTCATAGAGGTAGAAACTTGGCTAAGAAGGTAAAAGCAATAATTAAAATCCAGCTGCCGGCGGGGCAGGCAAGCCCGGCGCCGCCTGTAGGCCCTATACTAGGTCAGCACGGCTGCAATATCATGGGCTTCTGCAAAGAATATAACGAGCGGACAGCCTCTCAGACGGGAGCGATAGTCCCGGCTGAGATAACCATATACGACGACCGGTCATTCACTTTCACGCTTAAGACTCCTCCGGTGGCGGATATGCTGCGCAAAGCGCTCGGTATAGAGAAGGGGAGCGGCGCCCCTAACACACAGAAGGTAGGCAAGATCCCCAGAAGCAAGGTCGAAGAAATCGCCAAGGTGAAGATGAAAGACCTGAACGCCGCCGACCTAAAGGGCGCAATGCAGATGATAGAGGGAACGGCGAGAAGCATGGGGATCGAGGTAGAGTAATGGCTAAGCACGGTAAAAAATACGAAGAGGCGGCTAAACTTATAGACCCTCAGAAGGAATACGATCCCAAAGAGGCCATCGCGATTCTCAAGAAGGCTTCGTTCGTTAAATTCGACGAGACGGTTGAAGTGCATATGCATATGGGGCTTGATCCCAGGCACGCCGATCAGCAGGTGAGAGGCGTCGCCAGCCTGCCCCACGGACTCGGTAAGCAGGTTAGGGTAGTGGTATTCACCCAGGGCGATGGGGTAAGGATAGCCCAGGAAAGCGGCGCCGATGTCTCCGGCTGCGAGGACGTTATCAAGAAGATAGAGGAGGGCTGGCTCGATTTCGATGTAGCTATAGCCACCCCGGACGTCATGGGCAAGGTGTCCAAGCTCGGCAAGATACTGGGCAGGAAAGGGCTTATGCCCAACCCTAAATCGGGAACGATAGTCCCGCCCGCCGACATCGCCCGCGCGATAGGCGAGGCCAAGAAAGGGCGCGTCGATTTCAGGCTCGATAAGACTTCCGTAATACATGTATCGATAGGCAAAGCCAGCTTCGACGAGAAGAAGTTGTTCGAGAACCTCGCCGCCCTTATAGAAACGGTTGTAAAAGCCAAGCCCAGAGGTGCAAAAGGCCAATATGTAAAGAGCATCTCCATCAGTACATCGATGGGACCGGGTATAAACGTCGATCTGAAACCCGCCCTGGATTTAAAGGCCAGTTAGCCTGGCGGTGCCCGAAATGAAGATTCAGCCGAATATAGGTAGAACGGATAGAATCATCAGGACTGTCATCGGAGTAGCCCTGACAGCTGTAGCGTTCTCGGTTCTCGGCGCCGCCGGCGGAAAGATCGGCGGTATCATAGCGGCAGTATTTGGAATACTGTTGATCGTTACCGCGATAGCGCGGTACTGCGTGGGATATGCGTTATTCCACTATTCAACCTTGAAAAACAAATAGCGTACGCAACGCCATAGACAGCAGGCGCCTTAAGGCTTAATGACAGGCCTGCCTAGGTGTAATTCCTATTTAAGGGTCCCTTATGTCTATGGCAGAGGGACTTTTTTATTTAAGAGGTGAGACATGAATCTGGAAGAAAAAAAGAAGGCTGTCGATGAGCTGGCCGAGAAGGTGCAAAGCGCAAGCGTAATCATCAGCACCGATTACGGCGGGCTTACCGTAGCCGAGATGACCGACCTGCGCCGCAAGCTGCGCGCCCAGCAGATCGAGTTCCGTGTTATTAAAAATACCCTGGCGCGGTTCGCCGCCACCAAGGCCGGCAAGGAGAACCTGGATAAAATCATCGTAGGGCCGACCGCCGTGGCTCTCGGCTACAATGACATAGCCGTCCCGGCCAAGTTGCTGCTGGACTACATCCGCAGCACGAAAAGCAAGTTGAAGATAAGCGGCGGATTAGTCGAGAACAGGATATTGAGTGTAGCCGAGGTATCGACTCTGGCCACCATGCCCCCGAAAGAGGTGCTTGTTGCCAAGCTGCTGGGCAACCTCAAGGGTCCGCTCTACGGTTTGGTTAATGTGCTCAACGCTAATATAGCCGGGCTTACATATGTACTCTCTGCAAGACAAAAACAATTGGAAAAAGGAGGATAGAATGTCAGAAGGTCAGAAAATGAGCAAAGAGGAACTCATAAGCGTAATTAAGAATATGACGGTTCTGGAGCTCAGCGATCTGGTTAAAGCACTTGAGGAGGAATTCGGCGTCAGTGCCGCGGCGCCCGTTGCCGTAGCTGCCGTAGCCGGCGCTACCGCCGGGGCCGCCCCCGCCGCCGCAGCGGAAGAGCAGACCGAGTTCACGGTGACTCTCAAGGAAGTAGGCGCGAACAAGATCCAGGTAATCAAGGTCATACGCGAGGTAACGGGACTGGGGCTGAAGGAATCCAAAGACCTCGTGGAGGGCGCTCCCAAGCCGATAAAGGAAGGCGTGTCCAAGGAAGAAGCCGCTTCAATTAAAACGAAGGTGGAAGCTTCCGGCGCTACCGTAGAAATCAAGTAAACCCGAATCGGTACTTGAACAATCCCGGCCAAAATCTGAATAATAATCGCATCAGCACCCGGCACGATTATCGGAACGCCGGGTGCTGGTGACCGAGATGAAGGTTGTTTCCATCCACTCGCAAGAATCTGGAGTTTTCTTATAATCATCGGCGTCAGACACCTGGTATACACTTCCTTGACCACTCGTTACACGCTCGTTGCGAGGAGTCGGAGAATACAGGAGGGTTGACCAATGACAATAAAAGTTATCATTGAACGCACTGTAACGCCGGAGAACCAGGATAAACTACAGACCCTGTCGAAGCAATTGAGGATCATGGCCGTGAACCAGCCCGGATACGAGACGGGAGAAACCCTGTTCTCCGTAGACAATCCCGGCACCCACATTGTGATAAGCACCTGGCACAGCCTGCCTGAATGGCAAGCATGGAAAAACAACCCGGAACGCAAGAGGATACTCAACGAAATCGACCGTCTGCTGGTGACGCCGGCCAAGGAATCAACCTACAGAGAACCATGGGCCTCGCTGCCGAAGGGTGTTTAGGCAAATTCGACGCGACAGTAGATAAATCGATATTCCAGATGCGCCTCACTGCCGATTCAAGGAGGTAACCTTCCCGGATGGAATATCATATTCGCATCAGCGAACTGCCGGAGGGCGAACGCCCCCGCGAACGACTCCGTCAAAGCGGCGCCGCGAGTCTCTCCAACAGCGAGTTGTTGGCCATCATCCTGCGCACGGGAACGCGCAGCGAAAACGTCATCGGCCTGGCTAATCGGTTGCTTGTCAGATTCGGCGGACTCACAGGATTGTCCCGCGCCGGCTTCAATGAGCTGTGCAATGAGCACGGGGTAGGCCAATCCAAGGCGGCGCAGATAAAGGCGGCGCTGGAGCTGGGCCGCAGGATGACATCCACCCACCCCGAGGTAAAAACCGTCATCCGCACCCCGCAGGACGCCGCCGTCCTGGTGATGGATGAAATGGGGAACCTTCAGCAGGAACACCTCCGCGTCATGCTTCTTAACTCAAAGAACCGCCTGCTCGCGATCCACGAGGTATACAAGGGCAGCGTCAACGCATCGACCATACGCGTCAGCGAGCTGTTCCGCGCTGCCGTGCGTGAGAACTGCCCTGCGGTTATCGTAGCGCATAATCACCCGTCGGGCGACCCGGAGCCCAGCAGCGACGATATAGCCGCCACCGAGCATATCATCAAGGGCGGCAAGGCGCTGGACATAGAAGTGCTCGACCATATCATCGTCGGCGACCATAGATTCGTGAGCCTTAAAGAGCGCGGGATTATCTCATAAACTCAGATCCTGCGCTGTCGACCGCGACAAAACCTGTTGCCAAAATAGGAGTGTTATGCTAATCTTTGCTAACCATCTCATTCACAGGGGGTTGCTATGAA
>Ga0172362_10004534_pt1 | contig 12044 bp, 10 predicted proteins | sample LakKivs1_kivu2a2_FD_114534 | JGI IMG/M metagenome (GOLD analysis project Ga0172362, IMG submission 114534) | Sediment microbial communities from Lake Kivu, Rwanda - Sediment s1_kivu2a2 | ecosystem: Environmental > Aquatic > Freshwater > Lake > Sediment | place: Rwanda: Western Province, Lake...
ACCTATTTTTCCCCCCGCTTATCCTCTGAACGGCAGCGGGTTGCTGGTCTTGTTCAACCTGGAGAAACAGTGGTCGACCTGTTCGCTGGGGTCGCTCCATTTTCTATCATGATTGCCCGGTATGCGCACCCAAAAATCGTGTACGCGATTGATAAAAACAAAAAAGCAGTCGACCTCGCTCGCCAAAATGTGATAAAAAACCATGTGTTGGACCGTGTCGAGGTACTGCATGCGGATGCCCATGATATTCCAAAGATGTTGCCGGTACAAGCCGATCGTATCATCATGAATCTACCGTTTTCTGCCTATCAGTTCTTCCCCACCGCCCTGAAAATTGCTCAAAAAACTTGTATTATTCATTATTATGATATTCTAAAAGAAGATGAAATTGAGAAACGAAGTATTCTGCTAAAAAAGAAAGCAGAGCAACACCATTTTTCCTTACCTCATCTTGATATTCGCAGAATAAAAACGTACGCGCCCAGAGAATTTTATATAGGAATAGATATTACGGCTACGAAGCACGCCGACGTAGCTTAGCCCAGTTGAGCGGCTGACTTGTAATCAGCAGGTCGGGGGTCCAAATCCCTCCGTCGGCTTTCCTTGTTTTCTCCTGTTCTGTTTTTCCTTTTTGACAGTTTTACACGATATTTTTAAATAGTATCATGATAAAAGTTAACACGTTACAATATAACAAGTATAAGGAGAGAGAAGGACGGATGGACTACCTCTATTGGTTCACTAAAAAAACCAACAAAAAATCCTCATCAACTCGCTTCATTGAACTCGATATCCTCAGAGGATTTGCGATCATTTTCATGGTCATCCTCCACATTCTCTGGGACCTTGATTACTTCAACATCCTCCCCCTCAATATATCAGTGTACCAATTTAATATCATAGTACCAACCATGTTTTTCCTCCTCGTGGGAATCTGCCTTGCCGTGACAAATAACAGACCATCATCCTCGAAAACAACACCCTACCTTCGAACGATACAACGAGGCGCATGGGTCTTCACCCTTGGGATGATACTCACCCTTCTCACCGCACTCGCACTCCCAGACCGACCGATCCTCTTTGGCGTCCTCCACTGCATCGGACTGTCAATGATACTTGCGCTCCCCTTCCTCCGCTTCAAATCCTACAATATCATCATCGCAGGAGGCATAATCTTCATCGGAGTGCTCATAGCATCCATACCTGTTCAAAACCCAACCATCCTGCAGATGGCACTAGGGTTCCATGCACGGGATATCTTCACACAAACCATTGATTATTTCCCCATCCTCCCCTGGATAGGGGTCTGCCTGCTCGGCGTTGGACTCGGAAACATCCTGTACAAGGACAACAAACGAAAATTCTCCTTCCCTGATCTGTCCCGCTACACCCCTGCGAAGTTTTTTTCCTGGTTAGGACGACACTCCCTTGCCATTTACCTCCTCCATCAACCGATAATCGCTGGAGCCCTCTTCGTGTTCTTCAAAATTTAAAAATAATACTTTTTTTATAAAAAAAAAAACGAAGAAGAGAAGTTACGAAGCTGCAAACACTAGGTGTTTTTGCTCACCTGGACTTATGGTGATACTGGTGATAAAACACCAGACAAACGCAGGAAAACATACCAAAGCTTCAGTAATGGCGATACCAGGGAGCAATAAAAGAAATATCGTAGAAAATAATGCAATAATTGAAAAAAGAAGTGCTGCATCTGCAACCAGACTCCCTCTGTTTTGGTTTCTAAAAGTAAGTCCAATGACAAGCATTGAAACCACAATTAAAATGAAGAATGCAGCAGACGAAAGAAAATGCTGCAGAATCATGGTCTCGGGGAATAATCCGATTCCAATCAAGGTAAGAGAGCTCATACTCAAAAGATAGATGCCGAGTTTTTGTGATGTCTCACGAAGAAGACCCAGAGAAAACACGAACATGCACACCCCCCCAAGAATCATACTTCCATTAAACAAAATCGCAGAATTGGGCGCGATACCTAAATCACTAAGGGCGTTCTTCTCCCATGAAAACCAGGGGGAAACAGCAATCGCTAGTCCGATACCAGTAAAAATTATGATGGGGAGAAGAAGACCACTGACTTGAGAAATGTGGAGGAACATCCGTTGATGTCTCAGAGAAAGTAGTGTCATCAAGGATGCTGCTGCTTTCCATTATATATATATCTTATTGTACAAATAGTATTGAAATAAATAATAAAAAAGAAAAAAAATGAGAAATTTCTTGTCTAATTCGTGGATTATTTTTTGCGGCGAAGTACGATGAATGATACCACTAACGCAGCTATAACGGTGAGAAGTTCAAAGCCTGGTGTTCCTCTCGCAGGTGGATTGATCGTGATTCGTTTCGCAACACTCCCGGTGTTCCCATTGCTATCTTTCACCTCGAGTTTGACTGTGTAATTCGCACTCGTTGTAAACGTATGGGATATTTCTGGTGTTGTCAACCATGCGGTGTCAGGCAGGCTATCGTTCTCAAAGTCCCAGCGGTATTCGGTAATGACACCATCAGGTGAATAGCTTCGTGAGCCATTGAAGGTCATGGCGGTATTGGTTGTTCCAATCGAAGAACAATCTATGATTCCCACAGGTTCTCTTTTGTAATTGACAAGAATCGTCACCGATGAATTTGCTGTCGCACTTCTCCCTTCGTTATCAACGACAGTCAAGGCAAGCGTATACCTCCCGGGATTGGAGTACGAATGGGTAGGTGATGGTGAGAGAATCTCACTGGTTCCATCCCCGAAATTCCATCGATAGAAAAGAATAGTACCATCAGGATCATAGCTCGCTGAAGCATCAAAGAGAAGAGGGATGTCAATACCACTGGTGTACGGTCCGCCTGTATTTGCCACTGGTTTTTTATTGGTGGGTGGACGGGCTTTGGTGGTAAAGAACCAGATATCAGAGCGGTTCTCTTCCCTGCTATCATTCGCTATCGCGTACCAAGCATACGTTTTATCAAACGGTAACGTAATAGATAGATTAGCTCGTTTTGTGCTATAGACATTTATCACTGGGTTGTTCGGATTATTAATCAGGGTATTGGTCGAAGCATCATAAAAGTACACCTTCATGAGATCTCGATTCGGGTCACTGACTTTGACACTTATTTGCACCCGTAATCCAACATTTTCCGCATCGTCCTCAGGAAAGGGTATTTCAGGTTTATTCGGTGGTTTCTGAAAAACCCCTAGGGGATAGTGATCGAGCGCACCACTCGCAATGGTGTAAGGTATGTCACCGACACCATCTTTATCTCTATCAACCTGATTATAATCGTCCCAGTAGTTATGATCCCATTCATTGATTCCTCGCTCGTATGCATTAGGTTCATTCATGTTGAAATGATTCCAATAGATGACATTATTACGAGTTCCTGCATTAGCTTTTATGCCCGTACCTTGTGAATCGTTTACAAAATTATTATAAATCTCATTGTTGGATGAATCAAGGTTGATACCAAGTTGATTTTTCCAAAATCTATTGCCAATAATTTTGCTCCCGGGGGCATTCAGTTGAATACCTGCCACAGTATTTCCATAAATAGTATTTCCTTGAATCATTGCATCATTGCACGAATACAGTGCTATTCCATGCAGCGAGTTATCATACACAGAATTATCAGTCGCATTCATATTGTTACAAGAGCTTGCATAAATCCCATACTGACTCCCATTTATCCTATTGTTATAAAAACGGATGTTCGAAGAAGATTTCAGTTCAACGGTTGCAACATCACAATCAAAAATCTTGTTATTGATCAAATCATTCGTATTTGATGATTTCATGTAGATACCTGTTTTGCAGTAGCTGACATTATTGCCCCCAAGAACGTGACCACTCGAGCTATCGAGATAGATGCCGTAGCTCTTATGACATTGAGTAATATTATTTTGCTGAATGATCACATTGTCCCCTGTAACATGAATCAATGCACCAGAAAGATCTGAGACAAAATTTCCTTCATCGCTAATGTTGACTCCTTCAAGTGTGACAAAATCCGCTGAAATTTCTACAGTATACTTATGAGCAACATGATAATTAATTATGGTGTTACCATAACTAATACTACCTGATACATTAACTTTTTTATCAATTATTAAGGATTCATTATACTCTCCACCAAAAATGTAGATATTATCCCCATCATTGGCCTCATCTAATGCTCTATTAATGGTTCGATACGGATTTTCTGCGGTCCCATATTCGTATAGATGAGGATACGCGTCAACATAAATGTCTCGTCCACCTGCTGCCTCAGTTCCTTCTGAAACAAGAGGAATAATACTTCCGATAAGAACCAGGCACATCATTCCTGCTATCAAATAATTTCCTTTCATGATCCCATCCTTGATAGACTACTAGAAGGTAATTCATTATAGAATTTATAGTTTTCTAAACTGATTTTTTTGAACGAAGGGATATATTATCAGATACTTTTAAGAGGATTCTGTCCTATGACGCTATGATGAATGTTTGTATTGGTGGAACGTTTTCCCCTCTTCATAAAGGTCATAAACTCCTAATTAAAACAGCATGTGAGCTAGCAGGAACAAACGGGAAGGTCTTCATCGGCCTCACCTCCGTTGAAATGGTGACACAGAAAGGACCTATTGAACCATACGCGAAGCGAAAGCACGCACTTGAACAATTTTTAAAAGAAGAACATGTCCAGGCAGATGTGGAAATCCAACCACTCCATGATTTGTACGGACCTGCTATTGAGAGGGAGTACCAAGCTATCGTTGTCTCGCCAGAAACAAAAAAGGTTGCAGAGGACATTAATAGAAAACGAAAGGAACAACAGAAAAAACCATTACGCATTGTCGTCATCCCCCTTGTTCTTGCGGAGGATCATCATCCTATATGCTCAACCAGGATACGACGCCATGAAATTGATGAAAACGGTACTGTTTTACGGTAAGGGGAGATTTTATATAGGAAAAATCGATGCGTTTTGAGAATAAGGTGAAGAACTGTGTCCTACGTTATCTTTGAAGTCAAAGCTGCAGAAGCAGGAAAAATCAATACCATCATCAAAGACGATCTCGTCAGCAGACAAAGTATTGTGATCCGTGATGCGAATTCTCTTGATATAAAAGAAGATGTTTCATACTTGAAAGTGGAAGGAAGCAAAGAAGGATTACAAAAAGCAGAAGATCTCGCCAAAGAACTTGGTATGAAAAAGCTTGATGAGAAAAAAGCAAAAAAAATTAACGATAAAATTACTGAACAAGAGAATTCAGCAGCAACCGGCATGGGCATGATTTTCGATTAAGCTTTAAGATCCCAGTAATTTTCTAATGCTTTTTTCATTTTATTGATGACTGAGGTGACTTCACCAGTTTCCTGCACGGGGTCGTCAAAGCTCAACGGCTGGGACATCATCTCACCGAGTTGGGAGAGAAAACATTTTCCTAGCCATTGGAGGTTATAACCGCCCTCAAGTGTGCAGACAATTCTTGGTTGTATCTCTTGGAACCGTTTGATCATCTCCCCAAAGAAATTCGTAGAGAGTTTTAATCCGCCAAGTGGATCAGCATGATGGGAATCATAGCCTGCTGAAATAAGAATCAAATCAGGTTTGAATTGACGTGCGATAGGAATGAAAAGTTCATCGAATATCTGACGAACCGCACCGTCTCCATGACCAATGGCAAGCGGTGCATTAATCGTATACCCATCTCCTTTTTCGTCTCCGATTTCGTCAGTATCCCCTGTGCCCGGGTAGTGGGGCGAGAGATGAAACGACTGGTACATGACATCGCTTCGATAGTAAAACATCGCTTGTGTTCCATTCCCATGATGGACATCATGATCAAAGATGAGGACTTTGTTTCCTTTTTTCGTGAGTTGATGAGCTGCGATACCAGCGTTGTTAAATAAACAGAATCCCATGGATCGATCAGGCGATGCATGGTGACCAGGGGGTCTGACGAGAGCATAACCATTGTCTGTTTTACCAGCCATCACCAGGTTACAAAGCTGGAGGACAGCACCAGCAGCAACTCGTGCGGTCTCATAATCTGATTTGCACACGTACGTATCGAGATCAATCCAGGAATCACCAGTCTCACTAATCTCCTTCACTCGTTCAATCATTTCTTTCGAATGGACCTCATACAACATAGACTCAGGAAGAATTTCTGGAGACATCATCTTGATTTTTTTAAAGAATGGTGCTTGCTCAAGGGCATCGATCATGACGTACAAGCGATCTGCATTCTCAGGATGATCAGCAGTATCATGTTTATTAAAAATATCAGAAAATGCTATGGTTGTTGTCATAACATCAGCAGACAAAAATCACGTATCACCCATATAAGCGTACTTCTAAGGTTTAAGTAGAATGAGTGTATTACCACTCTGCACGGTCTTTGGAGGTAGCAGTTTATGACTGATGTTTTACTTGGACTCTCACCAGAATACCTGTATTTCCAGAACCAGCCACCAAAGCGTGTTTCTGGGTTTCATCATCCGTACTTCCTTGTTTTTGGACCGGCTTCATCAAGCATGCCGAGCGCACGTCGAAAATTAGTTGATTTGTGGGATCAACAAAAAGAGAACCATCCGAAACTTTCTAAAATCACGTCTATCGGTGAAATAGAACAGTATCGAAGTTTTTCAGATTTTACAAAAAACCGTGAGATCTTCAAGGTTTTTACCAAAGAATCCTACCTAGTCCCTGAGATCAGTGATTATTTGTTTTTTGAACAGGGGTTATACACCGCGGAACATGATATCCCGTACCAACAACGTGCTCTCGTTGATCTTGCGGCGACGAAGAACATGTGGTTGTTTGATTCTCATGGGAAAAAGAGGTCATTGAAACTTTTTATCTATGATATAGAAACGATTCAATATCAGGAAGGGAAAAAGGATATCCCCATCGATATCCTCGGGTGCGCTCAGTTTGATGTTTCGTATTCCGCTGAAAAAAATCTTGAGAAAGAAGAATTTAGTTTTGAGCTACTCGACACGCCGTCAAGTTGGAAGGACGTCGAGGTGGTTCAATACGCTGCTCGTTCTGTGGATGAGGAAATAAAGAATCTCTACCAATTTTGTGTACTAGCAAAAGACTCTGATATTATTTCAGGTCATAACGTGGTCGGGTTCGATAACCTCCATATGCAGGGACGTATTAACTGGCTTCTACAGACTAAACAGGAACAATTATCTAATGATGAAAAAAACGTGTTTCAGACGTTTGTGTCACAATACTGTCGTGAGGATAAATCGTTTCATTTTGGGATGATGGGCTCTGAGGTTATGCAAGTGTATCCCGCGAGTTTTGACACGTATCTCGCTGCCCGTAAATTCTACCCGTGGCTTGATGACTATCGTCTGAAATCACTTGCCCCGTTTCTCGGAATCGTCATTGAAAACCGGACGTACTTACCACCATCAAAAATCAAGCTCGATGACCGAACCATGACGTATAACAAACAGGATGTCCAGGAACAGATCGGTGTCACTCTGAATTTCATAGAACAGGCGTTACCATTGGCATTTACCACCTGCATGCCGTTTGATATGCTGCTCTCAACTGGTGCGGTCAACATGTGGGATCACATGGCACTCATCCGAGGAGCGGTTTATAAAAAGATTATGCCACCTATCTGTCGGGTGAAATCAATTTCACAAGCACTCGTCCATGATTTTTCGTCCTGTACAACCAAAACAGAATTAGTCAGAGAGGCTAAGAAGCGACGCGAACAGCTCTCAAAGGATCTCGTTCGTGTGTTGAAATACGGGGAGGAGATGCCAGACTGGGTGCAATATCCTTACGTCATCTACAAAGAATATGGTGGTGATGACGATGAAGAAGTCGTGAATTACCATATGCCTGGTGGGATGACGATTAAACCAGACAAAGAAGCGTTCTCTCATTTTATTCCCTGGTACTATGTGGTCGTTGCTGACGTTGGTGCCATGTACCCGACGATTCTCAAAGCAATGAATATCGGTGCCGATACCGTGAAACTCGCAGGGAAAAACGAGAAACCTGATGCCTGGGTGTGGTTGAAGAAACTCCCTGAAGAGTTTTTGAAAAGAAAAGATGTGAACTGGAGACCTCTTGAAAAAACAGACACTTATGCTGACAAAGGATACATGATCGGGGTGAAAATCGATTCCTCCATGGGTGTGGTAAACGGTGCCATGACCGGTATTATGAACGTGATTGGAAAAGTCAAACGAGACCTTAAAACAACCAAAACGAAGGGGAAGAAAGAAGAAATCGATCGTTTGAAGATGGTCTATCAAAGTATGAAGGGAGCTCGTAATGCGGGAACCCATGGAATTTTATCGGCTCCAACCGTCACGGGTAGGCAATTTAACTTATGGGGTGCTGCTGCTATCACCACCAAGGGGCAGATGATTCTTGCTGACACCTTAGACTATTTGAAGCAACGGAACATCCGCGTGGTCTATGGTGATACTGATGGGATTTACCTTGGATGTTCTCGTACCGCGGGAAACAGCCCTGATTTTGCTCGAGCCCTCGGTGTTCAGGTGCCTATTGATGAGTCACAGTGGATCACAAAACCTGATATTGCCTTAGCGGCAATCAAACAATGTAATACGAAATGGCAAGAGGAACTCAAGTACCCGGAGTTTGAGCTCGAAGCTGAACTGCATGATGCCATGATTTTTGTGAAACATAAAAATTATTTGATTTTTGATAGTAAAGACGGAAAAGTAGAGATGAACACGAAAGGGAATAATTTCAAGGGATCTGATAAAGCAAACATTGCAAGGCTCGTCCTTGAAGAAATCATGATTAAGGTACTGCAGCAAAACGCAAGTTGGGAAAAGGAAGATATCGCACGGGATGCAGTCAAAACAAGTATTAAAACGATGACAAAGGAGATTATCTCAACCCTTGATCTTTCGAAAGTTGATCTCGATGACCTTACCGTCGTACAATCAGTCCAACCAGAGAAACGGTATAAGACGAATCAGGATGGGTCTACCTCGACGTTTGCGAAACGAGCAGAGGCACTAGAAAAGCTGCTAGGTCAGCCGATTCGCAGTCGGATGAAACTCAAGTTTGTGATTACGAAAAAACCGTTGCCAGGGATCCCGAAACCTTCGAAGAGTGGTGTGAAACCTATTGATTACATGTACCCTGTCGATATGCTCAAGAGTACGAACGAGATCGATCTTGAGTGGTACAAGAAAATGATTGAGAACTACGTGCAAGGAGCATTTGGGCTGTCTGATCTTGCGGCAACTGAACAAACCGGACTTGATGCGTGGATGTAGATTTTTTTTATTTCTTTTTATTTATTTAAATGGGTACTGGTTGTACCACAAGGCTTTATAAGACTGAAAGGAACCGTTTTTCTGAGGATTATGTTGATCGTCGGGCAAGTGTCAAGTAAGGAAGAAGCAGATGAGATCACTTTTATCGCAAAACTCTTTATCGTTGGTGAACGCGCCCGCTTTCTTGCTAAAAACAAGGAACAGTGTACTGAGGAAACTCCTCAATAAAAAATAGAATTTTTTTTGTAAACGGTTATTTGAGGATATCCTTGTAACAAATGGTGACTAACTGTTCTATGGTTTGCGTGGCATCCAGATTCTGAAATCTTTTTCCTTTTGCTAACAGCAAATAATTTTTATGGACTTTTTCAAGGAACGCCTGACGCTCAAAGGGAATGAGTTCAGCTCGATGTTGGATGCGTGCTAACGAAAGCGTTGGTTCAATCACAAAAAGGAACGTACGATCAGGCAGAAGGATACGGTCTTTTGATAATTCTTGTAACCAATTGATAGGGTTATTTACCTCCTCTTCCAATTGAGCTGCTTGGTACGCGTAGGTTGATTCCGCATAGCGATCACATAAGACGATTTTCTTTTCATGCAGCCATTGTTGAATTTGTTGGCAATGTTGCATACGGTCTGCAATAAATGTAAAAGAGGTGATAAAAGGGTCAGCATTTTTTCTGATGCAGTCTTGTACGAATTTTCCCACGGGCGAATCGGTCGGTTCAAAGGTGAGGACCACGTCGTACCCCTCGTTTTTTAATTTCTCGTAGACGAGTTTGGAGACCGTGGATTTCCCTGACCCATCGATGCCTTCAAAAGTGATAAAGTGCTTCATGCTTTCTGTTTCTCCTGTTTCCATTTGTTGCTATAGTAGGTTAAGGGGTGCTGTACTTTTTTACAGACCGTGTCCATTTTGTCCACCGGACAGATACCATACGTCCGCATTTTTTCGCATCCTGGGCATTTATACTCGGTGGATGAGGACGCACCAGTAATATGTTCGACTTGATATTTTGTTTTGTCTTCCTCGTAATCAGGGGCGGTGCTGAAAATCTTGAGGATGTCATTGGTACTGAGTTTCAGGGAGCTGAGGAAAGCAACAAGGGCGAACCGTCCCATATGTGGTACGTTTTCTCCTGATTGAATCGCAGACAGTATGTCTTTCATACAGGGCGGAAGTTTTTCGATACTTACCTTTCCTACCGGGGTGGTCTCACTTTTTTTCTTCTGTAACGACAGCATGTTTTGAAACCGCTGGATATCGGCGTGAAACGCATCATAAACGGTTGTATCACAGTCTCTAGCAACGAGTTCTTCATTGATCCTACCTCGTAAAGCTTCAAGGAGGATACGGGCGAGGTCTTTCTGGGTAATCGTGAGATATCCTGCATGGACATCTCTATTCACCATTTTCCATTCTTTGTACCGGGTTGGTGCGTTGCGGAGGTAGTCTTTGAAAAAGATGGTGATCGTTGGTTTGTCTGGTGGCTGTTGGGCATTGATGTGCAATTCTTTGGCAACTGAAAGCAGAAACGAGGTCGGTTCGTTCAGGAGGTGTTTGTAAGCATGCGATGCCTCACCTAACGCGTACCTCTTTTTGAAATAGGAATCATCGATGCAGACCGCGACCATACGAGCGATAGGATAAGAGAGTATTTCCATGATGCAATCGGAATCGCTTGCTAGGCTTCGTTCGCCGACATCTCTGTTTTTTAATGCGTTCTCGAGACGTTCGATGCCAATGGTACGAGCTCGTTCATACATGACATCATAGAGTAGTTCATGAACCGATGGTCCATTGTCTTTGATAAATTGTCGTGTATCCAGAAGAAATGGATATCGAGCAAGTGTTGATAGCTCCCTCATAACAAGAGAGGATATTCTCGACACTTAATGAATCTTCCCTTTGCAAAAATCCTTTTTTTTATGAACGTTTCTTCGGCCATTTGAGATTGACCCAGGTATCATTGAACCTGGCCATTCGTGTATACGGTTTGTATTTCACGAGGAGGTCAAAAATTTCCTGTGCATTGACGAGTGAATACCTTATTTCATTTTCCAAGGTATGTTCAATAATACCATATTGTTCGAGTCGTTTGAGATGGTAGGTGAGGCCTGATTTGAGCATGTTAAGCTGGGTGTACAACTCTTTGTAGAGACTACCTGGATGCTCAAGTAAAAACAAGACGATTCTCAGAGGTGTTTCTCTTCGTAACACCGAGAGAATTTTCATGTCTTTGGTTCCGATCTCTCCTTTTGCATAGTATCGCCGGAATCCTTCTTCTTTCGTGGAGGTGATGAGACCTGCTTTTTCAAGGTACGCTAAATGATAATCTGCGAGCTGACCTCGAAGGGATAGTATCTCAGCAATTTTTCGTGCATGCAACCCAGGATTTTTTACGACCAAATCGTAAATAATTCTGCGAATTTCCAACTCAAAAGCTTCTTCCATATTCAGCCTATTTTTTCAGTGTTGCTATATACAAGAAGATGAGAATCACAAGGTCAAAAATCCCAAGTATCAGCGTCGGATGAAGAGAGCTCAATGCATCGTAGAAGAGACTGATACTCTGTAGTAATCCCTTTATGAAAAAGATAAAAAACGCGATACTGACAAAAATCAGTTTCGTGCTTTTAAAATCTCGATAGCTGAACATCGACAGGAGAAACATACCAAAGGAAAAAACAGAAATTAGTGCACTTAGTGCCAGTGTCTCAACACTCATCCCTCTCACCACTTCTGAGAAGAGAAAT
>Ga0172362_10004535_pt1 | contig 12044 bp, 9 predicted proteins | sample LakKivs1_kivu2a2_FD_114534 | JGI IMG/M metagenome (GOLD analysis project Ga0172362, IMG submission 114534) | Sediment microbial communities from Lake Kivu, Rwanda - Sediment s1_kivu2a2 | ecosystem: Environmental > Aquatic > Freshwater > Lake > Sediment | place: Rwanda: Western Province, Lake...
AATCGGGACGCGCTAAACCGAAATTCTTTGCCCGAGCTCGGTCCACACCCTATGGGATAACTCTGGATCGGGGCGCTCGGATTTGAACCGAGGACCTCATGGTCCCAAACCATGCGCGCTAAGCCGGACTGCGCTACGCCCCGTTGATTAACCTCTCAATATACTTCCTGCTTTTCTGAGATTTTATATAATACTCCCGTTTTCTTGCTTCGGATAAAGATTCATACTCCTCTCTATATACTGGATAGAAAGGGCCATAAGACTTATTACCCTTTGTTCTACCTGCATTGTGTTCCTGCAAGCGCTTGTTAAAATCTCTGGTTGAACCGATATAATAACGGTTATTCTTCGAACTTTTCAGTATACAGACGTAATACATCCAATTGCCTCATAAGGTAAATCTGTTACCATGGCATAGGACCTTCCCGATGGTACTCAATCGGGACGCGCTAAACCGGACTGCGCTACGCCCCGTGAATCTTAATTATTTTACATGAAAATATATGCGCGGGCAATACTACCACGTAAAGAATTTCCTGAGCATAAGGTATATGACGAGTAATCCAGCCGCTATCGCAAGAAAGTCATAAAAACCGGAGGGAAGAAAGCTCTTCATAAGGACTACGACTGATATAATCACAAGAGGAATTCCAAAGCCGAGGATAACCCATTTTTTAATCTCTGCCTTATTTTTCAGAATATCTTCTTTTATTGAAGCGACTGGCCTCCTGGCACTTCCACAATTGGTGCATCTTTCCGATTCCCCTGAATTGTCCGTACCGCAGTCTCTGCAAACCCACACTTCCCCTTTTTGTATCCTGTCTTCTTTTGCGGTAATTTTTATCTTTTGCTGAAGTTCCGTCGTTTCCCTGATACCATAGGCTTCCCTGTAATTAATGAGGGCTCTCCCGTAATCGCCTTTCTTGAAATAGATGTCTCCCAGCATGTGGTAGGAATTCGGGCTTCTCGGGTTTCGCGCTATCTTATCTTCCAGATTCTTAATCTTCTTTTCAATGAACTTCTCATGCACGCTTTCGGCATGATGGTATTCCAGAAAACGGAATATTGCATAGCAAAGAGGCACAGGGAAAATAAGCCAGAAACCCACGGAAAAATTCTTTAACTGCACGGCGGGTATGATAATGCAGATTGCCGTTACCGCACATAGAACTGCAAATTCGGTCCTGTCAATCTCACCCTCGGTATACCTGTCAAAAACCAGGAAATAAAACTCCATTGCCAGAACAATGAGGATGAAAACGAACTTGAGCCCCAGGAAGAAACCCATGCCCCAGTTGACCGTCATGTCTCGGGACCTCTTATCTTGCGCTCACCTTGCCTGTGGACGGGTTATACTGGAAAACCATTCCCCTGGGCGGTTCCGGCAGTTTTTCAAGATATTTCTTTTCAACGAGTTCATCCAGGGAGGAAGGATACCTGCCTTCCTGAATCTGAAAAGTGTTTATCTTGTTCTTTAAATAAAGCTCAGCATCCATCGCCTTTGATTTCTTGAGAGCATTGCCCATTACACCGCCGTATTTTTCCACGGCATTCATGGGCGTGAGTTCGTCCGCCGGTTTCTCCTTGCGACTGCATGAAACCATGACCGGCAACAAGACCAGTATCAACATAAGACGGCATATAGTATTCATACCCCCTCCTTCCTTGTATCATATTCTCTATTATTATATAACTTTAAAGGAGGTAAACAAAAATGCTATAATAATCCGGGAAAAAGGGCATGCCGGCAGAAAGGAGATACCGTGACGTCCAGGGAGAGAGTTGAAAGAACCGTTAACAGGCAGACACCTGACAGGATACCTGTAGACCTTGGAGGGATGAAAGCGTCTGGTATAAGTGTCTTTGCCTACAACCGGCTCAAGAAATATCTGGGTCTATCCGGAACACCAAAGGTCCTTGATGCACGTTTCATGCTTGCCGCGGTTGAGGAAGAGGTGCGACACCGGTTTCATATTGACGTCATGCCGCTGGACATTGAAAATGCCCTCTGGTGGACAAGAAATGAAGAATGGCTGCCGGAAAAGTTGCATGACGGAACCGTCGTTCTATTCCCGCCGCACACGAAAATCAGAAAGGAGCCCGATGGAGTATGGATACTCCTGAACCAGGACAATACTCCGACATCATACCGGATGCCGAAGGGAGGATTCTATTTCGATGACATATCGTTCAACAAAACCGGCAAGAAATTCAATCCTTCCGATTTCAGGCCTTCTTCAACGATACCCGACGAACATCTTGACTCTGTTTCAAGATACGGCAGGTATCTCTATCAGAATACTGATTACGGTCTGCTCGGATGGGGATGCGGGGTCTGTTTCCTCGGATTGAGCCTGATTACAAACAGTGCTGATAATGTAACAATGGGCATGCCTGACGAATGGATGGTTATGCTCATGACGGAAAAGGACACATGCCACGAGATGATGGACAGGTCTGTTGAGGCGTCAATCGGTTGCCTGAAGCTGCTGAGAGAAGCTGTCGGAGATTACTGCTTCGCATGGGGGATTGCGGCGGACGATTCCGGAACGCAGCGCCGGGAATTCATAAATCCTGACCTGTGGGCTGAGATGCTCAAACCTCATTACAAAAAACTCTGCTCGTGGATTCACAAGAACACAGGATGGAAGACCTTTCTGCACTCCTGCGGTTCAGTATACAATCTCATTCCGCATTTCATTGATGCCGGTGTGGATATCCTGAACCCAGTCCAGACATCCGCTGAAGGGATGTCTCCTGAACGGCTCAAGTCAGAGTTCGGTGATAAATTGATTTTCTGGGGAGGTGGATGCGACACGCAAAACGTCCTCGGCAGGGCAACTCCCGAAGAAATCCGGCTGCATGTGAGAAAACGAATGGAGATTTTCGCAAAGGGCGGAGGGTATGTTTTCAATCAGGTGCACAACATACAGGCAAACGTACCGCCGGAAAATATCGTGGCCATGTTTGATGCCGCCCATGAATACGGAACATGCTGAGATTTACCACCCTACAGCACGTCGAACCAGCCTCATCAGGAGATGACGGGTCTTTATCAACCTGTCGGGTTTTACCTTCCTGTAAAGAAGTATTGCCGTCAACTGAAACAGAAAGTTCATGCCGAAAATGATGCTGTACGCATCAACTGTACGCCCTGCGAACATGACGTTCAGTCCCGCAAACCTCTTCAAAATATATCCCGCCATCAGCGGTGCCATTCCTCCGACAAAACCGAGCCATGCATAAAAAAGGGATGTGTAATATACTGCGCCTTCCTCGGGAACGATGCCCGAATATAAAAACCGGGTATCTCCCACCGACCTTCCCGTGAGGGTACTGCCCGATATGAAATACAGGACAGCCGCGAAAGCGAATGCAGATGGGTACTGCCTCGAAATAACCAGCCAGCCCAGAGGAACGCATGCATATATGCACAGGTTCAGCATCAGTATCGGACGTCCGCCGAACCTGTCCGACATCCACCCCCATAGAAAACAGAGAATAAGGGAGCCCAGTATGGTCGCATTATCCAGCAAGATAACATTTCCCGGGGGAATCCCGAGTTTTTCTTTGGCAAAAAGCGGAAGGAAAATCATCAGGAGAGAGCCCATGATGGCAGTACCGACTGCCGCCAGGAAAAATATGAAATTCTTATCCTTCATGGGTTCAGTTATTTCATCCGCTGAGATATTCGGCAACTTGCGCTGCACTGAAGGGTTGCCTCCGGGGACAAACTTCATGAAATAGACCCCTATTATACCGAAGATGCACCCCGTACCGATCAGGAGCATATACCTTTCTATCCCCCCTCCTTTTCCCACAACATGGCTTGCAAAATAAGTGGCGAGTAAACTGACAACCCCGGTGGCAGCTCCGTTTATTGCGGAATATTTGCCGCGTATCCCGTCAGGCACATATTCCTTTGTCCATGCATAAATGGCAGTCTCGCCAACAGCGCGCAGCACGGCAAAGATTGATATACAGAACACAAGGAAATACAATCCGGCTCTGTCTCCATAGCGGCCGATAATCCATGGAAGAAACAGAAATAACGCTATGGAAAACTTACGAAGACCGAAACAGATCAGGAAGACACGCTTGCTTCCGAAGAATTCAATGTATGGACTGAGAAAAGGTGCAAGAAGCCCGCAGAAAGGGAAAAGCGACAGGATAAATCCCATCAGTTGTTTTGAAATGCCGATTTCCGTCAAGAAAAGCAGGAAAACAGAACCAAATACCGTAAAAATGCAGAATATGCTGTTAAAAACGTTAAACGCCACGCTCCACGGCAAACCTCGTATCTTTTCCCGCTCTTCGGGTTTGTTTTCAGGCTGCATGGGATACTCTCTTTTCCGGGTGATGACGTGCCAGAAAAAAACAGAATGATATATTATACACATATTTCTTCCTGTCAAGAACAACTCTATTGAAAAAGGTAGAATATACCGTTATAATATAGAGGGGAGCAGACGGAGAAAAGGGGTCATTGATGACAAAGACATTTGAAGAAAAATGCCGCTTTCTGAATTACGAATTATACTTATTGCATACCATCTCAAAGGCAATAAAAGGGACATTTAACGAAAACACGATATTGAATCTGATGCTGACCGGACTCACGGCCAATGGGGCGCTCGGGTTGAGCCGGGCTTCCGTATTCTATTACGAGAGTGAAAAATCCCTCATATACGGTAAGGCGGGAATAGGCCCTATTGACGAAGACGAGGCGTTCAGGATATGGAAGGATCTGGACCGGAACAATATCCCCGTTGAATCATATCTTCAGTATGCCGTTGAGAATAAACTTGCAATCCAGAGATATCCCGAGAAGATCAGCGACATCGCAATAAATTTTGATGAACTCCCGCCGGAAAATTACTTCAGGAGAGTAATTGCTGAACGCAGAATTTTTCATGTTACCGATATGAACGAAAGAAACTTCAACCTTCCTGAGCAATTGCGTACGGTATTCGTGCCTTCCGAAATAATCATATTACCTCTACTCTCTTCAAAAAGCGTTATGGGCATTATAATGGCGGATAATGCATTTCATTACAATCCAATTGAAGAATCAACGCTCCTTCTGGTTTCTCTGGTAACCATACAGACAGGGATTGCCCTGGAGAATTCCCAGAATCATGCCGTTATCAGACGTCAACTTGAAGAGCTGCGGGAACTTCACAACTCAATGGAAAACCTTCAGGCGGAATTGATCAAGAAAGAAAAACTCTCAACGATAGGCAAGATGGCTTCCTACTTTATCCATGAAATCAAGAACCCCCTGGTTACCATTGGAGGGTTTGGGAAGAGAATAACGGAATCGGATAACATTGGTACGATAAAGAGGGATGCCGGGATTGTCTTCAAGGAGATTAAGAAACTTGAACAGATTCTGGGCAAACTCTCCGGCTTTGCTCTCCTTTCGCCCTCAAAAATTGAACGGGTAAATCTCATTGAGGTGGTTGGTGAAGTAACTGATTTCTTTGAACTTGAGTTTTCAAGAAAACACCTGGATATACACGTTGATGTCCCGGAAAATCTCTACATCAAGGTTGAAAAGGTGCAGATACTTGAGGTGCTCTTTAACCTGGTTTCCAATTCCGTAGAAAGCATGAATGCAGGCTCAATAGGAATAAGCGCCGTCATGGAACATCCGTTCGTTAGGATATCCGTCAAGGACACGGGAAAGGGGATACCCGAAGAAAATATTTCCCGGGTTACAGAACCGTTTTTCTCCACAAAAACAGGCGGTTTCGGACTCGGCCTTTTCATAGTTGCGAACATAATTGAAAACTACGGGGGAAGGCTGGAGGTGGCATCCGTGGAGAAACAGGGAACAACGGTAACCATATATCTGCCCGCATAGGAAAAGTGACGGATGATGTTTCCTGATGCCATCTTCAGTTGCACGCGCGGAATCAGAAACTGTATGGATCACTGCCTTCAGAAAGGGGGTGTGATATGAGCAAGAAAAAGATATTGCTGGTTGAAGACGAGGAGAATGAAAGTCTTCTCTACAAGGAGGAGCTTGAGAAGGAAGGTTTTGAGGTTATCTCTTCATCAAACGGTGCGGATGCTGTGGAAAAAATAGCCAATGAAGAGTGCGACCTTGTCATACTGGACCTGCAGATGCCGCAAATGGACGGGATAGAAACCCTCGGTAAAATACTGACAAAGAAGAGAGACATGCCAATAATAATCTATACCGCTTACCCCCAGTATAAGAACCAGTTCCTGACATGGGCGGCAGATGCCTATCTGACAAAGTCTTCTGACCTCGGTCCGCTCAAAAGAAAGGTCAAAACAATCCTGGGTGAAAAATGAATCCACGTGATATAACAACGTTTATACTTGCCGGAGGAAAAGGAGAACGTCTGCATCCCCTTACCAAGGACAGAACCAAGCCTGCCGTCCCGTTTGGCGGCATTTACAGAATGATAGATTTTCCTCTGAGTAATGCCATAAACTCGGGATTGAGAAAGATATATATTTTCACTCAGTACAAATCTCTTTCACTTCACAGGCATATCCGCGAAGGGTGGAATATTTTTTCAAGGGAACTCGGTGAATTCATTGACCTCGTGCCCGCCCAGAAAAGGATAGGCGAGGACTGGTACCAGGGAACAGCGGACTCTGTTTTCCAAAACATAAACATACTGGAAGATGAAAAACCGAAATTGATACTCCTGCTTTCAGGGGACCAGGTATACAAGATGGATTACAGGAGGATAATAGATTTCCATCTTGCAAACAAATCGGATTTTACAATAAGCGTATTTGAAGTCCCTCTGAGTGAAGCACACAGGTTCGGAGTGCTCCGGGTGGAGAACGACAGGGTGGTTGAATTCAGGGAAAAACCATCCGAGCCTTCCCCCGACCCGAGAAATCCGGAAGTATGCCTGATATCCATGGGCATATACGTTGCCAACCTTGATATACTCATCAAGAAAGTCGTTGAGGATGCAAAAAAAACCAACAGCTCGCATGACTTCGGAAAGGACATAATACCTTCCATGATAGGCAGCGGAAACGTTTTTGCATTCAGGTTTATAGACGAGAACAAGAAGGAAACCAAATACTGGCACGACATAGGCACAATAGATGCGTACTGGGAAGCCAATATAGATCTGGTAAATGTGGACCCGCTACTGAACCTTTACGACCGTGAATGGCCAATAAGGACGCTCCAGGAACAATATCCTCCGGCAAAAACGGTTTTCTCGGGCGAGGAAAGAAAAGCATCGGTAACTGATTCAATGATTTCAGGCGGTTGCATCATCAGTGGCGGCAGGGTCTCTCACAGCGTTCTTTCAACCAACGTCAGGGTAAACAGCTACGCGGAAATAACCGACAGCATCGTCTTTGAAAACGTCAACATAGGAAGACATTCAAGAATCAACAAGGCGATCATAGACAAGAAGGTAACTGTTCCCTCGAATACTGAAATAGGATATAATCTTGAGGCTGACCGGAAAAGATTTTATGTATCCGATAAGGGGATAGTTGTAATCCCAAAGAACTACAAATGGTGAGGTGGATATGTCAGAACTGAGGAAAGACCCCGTCATAAGCAGATGGGTGGTTATAGCTACTGAAAGGAAATTCAGGCCTTCTGATTTCTCCAGCCCTGCGGAACCCCATAAGGAGATATTCTGTCCTTTCTGCCCGGGCAATGAAGACAAAACCCCTGCGGAGATATTTGCCAGAAGGCCTTCTTCGCCCGCGCCGAACAGCAGGGGATGGGAGATACGCGTTGTTCCCAACAAGTTTCCTGCCCTCAGAATTGAGGGTGAGCTGAACAAGAGGGGCGTTGGAATGTATGACATGATGAACGGGATAGGTGCCCATGAGGTAATAATAGAAACGCCGGAGCACAGGAAAGCCAGTGGGGAAAATATTGACATCAAGGATTATTCCAGAACAACGATGATAAACACGATTGAAACATACCAGATACGTTCAATAGACCTCAAGAAAGATGCAAGATTCAGATACATTCTTGTATTCAAGAATTACGGCAAGGAGGCGGGCGCGTCGCTTTCCCATCCGCATTCGCAGTTGATAGCAACGCCAGTTGTACCAAAAAGGGTGAAGGAAGAATTGACCGGCTCCAGATGGTATTACGAATACAAAGAAAGATGCGTTTGGTGCGACATGATCAACCAGGAGATTGACAGCGGAAAGAGGATAGTAGCACAGAATGAATCCTTCCTGGTAACTGCCCCGTTTGCCTCGCGGTTCCCTTTCGAGCTGTCCATAACGCCATTCCGTCACTCGCCGGATTTTGAAAATATAACCCCCAAGGAAAGGGAGTTGCTGGGTGAGATAATGGTGACTGTTTTCAAAAAAATATCTCAGGGGCTTAACGGTCCGGCCTATAACTTCATGCTTCATACCGCGCCTGCCAGGTATCCTCGCCCGGGTTACTGGCAGACAATAGAAAAAGATTATCACTGGCATATAGAGATAATGCCCCGACTTGTAAGGCAGGGTGGATTTGAATGGGGTACAGGATTTTACATAAACCCGACGCCTCCCGAAGAAGTCGCAGATTTTCTGAAATCTCTCGACGTGTAAATTGAACCGAGGTTGAGATTGCCACGCAAAAAGCGCTCGCAATGACAAGTGTGGTTGGTCCCGATAGACAACATCGGGATGATAAAAAACATCAATTGCCACGCAGGAAACGCTCGCAATGACAGAAGACGTTTGATTGAAAGAGGAGTAATCATGGAGAAACAAAACATATGTCTTGCCGCCGCTGAAGCGGTCCCGTTCGTCAAGATAGGCGGGATGGCAGATGTTGTTGGCTCGTTGTACAAGTACCTCAGGGGCAAACAGAACATATCCCTCTTCCTCCCGTTATATAAACAAATAAGAAAAACATGCAGCATGGATACGGTTGCGGAACTGGAGGTAAATTTTTCTGAAAACAGGAGAGAAAAAGGCATTCTGGCCGCAAGCAGGGACTTCCCCGGCGTATATTTCATAGAAAATCAGGGTTATTTCAGGAGAGCAGGGATTTACGGCGAGGACGGGAAAGGATATCCCGATAACGCCGAAAGATTCTCCTTTTTTTCAAAAGGAATACTTGAAGCAGTCAAGCTTCTGAAAATTGATGCGGAGATATTTCACTGCCACGACTGGCACACTGCCCTGCTTCCGCTTTATCTCAATATTAATTACAGGAACGTTTTTCCAGAGGCGAAAAGTCTTTTCACGATCCATAACCTCGGATATCAGGGCGTATTCAAGATCGACAAATTCCCTGCTCTCGGCCTGTCATGGAATTATTTCCACATGGAAGAACTTGAATTCTACGGCAACGTGAACCTTATGAAGGCCGGCATAATACATTCTGACATGATAAACACTGTAAGCCCCATGTACGCCAGGGAAATCCTTACACCGGAATTCGGGAATAACCTTGACGGACTGCTGAGGAAAAACAGCGCCAGGTTGAAGGGGATAATAAACGGCATAGATTATCAGATATGGAATCCGTCTTTTGACAGGTTTATACACAAGAAATACAGGTCCTTCAAGACCAAATTTGAAAACAAACTTTTCCTGCAGGAAAAGCTGGGATTACAAACAGGCAGAGAAATTCCTGTCTTCGGGATGGTGGCACGTCTTGCAGAGCAGAAAGGGGTTGATGAACTGGCGATGATAATGTCCGACGTGCTTTCCAGAAACCTTGAGGTTGTCATACTTGGCGACGGCGACCCCGAGTACAGGGACATACTTGCAGGATGGGCAAAGAAATTCCCCAGAAAAATCTCGGTTGCTTTCGGATTCAATGATGAACTTGCGCATCAGATATACGCCGGAAGCGATTTCTTCCTCATGCCTTCAAAATTTGAGCCCTGCGGTCTCGGCCAGTTGATAAGTTTCAAGTACGGGACCATTCCCATCGTGAGAAACGTCGGGGGACTCGCCGACACGGTAAGTAATTACGTTTTTGAAACGGGCGAAGGTAACGGTTTTTCATTTGAAGGCGGCAGTAAGCAGTTTTTGAGGTCCATAGAAGCGGCTTTGAAATTATTCAGCGATGTAAAGAGGATGGAAAAATGCGTAAATTCCATCATCAAACTTGATTATTCCTGGAAATCTTCGGTTAACGAATATCTTGCAATTTACCGGCAGATGACGGAATCATGATTTACTTATCAATCCTCTGGCATATGCATCAGCCTTACTACGTAAACACAAGTACCGGGGTAATCAACACTCCCGCTCTGATATTCCGAACGCTCTTCAATTACTACCCGATGGCAGTACTGTCAAGAATGTATCCGGAAGTAAGGGTTAACTTCAACCTTACGCCTGTCCTGCTTTCACAGATTGAAGGGGTCTCTTCAGGCAAATTTTCTGACAGGTTCCTCGCGCTCCTTGAAGCGGGAGATTCTACAACAGGAGAGGAATTGTTGGATTTCATTGATGGATTGCCCCCGCAGGTATTGAAAAGATACAAGGTCATCGACCTTCTGAAAGAAAAAATAGAGGAAGGGACATGCAAGAAACAGGACCTTTTTGACCTGAAAATCTATCTGCACCTGGCAAGTTTTCATCCCCTTGTTTTTGACGACGAAATTGAAGCGCTCATGGAAAAGGGAAGAAATTTCGGCGAGAACGACAGGGAACTGCTTCATGGAAAGGAAAAACGCATACTGGCAGAAGTGATTCCTCTGTACAGAGACCTCATGGATACCGGCCGGATAGACATAAGCACAAGCCCCTTGATGCATCCCGTTCTCCCATTACTCTACAACACGGACACGGCGAGGAAAACCAGAACCTCCCTGAATATTCCCGAAGGTCTCTTTTCGTATCCGCAGGATGCCCGTGAACAACTGATTGCGGGTATGGAAACATATGAGAGGATATTCAAAAAACCGCCTGCAGGAATATGGCCCCCGGAGGGAGGAATAAGTGATGAAGTTCTGGAATTATTCTCCGGGCAAAAAATCTTATGGACGGCGACCGATGAGAGCCTGCTCGCAGAAACCCTTTCGCATCCCCTGTCGCAGGACGAACGCTGCAGCATATGGGATTTCAGAGGAAAACTGTCCATTTTTTTCAGGGACCACAGTATCTCCGACCTCGTTGGATTTGCTTACCAGAGATCTGACGAAAAAATCGCCGCCGCCGACCTGGCAGACCGTCTTTCAAATATCGCGGCTAACGCGGGAAAGAACATTCTTACAATCATCCTTGACGGAGAAAATCCATGGGATTTCTATCCGGATTACGGTGAGAATTTTCTTCCGGCATTTTATGAAGCCCTTCGTGGCAGTAACAGGATAAAAACACTCCCGTTCAGCGAGGCCCTCAGGACAGACATAAGCCGCAGGACGCTCCAGGGGATTTCACCCGGCAGCTGGATGGGCACCAACTTTGATAACTGGATAGGCAAGGAACCTGCAAACAGGGCATGGGCAATATTGAGCAAGGCACGGGCCATGGCTGAGAAGAAACAGGCAGGGTTGACGGAGGAACAGAAAAATGCGCTGCTGGAAACCATAATGCTTGCCGAGTCCAGCGACTGGTTCTGGTGGTACAGCCTGCCGGCGGAAACGAAAATCAAGACGAGGTTTGACGCATTTTTCAGGGACAGCGTAAGGAATATCTACGAGAAGATTGGAGAAGAAGCCCCTGAAGTCCTGAACCTCCCGCTCGAAGAATACGCGCATGAAGAAACAACCCCTTACATAAAACCTGTCATAGACGGCAAAATAACGCATTTCTACGAATGGCATGATGCGGTTGAGATAGATCCTGCCGCCCTGTGGGCAACATTCAAGCCCGTTGACATCCCGGTAAGAAAAATTTTTTACGGATACGACGAAGATAATTTTTACATGAGGCTGGATTTTTCAGAAAAAGCGGATTTTGAAATCCGCCTGACCTTCCATGATTCAGACAGGAAGGTTTTTACGATATATCCCGGTCAGCAGAACACAGGAACATTGATTTATGCGTGCGACAGAATAATCGAGATCATGATACCCAGGAAAGAGATATCCGCGGGAGACAGGGATACG
>Ga0172362_10004538_pt1 | contig 12041 bp, 10 predicted proteins | sample LakKivs1_kivu2a2_FD_114534 | JGI IMG/M metagenome (GOLD analysis project Ga0172362, IMG submission 114534) | Sediment microbial communities from Lake Kivu, Rwanda - Sediment s1_kivu2a2 | ecosystem: Environmental > Aquatic > Freshwater > Lake > Sediment | place: Rwanda: Western Province, Lake...
AAGGAGTGCGACTCGACCCATCAGATTTGTGCAGTTACGCCACTCATATTGGAAATGTGGCACCAGCCATAACTTCAGGCAGTATCTATCACCTTTATGTATGCGCATTAGTATGTGACGGGGGAGATATTATACAGGGTATCTTTGATGCTACATCAACAAATGGGCTTACATTCACTGTTAATAGCACGCCTGTTATAACGGGGTATGTAACTGAAAGCAATGTAGTAGAACCAGAAGACCCTGCTGTAATAATGACAGACAACGGACTTAGGCTGTATTTTGCTCCATACGGAACTCAGGGTAGCGTAATTCCTGAATCAGGGATACACAGCATTATTAACAAAATAATTAGTAGTGACGCAATACCACCCGTGATTACAGATATACAAGCAACACCACAAATGCAAGAGATTAATGGCTGTGTGAATATCACCTGCACTGTAACAGACAATGAGGCAGTTAATGTTGTAAAAGTCAACATAACATGTCCAAATGGGACGACAAAAAATATCACTATGATGCAAGTGGGAGCCAACAGTTACACATATAATGCGAGTTATTCTGTTTTAGGAACTTATTCTTATTATATCTGGGCAAACGATACTTCAAATAATCAGAACAAATCTGCAACTTACACATTTTCGATACGAGATAGTACAAAACCGTCGATTACAAATGTGCAAGCTACGCCATCTAGTCAGATTGTCGGTAGTTATGTGAATATTACTTGTACAGCTACAGATAATGTTGCGGTAGACGTTGTAAAAGTAAATATAACAGGCCCAGTAGGTTTCACGCCTGTAAATATCACAATGATAAAAATCGCAGGCACAAGCAACTACTACTATAACTCATCCTACTCAATCATGGGCACTTATTCATATTACATCTGGGCGAATGATACATCAAATAACCAAAATATTTCCATAGTGAATATGTTTGAGGTGTATATTTCAAACCAGCCGCCAGAGGCAGTGATTTCTTCACCCTTGAACAATGATGTGTTTCTCACAACAGACAGCATATTTTTTGATGGTTCAAACTCATCAGATCCTGATAATGATGATTTAATGTTTTACTGGTCATCAAACATATCAGGATACTTGAGTAATGAATCACAGTTTTACATAGCGCTGCCTCCTGGTTATCATCTTATCACACTGTTTGTGAATGATGGTGTAGTTAATGTTTCAGCAATGGTAAACATTACTGTAAATGAACCAGTAATAAATCTGCCTCCAACCGCAGTTTTACTTTATGAACCAACAGGTATAACAACAAACTCCATGCTGATTTCCTGGTCTCAGAATACAGATTCTGATTTCTCTAATTACGCAGTATACCAGTCCGCAGCATCAGGGGATATAGGCATAGTTATTTGCACTGAGGAAGCACAATCAAACACCTCCTGCACAGTAATAGGTCTCTCACCATCCACAACATACTATTTCACAATAAGGGTTTATGACACAGAGGGTTTGTGTAATGATTCCAACCAGGTAAGCGGAGCAACAATTGCAAATACTGGGAATCTCACAGGCATAGTAACAGATAAAAACAGCAAGCCGGTTGAGGGTGCAACTGTTCGTATTGTAGCCACGAGTCATGTGACATGGACAGACTCAAATGGAAAATACACATTCATAGGGGTATACGCTGCAGCCTATGGTGTGAATGTAGAAAAAACAGGTTATAAAACCAAAACAGTAACAGGTGTGAACATAAAACCGGGTGAAACAACAACATTAAACATAATTTTAGAGAAAGAGAAAAAAACAGAGGAAAAAGGACTTATACCAGGATTTGAAACAGTTGCTATTATCATTGCGTTAGGAATCATAATGCTGTTAAGGAGGAAATTGCTCTGAAAATACTTGTCCATGTTTGCTGCGCACCCTGCTTCATATCTGTTCACAAAAGATTAAATGATGAAGGGCATAATGTCACTGGTTTCTGGTACAATCCTAATATTCATCCTTTCATGGAATATAGAGCAAGACTTGAGGCTTTAATGAAGTATCAGGAAACAGGTGGGATAAATATAATTTACAGGGATGATTATTCTTTGAAAGAGTTTCTGAAAGGGCAGATAAACACTGATGACAGATGCAGGTTTTGTTACAGTCAGAGACTGAATAAAACTGCGGAAACAGCAAAGGAAAAAGGTTTTGATGCTTTTACCACCACCCTGCTTGAATCACCGTTCCAAAAACATGATATGATAAAAAATATTGGTGAGAAAACAGGAAAGGAAAACGGCATAAAATTTTATTATGAGGATTTCAGAGAATGGCATGAGCAGGGTAAAAAAGAAGCTTCTAGTTTATCACTTTACAGGCAGAGGTACTGCGGATGCATATTCAGTGAAAAGGAAAGGTTTTACAGAAAGATTATAGAATGATTTAAATTTTATCCATCAGCTCATTCAAATCCTTGATCACATCTTTTCCTTTTTTTGTTTTGTTTCTGTCAACATAAAAAGATTTTATTCCAATGCTTTTTGGTACAAGATAATCAAACTCGTAATGATCACCAACATGGATAATTTCATCTTTTTGTATTTTCAGAGATTCTAAAAGTCTTAAATAAAACTCTGGTGTTTTTTTCACAAGCCTGAAATCTGATGTTGATGAAAAACTCTTTTCAAAATAGTTCCCAATTTTTTTCGCCATGACATCAACAAACTCACGCGCAGCATTTGATGAAATAATAAGCCTGTGTTTTTTCTCTAATTCTGATAAAACATTCTTAACCTCAGGGTAAACGTTTATCCTGGATTCATATTCCTTTAACAAAAATTTCCAATCGGTTTTTAAACCAAAATGGGCAAACCAGTATTTTATGTTATACCATTCAATTTTTCTTTCACCAACCTTCATGTACTCATTCATAACATATTTTTTTGCCTCATCAAACCCAATTTTTTTTCCCTCCGCATAAATCCTTGGAACCCCCTCACACCAGACAGAATCAGCATAAGAGTAATCAACAAGTGTTCCATCTAGGTCAAAGGATATAATCATAAAGGTAAATCTATAAATAGTAAGATATTCTTTTTGGTATTATGGGATTTATACCGATAAAAGACATACTCACAGGCAAACGTGAAAACCAGGAAGTCAATGTCAGAGGATGGATTTACAGAACAAGAAGCTCAGGCAAAATTGCATTCATTATTGTCAGGGATTCCTCCGGGATAATTCAGACAACAGTAGCAAAAAATGATGTTGGAGAGAAGGATTTTGAGGCAGCAAAAAAGGCGCTGATTGAAAGCTCTGTTGTAATTAAAGGTGCTGTCGCAAAGGACAAAAGGGCACCAGGCGGATATGAACTCAGAGCAAAAAGTTTTGAGGTAACAGGTAATGCAAACGTGTTTCCCATAACTGAGCATCAGAGTGAGGAACTACTTCTGGACAACAGGCATCTCTGGATAAGGTCAAGGGAAATCGTGAATGCCATGAAGGTAAAAGCAAGCCTGCTGAAATACTGCAGGGAATGGTTTAATGAAAATAGTTTTTATGAGGTCACACCACCAACCATCACACCAAATGCCTGCGAGGGGGGAACAACACTTTTTGAATTCAATTATTTTGACAAAAAAGCATATTTGTCACAGTCAGCCCAGCTTTACCTTGAGGCGTTAATATACTCACTGGAGAGGGTTTGGAGTCTCACGCCTTCCTTCAGGGCTGAGAAATCAAAAACGCGCCGGCATCTTGCAGAGTACTGGCATCTTGAGGCTGAGGAGGCATGGGTTGGTAATGAGGAAAACATGAAAATACAGGAGGAACTAATATCCTATGTCTGCCAGAAACTAGCCAAAGAAGACAGGGATGAACTAATTTTTTTCAAAAGAGAACCAGGAACATTGAAAAACATCGAACCTCCTTTTGAGAGAATAAAATATGAAAAAGCAGTGAAGATTTTAAACGAAAAAGGGTTTGATTTCAAATACGGCATGGATTTTGGCACTAAAGAAGAGGAGGCACTCTGCTCTGACATAGAAAAACCAGTTTTCATAACAAATTTTCCAAAAACAGTAAAACCCTTTTACATGAAAGAAGCAGATGAAAAAACATATCTCTGCGCTGACCTTCTCGCACCAGAGGGATATGGTGAAATCATAGGTGGAAGTGAAAGGGAAACAAACCACAGTAAACTTGTTGAAAGGATGAAAGAGCAAAATATGAACATGAAGGACTATGAATGGTATCTTGATTTGCGCAAATACGGCTCTGTTCCTCATTCAGGCTTTGGTCTTGGTGTTGAAAGAGTAATAAGATGGGTTTGCAAACTTGAGCATATCAGGGATGCTGTGCCGTTTCCGAGGACGATTAACAGAGTTTACCCATAGTGCTTATTGGAAATGTGAGGAAAAAACCTTATTAGCTCCTCAGCCCTTTTCATTTTGAAAAAATGTCATCAGCAATGCCTCCTGCTAAAGATATAGTTGCAAAAGCCATCCAGAAAAATCCAAAAGCGGATCTGACATACTCCCACCGCTAAAGCATGTGGGGTTCTGAGGTTGAAGTCGTTCCCTTCATTGCCTCTCGGGGCGTATCAGTGCTACCCTTGAACACATCCCTGTCTGTGTTCAATCGACCACCCATCATTTGTCGCAATGCTATATTGAACGAAGCGTTGCTGTCCGCATGGTCTACGTGTCCGCAACTTGGGCACTTGAATTGTTTTCCACTTCGGTTGCCAAGATGACCACACACACTACAATTCTGAGAGGTGTATGCTGGTTCAACATAGGCAACAGGTATCCCAAGCAACTTAGCCTTATACAATATCATCTGCTCCAGTTGATAATAAGACCAACTGTTCAAAGAATACCTGAAACCCTTTTGAGATTTCACGTTTTTCCTAATCTGCTTAATAGCCTCAAGTTTAATGCCAACATTATCCTTATCGGCAGTATCAACAATTTTTCTACTGATTTTATGGTTCAAATCACGGACAATGTTACTCTCACGATGCTTAATTTTCTTAACCATCTTGTATTTGCCTTGTTTCTGCAAAGAACTCCTAATATTTTTGTATTTCTTATGTATGTGTTCTGCTTGTTTACCAAGTTTCAGAACTTTACCTGTGGCTGGGTTTCCAACCACAGCAACATGACCAGTGGTGTTCCTATCAACACCAAGATAACCATTAACAACCCTGGTTGATGGTTCTTCGATTGAAACGCTGACAAAAACAAAATCTCTATTGATTTCAACTTGGTTTATTTTGCTGAAATTGTTCGGGAACAGATACCCTAATTCAAGTTTCAAACAAGGTATCTTGATCTGCTTTTTGTCTTTATCAACCTGTACCCCCTGACTTGGAACAGTTAGAACAACATTCCCAACCTGTTTGAGTTTCTTATCATGCGAATACTTTTTGAGTATCTGGTTTGCAATCATGGATTTCAAACCAATGTGTTTTACATCTTTTGAACTACGAGTTTTTGTTCTAAGAGCAAAATCAGCAACCTTCCTTGCTAATATGAGTTCATGGGAGAAATCTCTATTGTGTCTGGTTTTGTAGGTTAGTATCATCTTATCCCCATTTTATTGTTTTGTTGAAATATAAATCTTCGCATTCATCCCATCTCTAAAGAGTATGGGCTTTCTGCTAAGATTAAAGGTAAAATTTTTTCTCATAAAAAGATTTCCAAATTTTTTTCAAACGCAGAGAAACATTTATCTGTTAACAATGCATTAGTATTTATGATAAAACTCCCTAAATGGGTTTTATCAGTTTGTGTAGGAGGTAAGAAATGGCAAAGAAAAAAGCAAAGAAGAAAACCATAAAGAAGAAGGGAGCTAAAAAGAAAAGAAGGTAAACTGCTCTCATCTTCTATTTTTTTCTTTTTTTAATTTTGTATTATAACGCCTTTCAGATACGTATCACATGCATCTATGATTTTTACATCCACAAATCTTCCCAAATCTATTTTGTCTTTTACCACAACAGGCCTGTATGCATTTGTCCTGCCAATCACCGTGTTGTTTTTTCCAAACTCCGTTGTGAGTATTTTTTCTTTTCTTCCAACAAAAGACCCGAAATTCTTTTTGCTGATTTCTAATCTTAGTTTCGAAATTTTCTTTGTTCTTCCCTTGACAATTTTACTGTCCAACCTTTTCATGGTGTACGCCTTTGTTTTTTGCCTCGGTGAAAACGCCTTAACATTAACAATATCCGGTTTTGTTTCTTTAATCAGCTCGCAGCTTTTTTGAAACTGCTGGGGGCTTTCTGTTGGGAAACCAGCGATAATATCCGTGGAAACCATGATATCATTAAATGCTTCTCTGAACCTGCGCACAATGTATCTAAAATCATCTGCTTTGTAATTTCTTCCCATCTTTTGAAGTATTTCATCATCACCGCTCTGAACCGGCAGATGCAGAAACTTGAAAACCTTTTCATCATTGTATGAATTGAGGAGCTCATCAAGCATTGGTAAAATGGTGTCAGGGTTCATCATTCCTATTCTGAGTTTAAAATCACCAGAAATTTTTGTTAGGTTGTTAATTAATTCTGGCAAATTTTTACCAATGTCTTTTCCATAGGCGCCTGTGTCCTGCGCGGTAATCCTGATTTCCTTGTATCCAAGGTTCACTGCTCTTTCAACACATTTTCCTATATTGTCCATAGGATAACTTTTTAGGTTTCTTCTTGCAATTTTTGTTATGCAGAAAGAACATTTCCCCAGGCATCCTGAAGATATTGGTATGATTGCCTCAACCCTGCTTTCCTTTCTTTTTGGTGGGTAAGGAAATAATTTTGTGCAATTTTTTGTTCCATCAATGACTTCCAGTATTTTGCAGAGCTCATCTGGTGGTAAAATCTCTGCGTTTGGCGCAATATTTTTTATTTTTTCTTTTTCAGCAGATGCCATGCATCCTGCAACAACAAGCCTTTTTCCTGTTGAATCAAATTCTTTTATTCTGTTAATCATTCGTCTCTCCGTTGATTCAATAACTATGCATGTAACAAGAACCAGAACATCCGCATCACTAATCCTATTTACTATTTCATGTCTTTCACTTACAATGTCTTCCATGATTTTTGCTTCACCATAGTTCATTGAGCATCCATGCGGTTCAAAGTAAATTTTCATCATAACATATTTGTTTTTTAGATATAAAACTGTTTTCCTACAGTTTCTTTTTCGCCTTAGTTAAAACCTCAATGTTTTCTCCAACAAAAACATCGTCCTCGATTCTCACGCCAAATTTTTTTGGGAAATAAATACCAGGCTCAACAGTGAACACGTTTCCTTTTTCAATTTTTCCCTTATAATCACATGCAATCCTTGGTTTTTCATGAACCTCTAAACCAATACCATGACCTGTTGAATGAACAAAGTACCTTTCATAGCCGTATTCTTTGAAAACTGTCCTGATCAGTTTATCAATCCCACTGATTTTTTTACCAGCCCTGACATTTTTTATTGCTTTCTCCTGCGCCTCTAAAACAATGTTGTAAACATCAATCATTTCCTCAGACACATTCCCAGCAGGAACTGTTCTTGTTATGTCTGAGCAGTACCCATCATAGTAGACACCGAAATCACAGATTACCATACCGTTTCCAAGTTTTTTGTTTGTGTTGTCATGGTGTGAGTAAGACGAGTTTTTGCCAGATGCAATAATTGTCTGAAAAGAATTGCACTGGGCTTTCTGCCTTAAAGCGTAATCAAGCTCATTTGCAACCTGGGTCTCTGTTTTGTTTTCATCAATTATTTCCCATAAAATTTTTGCGCCGTAATCCGCAACGTTGCATGCTTTCCTTATCCTTTTTATTTCCTCTTTATCCTTTTTCATTCTGATGTTGAAGATGAGGTCGTCCTGTTTTGCATTTTTTATTTTTTGTTTTGTATCAGTCAGTATTTTTTTTGCATTTATTTTTTTCAAAACATTTCTCAGAACATCATCCAGGTTTTTTCCATCATTTTTTATTCCTGGGTAGGGGCAGAATATTTTCAGATTTTTTATGGCGCATTTCTCCCTTGCCCTGAACTCCTCCAGGGAAGAGGCAATCGCAATGTTTTTTCCTTTTCTTGGAATAACAACACAGCTCACAAGAGGGAAGGAAGGCACGTCTGAGCAGCAGAGATACCTGATATTCCCCTCATTTCTCACAACAAACACATCAAATTTTTCATCATTTAGTTTTTCCTTTATCTTCCCCCATCGCGCCTCATACATAATGACAAATAAGGATTTGGAGGATATATGTTTTACTCTTATCCCAATTAACTGCATGCAGAATAGTAGTGCAGGTAAAGCATCACCACAGTTTATGACAGCAAAGTTTTTAACAGATGAGAACAATCTGCAGGTAATGATCAGGGCAAAGATAGTAATATCCGGTGATGTTCAAGAGGCAGGTTACAGGGCTTTTGTTAGGGACACTGCAAAGAAACTTGGTTTGGTTGGATTTGCAGAAAACATGCCTGATGGAACAGTGAATGTTGTTTGTGAAGGTGAGAAAAAAAAGATAGAAACATTGGTTAACTCTATTAAAATAAAAACTGAGACTATAAATGTGGAAAAGATTGATGCTGTGTTTGAGAATGCAACTGGTGAGTTTAAAGGTAAAGGTTTTGTTGTGAAGGTTGATGACTTAGGGCAGGAAATGTTTCAGGGATACGCAACATCTCTTAAATATTTCAAGATAGGATGGGATAAGCAGGACAAGATGCTTGAGAAACAAGACAAGATGCTTGAGAAACAAGACAAGATGAATCAGGACATGAATAAAAACCTAAATCAATTAAATAATACTTTAACAGGTTTCAGGGATGAGACAAAAACCGAGTTTCAGACAGTAAAAACAGATTATGGTAAAATATCACAGGACTTAGGAAAGGCTGTTGACAGCATAAATACGATTGCCAAGTCAATAGAGAAACTGGCAGAGGCCATCGCCAAAAAATAAATAGCATCCAGAAGAACAAAAACTGCAATTTTTTATCAAAACCTTTATTAAACACTATGTCTATAGATTAATTAATGAGCAGGAAGGTTGTTTCCATCATAATACTGTGTCTTATGCTCTTCATTTTTATTTCAGAGGGGAAGGAGGAGAAATGAAATCATACAAAAAAATTGAAAAAATCCTTAAACAGCATAAAAGGGGTTTGGTAGAGAAATACAAAGTAAAAGAGATGGGAATTTTCGGCTCTTACGTTAAAGGCAAGCAGAAAAAGCGAAGCGATGTAGATATTCTTGTTGAATTTGAAGAAGTCCCAGATTTATTTAAATTCCTTGAACTGGAAAGATATCTCGAGAGACTTTTGAAGAGAAAGGTTGACCTTGTGAGGAAAAAGGCATTGAGAGAAGAATTAAAAGATATAATTTTAGATGAGGTGGTTAATATATGAAGAAAATGAAGGCGAGTGAAAGAGTGGGAAGAAAAAAGGATAGAGATGAGCTCTTTAAAAAAATTTTTTCTATCCTTAAAGTACATGATGTGAAAAAGATAGCGATTTTTGGATCCTATGTAAGAGGAGAGGCGGGCCCGGAAAGTGATATAGACATTATTATTGAATTTAAAGGGAGAAAAAGTTTGCTTGACCTAGTAGGAATAGAGCAGGAGTTATCCGAGGCTTTGGGTATAAAAGTGGATTTGCTAACTGAGAAATCTATAAGCCCATATTTAATTGATAGGATCAGGAAGGAAATGGTGGTGATTTACGAATGAATAAAGATGAGATTGTATACTTAAAGCATATTTCGGATGCTATACTCAGAATCGAAGAGTACACCGAAGGAGTGACGTATGAAGATTTTATGGAAAATAATTTGGTTCAAGCAGGTGTGATGAGAGAGATCACAATAATTGGAGAGGCTGCTAAGAGGTTAACTCAAAATATCCGGGAGAAATATCCAAATGTCCCTTGGAAGAAAATAGCAGGGATGAGAGATAAGTTGATACATGATTATTTTGGTGTCGATCTAGACGCTGTATGGGACACTCTAAAGAAGGATTTGCCTGAACTAAAGCCGACGCTCCACCAGATTTTGGAGAATATGAAAAAGGAGGAAAAAAAGAAATGAGCAGGAAGGTTGTTTCTATCATAATACTGTGTCTTATGCTCTTCAGCACATTCCCATTATCATTTCACAGCATAGGAGGGGATGAAAAAACAGCAAAAACCCCTAAATCACCAGATGCTGTTTCAAATGTGAGAATAGTTTATGATGCAAAATACAACACAACAAACTACACCTGCTGGGTATCAGGCTGGGGCTCTGCATGGAACGGTACATCGTACAATGACCTGAACACGGTGAAAAATGCGGGTGTAATCAGGAGAAACACAACATTCAACATAACAGCAACAGGCATATCATCAGCAAACAAAATCAAAATACTTGGTCCATGTGATATTGGCGAAAATAGACCAAACATAATAACATGGAACCCGCAGTATGATTCAGGCGGACCTTACTGGAATCTCACAGTTCCAAGCAACGCGCCAGTTGGAGACTACCAGGTATATCTAAATGAAAGCTACTGCACTGTTTACGTGATTTTTGATGTGTTTCTAGTAAAGAGCGCAATGAGTGATATAGAGTTTAGTTCATGGGCATACAATGAAAATAATAATGCATCTGAATATGGTAGAAATGAACCCCCTGCTAACAACAGGCTTATGCTCCTTCATCCTTTTGAGGAGAGAACTGTTGAGTTTGTATGCTCAATAATGGGCAGCAGTACCGCAACAGAGTATCAGGCAGCAATAAACCTGTACAGGATTGTAAATGCAAGAATCGTGTGGGATGGTGCAACAAGTGCTGATTTGAATAATGTAACCTATCTTCTAAACACAGGCTCAGCCTTAACCCTGTCTGATGCGAAAAAGGTTGCGCTGCAGACAGGACATACATTATCTGCTGGCATGGTTATTGATGGTCAATGCTCTGTGTACGGCACATTTCTCATCGGTCTGGCAAGGGCTATGGGAATACCTGGAAGACCGACCTACGACGACGGGGATCCCTGGGGTTGGAACTACCATGACTGGTGCGAATTGTACATAGACAACCCAGACATGAGTTTATCCTCCACAAACAAGAAATGGCTCTGTTTTGATGCAACAGACCAGCATTCATCCACAACATATAATTATCCTGGTGAGTCCTCCATAGATACAACGCATGATTATTATTTTCATTCCTTAAAACTAGGGGGGCAAATAGCAGGTACAACATTAATCACATACATTTGGGATGGCGTAAATAACCCTGCGGTTTATTCAAGTTGGGCTCAGGTGGATATAAAACCAAACTACACCTGTGATGAATCTAATCTGCCAAACATAGACCTCACAAGTGTGGATTATGGATATTTTAAAGGGGATTTGGGTGCAGGTGACAGGGATTTCTTTAATGTGACTGTTACACCTGGAACCACAGTTGACATTGGTTTTGTAGAGGGTGCTGCCTATGCACAAATCTATGTTAACAACACAACAACATCTGGCTCAACAGATTTTGCACCAGACTCAGCCCTTAAAACCGCATACTACAGCAGCCTTGTCTGGGGTGATGACAGCTGCACTGTTACTGTCCCATCAGATATAAACTATCTTTACATCATGATAGACAACGCAAAAGAGTTCCAGTATGCAAACGATTATGCAAAAGACCCCGAGGATATTACTGCTGATACTGATGCAGTACACGGCATGGCAGAAACCCATCACTATGTTCTAGGTGTTGGCAAATGCCCACCCAGTGTTGAAGTCAAATCACCAAATGGAAACGAAGTCCTGATAGCAGGAAAACCCTACAACATTACTTGGAATGCGACAATCATAAACTCCTCAAGACTCGCAACCAACTGCATAAACATTTCATACTCAGTTGATGGTGGTAGTTGGACACCAATTGCAATTGGTGAGCAAAACGATGGATTTTATGTCTGGACTGTTCCTGATATTAATTCTGATGATGTTTTAAAAAACATTACATGCAACACAACAGACAACAAAGAAGGATATGATACATCTGATAGCAGTTTCACGATAAGAAGCG
>Ga0172362_10004540_pt1 | contig 12038 bp, 6 predicted proteins | sample LakKivs1_kivu2a2_FD_114534 | JGI IMG/M metagenome (GOLD analysis project Ga0172362, IMG submission 114534) | Sediment microbial communities from Lake Kivu, Rwanda - Sediment s1_kivu2a2 | ecosystem: Environmental > Aquatic > Freshwater > Lake > Sediment | place: Rwanda: Western Province, Lake...
TCAACAAGGCCCTTCAGCAAGCCACGGCGGCCATCCGGGACACGGGCGATCCGAATCTCGCCGTCGACCTCAAGAAGCTCGACGAGCTGGGCCGCGCGGCCGAGCCCCAGGAGGCCAGGCGAGAGGCGATCAAGGCCCTGGGCGATCTCGCCGAGAAGATCCAGCAGATGCAGGCGGGGCCGCAGGCCCGTGTGGCGGACGTCGTGCAGCAGATGCTCAAGCAGTTGCACGGCTCCGGTGATCCATTCTCACAGCAGGTCCGCTTGGCCCTTGCCAAGGGGGATTTCTCGCAGGCCGCGAAGATGCTCGCCCAGTTGCAGAGCCAACTGAACGAGGGATCGCTGCCGGAAGAGCAGCGAAAGGCGGTGGCCGCCCAGATGCAGGAATTGGCCAAGGAACTGCAGAAGCTGTCCGAGCAGAATCGGCAAGTCGAAGAGGAACTGGCCAAGCTCGGACTCGACAAGCAACTCGCCCAGGCGAGTCCCGAGCAACTCCGAGAGGCGTTGACGAAACAGGGACTCAATCCCGAGGCGATCAAGGACCTGATGAGCAAGGTGGCGGCGGCCCAGGCGGCGTCTGCCCGTGCCGGCGGTCTGGGGCAGGCGATGGCGGCGGCCGCAGGGGGGGCCGGCGGATTGTCCGCGGACAATCTCTCCGGGGTCATCGATGAACTCAACTCACTGGATGCCCTGCGACAGCAGACCTTCCTGCTCCAAGCGAGCCTGGCGGAGATCTCCGATTCGCTCTCGGCCCTCGGACTGGGCATGGGCTACTCGGGACGGTGGGAGATCGGCGCGGGCGGCGGATATGGGGACGGCATCGGTCTGACGCCCGCAGATCAGCATATTATCACCTCGGACGCGTTGACCGCCAACAAGATGGCGAAGGCCCCGAGCCGCCAGGATAGCAGTGAGGATCCCGTCGTGGCCGGCTGGTACTTTCAGGACGTACAGGTCAAGGGCGAGGCCCGCCGGACCTTCGCTGAGGTCGTCCAGGCCGGACGAGATAGTGCCGCCGAGGCGATCAGCGAGAACCAGATCCCACGTCGGTACGAGGAGGCGGTCAAGGCGTACTTCAATCAGCTTGAGGAGAACGGACCCAAGCGATGAAGAGACTCGAAGCACGAAACCCCAAATCGGAAGCCAGCACGAAGGATGAAGGACTCGAGATTCAAAGCAGCTTCCGCCGGTCCGCGATAGCGTTCTGGTCATTGGAGTCTCGTGCTTGGAATTGGTTTGGAATTTCGAGCTTCGATATTCGTGCTTCTCTTTCGGAGTGGCAGTGAACGGCGCGTACGGCTTCTATCTCGGTCAGCCTTGGTGGCTCCTGGCGAGTCTGGTGATCGTACCGATGATCTGGCTGGCCCGGCGAAACCTGGCGGCCTTGGGACGCGGTCGTCGCGGCGCGGCCGTGGGCCTTCGCGTTCTGATCGTGCTGCTGCTGGCCATCCTGCTGGCCAAGCCCATGCTGGTGCAGAAGAGCCGGCGGGCCACGGTGATCGCCGTGCTCGACCGCAGCCAATCCATTCCCACCGGACTGGCGGAGGCGGCTCTCGACTACCTGTCCAAGGCCGTCGCCAGCAAGCAGGCCGAGGACCAGCTCGCCGTCGTGGACGTGGCCGAGGGGGCGAGCATCTCCATGCTGCCCTCGGGCGACGCCGCAATTCGACGACGGAACACGCTGCTGACCGGCCGGCAGACCCGCCTCGCGGACGGCATCCAAATGGCGATGGCGATCGCGCCGCCGGATACGGCGGTGCGGATCGTCCTGGCCAGCGAGGGGAACGAAACCGAGGGCGACCTCAAGGAGGCCGCCAAGACCGCCGCGGCCAACCACATTCCCATCGATGTCCTGCCTCTGCGCTACCGCTACGATCATGAGGTGCTGTTCCGGCGGGTGGCGGCGCCGCCCCGCGTGCGCAGCGGCCAGATGATCCCGCTGCGGTTCCTCCTGGACAGCACCGGGGACGTGCGTGGCAAGCTATATTTGACGCTGAACGATAAGCCGGTGGACCTCGCGCCCGACACGCCGGAGGTCGCAGTCCCGGTCGAGTTAAAGGCCGGGACCAATGTCAAGACCGTGTCGGTTCCGGTCGGCGCGCGCGGAATCCACGAGTTCGAGGCGGTCTTTCTGGCGGACGACCCGCGGCAGGACCGGATCGCGGAGAACAACCGCGCCGGCACGATCTGCTATGTCGCCGGTCCAGGGCATGTGCGGGTCTTCGACGTCGACGGCGTCGGGACGAGCTTGGCACGCGTCCTGCAACAGGCGGGGATCGACACGATCCGCAGCGACATCGTCGATCTGCCGGAGGAATTGACGCGTCTGCTGGACGTGGACGCGATCGTTCTGGTCAATACGGGGATACACCACTTCACCATGGCTCAGCAGGAAATGCTGTGCCGATACGTGAACGACCTGGGCGGCGGGCTGGTCATGGTGGGCGGGCCGGAGGCCTTCGGAGCCGGCGGCTGGATCGGTTCGCCGGTGGCCGCCATGCTGCCGGTCGATCTGGACCCGCCTCAGAAGAAGCAACTGCCTCTCGGGGGGCTCGTCCTGGTGCTCGACCGCAGTGGCTCGATGACCGGAGAGAAGGTCGAGATCTGCAAGGCCGCCGCGACCGGGGCCGTGCGCCTGCTCAGCCGTCGGGACCAGATTGGCATCGTAGTCTTCGACGCTGCCCAGGAGTGGCTCGTGCCGATGACCGAGGCGGCAGACAAGGAGGCAATCTACCGCCAGATCGGCAACATCGGCGCCGGCGGCGGGACGATCATGGCCCCCGCCATGCGGATGGCGTTCGAAGCCCTGAGGGGGGCCAAGTCCAACAACCGGCACGTCATCCTGTTGACGGACGGTCGGACCGCCAACGCGGACGAGTGCGGCTGGCTTGCGGCGGACATGGCCTCCGCGGGTATCACGATCTCCACCGTTGCGACGGGACCCGACGCCGATCTGCAACTGCTCCACAGCATCGCCGAGACGGGGCAGGGGCGATTCTATCCGGTCAGCGATCCGACGAGCATTCCCGAGATCTTCATCAAGGAGGCCCAGGTTGTTCGGCGTTCGATGATCATCGAGGAGACGTTCTCGCCGCAGGTGGTCTACGCGCTCAGCGAGACACTCCAGGGCGTGCCGGCGGCCCTGCCGCCGCTGGATGGCTACGTGTTCACGGGCCCCAAAGGCGGCCTGAATCAACTGGTCCTGGCCAGCGGCCAGGCGGACCCGATCCTGGCGACGTGCCAGTCCGGGCTGGGTCGCTGCGTGGCGTTCACCAGCTCCGCCGACAGTCGCTGGGCGGCGCAGTGGGTCCAGTGGCCCCAGTTCTCGAAGTTCTGGGAGCAGGTGATCCGCTGGGCGGGCCGGCCCTCGCAATCCAACGACTGCGAGATCCTCACCGATGTGGAGGGCCAGGATGCGACGGTCCGCGTCGAAGCGTTCGATGCCGAGGGCAAGTTCCTGCAGTTCGAGTCGATCGAGGGGCAGGTCCTCACGCCCGAGATGAAGACACAACCGCTGCAACTGTCGCAGACCGGGCCGGGCCAGTACGCCGGGCGGTTCCGGGCGCCCGCCTCCGGCAGCTACATCGTGAACCTTCAGTATCGAAAGGCCGGGGCCGGGGGGAATCCCGGCGGAGGCGTCCCCCCTTCGTCGCCGGCCGAGAAGCGCCTGGTCAACGCGATTGTGACGATTCCGTTCGCCCCGGAGTTTCGCGATTTGTCCGACAACACGCCCCTGCTGGAAGAGATCACGAGGATGACGCATGGCCGGGTCCTGTCGCTGGATGCCGATCCGAACGAAGTGAGTTTGTACGACTACGCAGGCCTGAAGTTCCCCGAGACCCATCTGCCGCTGGTGCGACCGCTGATGTTGGCATGGGTTGCGTTGTTTCTCATGGACGTGGCGGTCCGGCGTGTCATTCTGGACGTGCGCGGGGCCCTGCGCAGAATGCGCGCGTGGCTGACCTCGGCGACGCGGCATGAGAAGGACGAGATGATCGCGCGCCTCGAGGCCCGTCGGCAAAAGCTGCGGGCGCAGTGGTCGGCCGGCGCCGCCGCGGGCGTTTTCGCCCGGCGCTACGAGGGCGGCGAGAACTATCAGGGGCCGACGCTCGACTCCACGCCCAAGCAGGAGGAAAAGCCCCCGGTCCAACCTCCGGTCGTGGAGCCCAAGGCGCAGAAACCGCCTTCGGAAGGCACGCATATCGATCAGCTTCTGAAGGCCAAGCATAAGAGAACGGGTCATGAGGAACAGAACTGAGGCTCGACTACGATGAGTGACGAGAAGAACGTGGAACAGCAGTGTGCGGATTTCCGCGAGATGTTCGAGGCGATTCGCCGAGAGGTCGGCCGGGTAATTGTCGGCCACGAGGACATCGTGGACAACGTGCTGATCAGCCTCTTCAGCGGCGGGCACGTCCTGCTGGAGGGCGTGCCGGGCTTGGGCAAGACGCTCCTGGTGCGAACGCTGGGCTCGGCCCTGTCGCTCCAGTTCCGGCGGATTCAGTTCACGCCCGACCTCATGCCGGCGGACATCGTCGGCACGAACATCGTCATGGAGGACGCCACGAGCGGCCGGCGGGAATTCCAGTTCCAGCCGGGACCGATCTTCGGGCAGATCATCCTGGCCGACGAGATCAACCGCGCCACGCCCAAAACCCAGTCGGCCATGCTCGAGGCGATGCAGGAACACTCCGTCACGAGCAGCGGACAGGTGCGCCGGCTACTGGAACCTTTCATGGTGCTGGCGACCCAGAACCCGATCGAGCAGGAGGGGACTTATCCGCTGCCCGAGGCCCAACTTGACCGCTTCTTCTTCAAAGTGCTGGTGACGTACAGCAATCGCGAACAGCTCAAGGCCATCCTGGACCGGACCACGACCGGCCAGGATCCGCAAGCCAAGTCCGTGGCTGACACGGAGAAGATCCTGTGGGCGCAGAAGCTGGTCCGACGGGTGGTCGTTGCCGAACACGTGCAGGACTTCGCCATTCGGGTGGTCCTGGCCACGCACCCGCAGGGTGAATTCGCGACGGGCATGACGAACCAGTTCGTCCGCTTCGGCGCGTCGCCGCGCGGCGTGCAGGCCGTCGTGCTGGCGGCCAAGGTCCGCGCGCTTCTCAACGAGCGGTATCATGTGAGCTTCGACGACATCGTGAGATCGGCGCTGCCGGCCCTGCGGCATCGGCTCCTGCTGAATTTCGAAGGCCAGGCGGAGGGAATTCAACCGGACGACGTGCTCGATGAGGTGCTCCAGAACACCCCGCGGACCCTGGAACAGAGACTCAGTGCGTAAAACGCAGGGCCATAAGTCCCATTGCCCTGGCAGAGAATCGAGATGAGCGCAACCAAGCCGACAACCCGAAAGCTGAGCGAACTGCTGGATCCCCAGTTCATGGCCCGGCTCGATTCGCTCGACCTGCTCAGCCGCAAAGTCCTCCAGGGCAAGCTGCAGGGCGAGCGGCGCTCGAAACGCCGCGGGCGAAGCGTCGAGTTCGCGGACCATCGTCCCTACGTGGTCGGGGACGACCTGCGCTTCGTGGACTGGAACGTCTACGGCCGGCTCGAACAGCTTTTCTTGAAGCTGTTCCTGGAAGAGCAGGACCTGACGGTGCACGTCCTGGTGGACGCCAGTGCTTCGATGGGCGTGGGCGAGCCGGCGAAGGGGCTCTTCGCCAAGCGGCTCACCGCCGCGCTGGGCTACATCAGCTTGGTGAACAGCAATCGGCTGACCATCAGCCTCTTCGGCGACGGCGTGCGGACCCAACTGGCCAACCTGCGCGGACGCAACTACCTGCCGCAAATGGCGGAAATGCTGCTGACCACCGACTGTGATGGCCTGTCGGACTTCGAGAAGGCCTGCCGGGACGCGACGGCCGCACGCCTCGGCTCGGGCATTACCATCGTGATCTCCGACTTTCTGTTCAAGCAGGGTTACGAAAGCGCCCTGCGACGGCTGATCGGCGCTCACTACGACCTGTACGTCATCCAGGTGCTGTCGCCGCAGGAGATCGCGCCGGAGCTGGCAGGCGATCTGAAGCTGCTGGATATCGAGGATGGCGACGTGGCCGAAATCACGGTGAGTTCGGCCCTGATCAAGTATTACAAGCGCAATCTCGCCGCTTACTGTGATGAGCTGCGGAACTTCTGCACGAATCGCGGCGCCGTGTACGTGCAGGCGAACTCCGCGGACTCCATCGAGTCCTTAGTTCTGAACTATCTGCGGCGCATCCAGTTGCTGCGGTAGGTGTGCTATGGAGTTTCTGACCCCTCTCATCGGCCTCTATGCGTCGGCGGTCGCCGTGCCGCTGCTGCTGTTGCTCTACTTTCTGAAGCTCCGACGCCATGAGGTGCCCGTCTCCAGCACGCTGCTGTGGAAGCGGGCCGTGCACGACTTGCAGGTGAACGCGCCGTTCCAGAAGCTTCGCCGCAACCTGCTTCTGGTGCTGCAATTGCTGGCGTTGGCGGCTATCTTGGCATCCCTGGCGGGCCCGGTGCTGGCCTTGCGGCGCGGGCCCGGACGCCGCTACGTCCTGCTGATCGACCGCTCGGCCAGCATGAATGCCACGGATGTAGTGCCGACGCGTCTCGATGCGGCCAAGAAGCAGGCCAAGGCATTCATCGAATCCATGCGAAGCGGCTCCACGCTCTCCTGGCGGGATCAATCCGATCACGCCATGGTGATTGCCTTCGATCAACGGGCCGGCGTGGTGTGCAACTTCACCTCGGACAAGCGCCAACTCGCCGCGAGGATTGACGCGATCGAGCCGGGCGATGGAGCCTCCCGGCTGGGCGAAGCCGTCACGGTCGCACGGGCCTTCGCGCAGTCCTCGGGCGCTGAGGACGCCGGTCGTGCGGCGGAGAAAGCCGCCCAGTTGGTGCTGTTCAGCGACGGGCGGATCGGCGACCTGGATGGGATCGTGATCGACGCCAACGAGATTCTCTTCCACGCCATCGGCAAGTCGGCGGACAACGTCGGCATCACCGCGATGAGCGCCCGCAGATCTTATGAGCGGCCGGAAGAGGTCGAGGTCTTCGCTTCCCTGGCCAACTTCGGGAGTCAGCCGGTCACGCGTGACGTGCAGTTGGCGGTGGGCGGCAACGTGCACGCCGTGCGGTCCGTCACGATCCCGGCGTGCCGGCCGGCGGCGGATCACATGCCCGCGCGGGCGGGCGAGGTGATCCTCAACTTCTCCCTGTCCCACAGCGACGCGGGCGTGCTCGAAGTGCGGCAGTTGGGTTCCGACGCGCTCTCCTGTGACGATGCCGCCTGGGGTATTCTCGATCCGCCCAGACGCTCGTCGGTCCTGCTGGTCACGCGGGGCAATCCCGTCCTGGAATCGGCCCTGCGGGCCTGCCCGATCGCGCGACTGGACCCGTGCTCGCCCGCAGGTTTTGACGCTCTGGACCCCGCGGTATTCGCCGCGCGGCAGGACTACGACGTGGTTGTGCTCGACAATCATGTTCCGGCTCACCTGCCCCAAGGCAGATACCTGGTCTTCGGCGCGCCTCCGAGCGGGCTGGACGTGAATGCCCCGGGCGAGCTGGAGAACCAGGTCCTGGTCGACTGGCGGGCCCAGCATCCCGTGCTGCAACACGTGAACATGACGAACCTCTTTGCCGCCAGGAGCCATCGGCTGGAGCTGCCGCGCGATGCTGAGGTCCTGGCCGAGTTCAGCGAATCGCCGGCCCTGGCCCTGCTTCGCCGGCACGGCAGCACGTATCTGCTGGTGAGCTTCGACGTGCTGCAGAGCAACTGGCCGTTCGAGCCGGGTTTCGTCCTGTTCTGTTACAATGCCTTGAGTTTCCTGAGTGCCCAGGTCAGCAGCGAGCGGCAGCGCGGACTTGCGGTCGGCGAGCCGATTACCATCGAGGACGTGCCGGCCGACGCGGTCCTGACCGTACGCGGTCCCGACGGGATCCAGGCCGAGTTGAAGCCCGATCCCGGCGGAACCGTGCGTTTTCCGGGGACGCACCGCGTGGGCGTGTACGCGGTGGCGACGCCGGACCAGGCGCCGCGATTCTATGCCGTGAACCTGCTCGACCCCCAGGAGAGCTGGATCGAGCCACGCGAGAAGATCGAACTGGCCGACGCGGTGGTGGCCGCCGAGAAAGAGGGGGTCCAGCGCGCCAACATGCCCTTGTGGCCGCTGCTGGCGCTGGTTGCCCTGGTGTTGGTCTGTGTCGAATGGCTGGCGTACAACCTGAAGGTTCGGATATGAGATGGGACGTGCGCGTCCGGTGGGAGTTTTTCGATGCGTAGAATCGTGATCGCCATCGGGGTTCCCCAAACGCATTTCTTTCGCGTTTGGGGGCTCCTGCTGGGTGTGCTGTTGTGGACGCCGTGCCTGCACGCGGCCAAGGACGTCGAGTTCAACGTGGATATCACCTGCGGGTGGGACGGGTACTACCGCCCCATGGAGTGGACGCCGGTCGAGGTCAGCATCAGCAGCGAGTTGAAGGAACCGTTCGCGGGATCGTTCTCCCTCTCCGCCCAGCAGGATGGACTCAACACCCTGAACGTCGGCCAGACGTTTGTCTTGATGCCCAATGTCTCGCTGCCGATCTCGCTGGTGACCAAGTTCGCTTTCGGCGCCGGCAATTGTGACCTGGCCATCCGCGACAGCCGTGGGCGGGCGCGCTGGCGGCATTCGCGGACGATGTGGGACTTCTCCTCTCCGAACCGGCTCCTCCGCGCCGTCCAGGAGCAGGACTTGCTCGTGGGCCTGGTCGGCTCAATGCAGTTCGGCCTGATGCGCCTGCCCAAGGAGACCGCGTGCCTGTCCAGCAGGGGACAAGGCCAGGTCTACGTCGCCCCGAAGTTGGCGCGGGTGGCGCCATGGGATTGGACGGGCTACGTGAGCCTGGACCTACTGGTGTTGTCCGATCCGGATTGGTCGCTGTTCAAGCCGCAGCAGATCAAGGCGATCTGTGACTGGGTTTCCAATGGCGGTTCTGTCCTGCTGGTTCTCGGCAATAATCCGCTGCCGCAGGACAGCCCCTTGCGGGTGTTGCTTCCCTTCCATCTGAGCGAGCCCAGGGAAGTGGAGATTCCACCCCAGACGATGGAGGTTTGGGGGCTCGATCCGCAACAAACGCAGACCGTGACGGCTTGGCCGCTCTCGCCCAAGCAGAATGTTCCGATCCCGGGCCGCGTCGGGCTGGGGACAGCGTCCCTCTATGGAGAGGGCCGCGTCGGATTCGGGCGCGTCGCCGTACTGGCGTTCAAGCCCGCCCAACTCAATGAGGCACAGGCGGGACATGCCGCGGCGTTCTGGACGAGTCATATCGCGGCATGCCTGGCCGATGGGCCGATGTCCGGCACCGACTCGAATCCGCCGGATGCGCGGGCGGCAGTGAGCACGAGCGGGCGCACCATCGTCCTGGCTGGCAGCGCGCCAGAGGACAACTCGCCCGGCCAATCCGTTCGGAATGATAATCGTCACCGGATCAGCGTCGCCCAGAGCGCCAGCAACCAGGTGATGAATCACCTGTTCCAACTGCGCCAGATGCAGCCACTGAGCATCTGGTGGGTGATTCTGACCCTGATGTCGCTGGCGGTTCTGCTGGGCCCCGTGGATTACTGGATTCTCAAGCGTTGGGACAAGCAGCCCTATACCTGGCTCACCAGCACCGCCTGGATCGTGGTGTTCACCGTCGGCGCCTATTACGGCGTCCAATGGCTCCGTGCCGGCTCGATGGAACTGCGGGCCGTCACCGTCCTGGATGGCGTCGCGGGTGGGAACTGCGCCTGGGGGACGTGCTACGCCGGTTTGTTCGCCCCGCGCAGCGACGACTATCACCTGGAGGGTCTGGCTCCGAACCAATGGTGGTCGGGGATCGCGCCCATGCAGGAGGAACTGTGGGCTCATCAGCGGGAATCCGGCATCCGCCAGATCCACTGCATGCAGGCCGACGGCGGGAACCTCCCCGTTTCGCTGCCGATCAGCATATGGACCGTCCAGTCCCTGGTGGGCGAGTGGCCGTTGCAGGAAATGCCCTTCAGCGCGACGGTGTCGCGGCCATCTGGGCCGCGCCGTGTCGAGGGTGTCCCGCCTTCGAATCGCGGGCAGGATGCTCGCGACACGGCCGTCATCGAAATCACCAACCACTCGGATAGCCCGATCCGCATGGGGTACGTCCTGTTCCAGGACTCCTGCGCGGATGTTGGACCGGTCGAGGCCCATGCGACGAAGCGGTTCGAGACGCGGGTTCGCCCCTTCCGGATTTGGCCGAACCAGGGCGGATTCGCCGATCCGGGCAGCCGCGGCGGACCGCCAAACCCGTGGCTGGGCATGGAGTTGCCCCGGCTGCCCGTGAGTCTGAGCGGGGTCACGGATAATGCCTTCTTTTCCCAGGGGTGCCTGAGCCGGACCCTGGGCATGTACTCGTGCCTTGACTCCGGTGCGGCGCTGGTATGTGTCGTGTTCGAGAATCCGCCCGCGCCGTTCACGGTGAAGAATCGCTCGTACGACGTGAATCACATTCAGTATGCCAGACTGCTGGTGCCGAGAGCGGAGGCGAAAGCGGGAGAATGAGGACTGAGCCTATGATTGAGACGAAGAAACTGACGAGGAACTTCGGGAACCTGGTGGCGGTGAGCGAGCTGGACCTGCACATCGAGGCCGGAGACATCTTCGGCTTCATCGGGCCCAACGGCGCCGGGAAGACGACGACCATGCGGATCCTCGTGACCCTGTTGGAACCGACGAGCGGCAGTGCGTTCATCGACGGCCTGGATGTCTCGAAGAAGGGCAAAGAGGTCCGCCGGCGGGTGGGATACATGCCGGATTTCATGGGCGTCTACGACGACCTGAAGGTGTTCGAATACCTGGAGTTCTTCGCGGCGGCGTTCGGGATCGAGTACAAGAAACGCAAGGCCATCGTCGACGGCGTGCTGGAACTGACCGATCTCGTCTCCAAGCGCAGCGCCCCGGTGGACAGCTTGTCCCGCGGCATGCAGCAGCGCTTGGGCCTGGCGCGGGTGCTGATCCATGACCCGAAGGTCCTGGTCCTGGACGAGCCCGCCAGCGGCCTGGATCCCCGCGCTCGGATCGAGATGCGCGAGCTGCTCCGCGAGCTCAAACGCATGGGCAAGACGATCATGATCTCCAGTCACATCCTCAGCGAGCTGGAGGAGATCTGCGACCGGATCGGCATCATCGAGCGCGGGCAGTTCGTCTTCAGCGGGAGCATTGAGGAGATCCGCCCGCGCCTGGGCCTGCACAGCAAGGTCCGCGTCAAAGTGCTCGGCGACCCCGGTCGAGCCACGGAACTGCTCGCGGCCCTGCCGCAGATCGAGCGCGTCGAGGCGGTAAACGACTATCTCTCGGTGACCTTCCGCGAGGGCGAGACCACCGACGGAATCATCGCCCGCACGCTTGTCCACGGCGGCGTGGACCTGGTCTACCTCCAGCCCGAGCAGCTCAAGCTCGACGATGCTTTCCTCCAACTGACCAAGGGGATCGTCCATTGACTCGTGAATTGCGCCACGTGAAGCGTGAAGCGAGGATGTTCTAACGTTCCGGCAGGGTACGTCCGGCAGGTCTATGCAGTCAACGGGCACAATCAGTCTGTTGCAGTTCCTCAGTCCATTGCGGCTGGCCGGGCCTGTCTTCGATAAAGAGCTGCGGGTCGCGAGCCGGCGCCCCCGAAGCTATGGGCTGCGCGCCGGCTATCTGGCGCTTCTGACCATTGTCATCCTGTCCGCCTGGTGCCGGACCCTGGCCCTGCAGAACCCTGCTACGGCGTTCGGCGTATCGCGGCTCGCCTACGTCGCCTGGCGCACCACCGCCACGGTGAGCGCGTTCCAGTTTGTCGCGGCCCAACTCCTCATGGCCGCCTTCCTCAGTTCCTCCCTCGGCAGTGAGATTCGCAGCGGCGCGCTCGGCGTCCTGCTGACGACCCCGACCACGAGCTGGCACATCATGATGGGCAAACTCTTCAGCGGCCTCCTGCAGGTCGTCCAACTGCTGATGGTCAGTCTGCCGGTCCTGGCGGTCGTCCGCATGTTCGGCGGCGTGTCGTGGGGGAGTGTCTGTGCGA
>Ga0172362_10004549_pt1 | contig 12027 bp, 9 predicted proteins | sample LakKivs1_kivu2a2_FD_114534 | JGI IMG/M metagenome (GOLD analysis project Ga0172362, IMG submission 114534) | Sediment microbial communities from Lake Kivu, Rwanda - Sediment s1_kivu2a2 | ecosystem: Environmental > Aquatic > Freshwater > Lake > Sediment | place: Rwanda: Western Province, Lake...
AGGCAGAAAACCCGTCGGGTACACGCCCACGCTTACCACGTTCGACAGCGCCGACCAGTTGAGCATCTTGTCGGCCGTCTTCATAGCGACGTACACCAGCCCGGCCGGAAACGGCGTCTCCACGACGGCGCCGTCGGGCTGCAACGCCGGCTTCGGCGACCCGAGGCCCGATACCATCGAGCAACTCTCGAAGTTCGCCTCGGTTATCCGTGACTGGCTGGCCCTGCAGTCGTAGTACTTCGCCGTGTCCCCGATGTAACCGTCGTCCGCCGGCGCCGTCCACGACAAGCTCACCAGCGACCCTCCCCCCGCATAGACGTTCATGTCGGCGATCTGCCAGTAGTATTTGCCGTCCCCGCGGTTGTATACCCCGGGCCCGGAAATCCTCACGTACTGCGCCATGAGCGGCTCGAACTGCCACAGGTAACTCGCGTTGGAAACCTTGAAGTCCTTCGCCCGCGCCACCGTCGTCCAGTCCACTCCCGTCTCGCTCGTCTGGATCTCGAATTCCCGCGGGAAGAGCGCCCCCAAGAGCGCCGCCGATACCTGCACCGCCTCGATCGTGACGTCGGCAAACAGGTTCAAGGTAATGTATTCCGTCTCGGCGGCGGTCGTGCCCTGTGTCTGCCAGAAAGTGCTCCGGTCTCCGTCCAGAATCTTGCTGACCGGGCCTGCCGCGCTCTGCGACGAGAATTCGTAGATCGTGTCCGTAACGCGCATCAGCGACCCGAGCGGCACGGCCGCAAGGTCCGTTATCGCGCCCGGTGCGACCCCTTCCACGACGTTTACCGTCCTCGTGTCGACACTTCCCCAATTGCCCGCCGCGTCACGCGCGCGAACGCTCAGGTGGTAGGACGCCTTCGCCCACGATGAGACATCTATCTCGGCCGTGCACAACTCCGAGGCAGCGTCGAACGCCCCGTCGGCCGCGTCCATCGCCGTGCCGTTGCCTTCCCCAGGGTCGGCCCCCGTGAACCACTCCGCCCGCGCGATCGCCGAGCCGCCGCTCGTTTCGTCCGTAGCCGACGCGACGATGGTGAGCGTCTTGTCGGTCCCCTCGCGCACTTGAGACGGGCTGATCGTGAGTATATGGATCGTCGGCGCCTGCGCGTCTATCCGGTACGTGCCGCTGACAACCTCGCTCGGCTCCAGCCCCGCTTTGAGTCCTATCGCGCTCAACGTCGTCGTTTGTGTGATTTCCACCGGTGCGGCATAGAGCGTTGACGAATCGTCAGGAATCGACCCGTCGGTCGTGTAGCGTATCTCGGCGCCGGGCGTCGCGCAGGTGACCGTCACCGCCTGCGGCATCTCGTAACTGCCCGGCGGCGGGGCGAAGGCCGGCGCTTCAACGTTCGCCGACGCCCGAAGCGCCAGGACGCCCGTAAGTACCGACGCCGCAAAAAGCCTTAACGCCTTCATCCTGCCTCTCTTGCTCTCGACCGGCCCAGCTTGAAGGACTTCCCCGGTGTGCTGAAACCCGCGCCCGAATGCACAATCCCTCTGCTGTGGGACACCGCCCGGGCGACGGTCGCGCCCACGCTCAGTTCGATTATACACCTGCAGCGCCCCATTAGAAGTCCCCAAATCCGCCCATCTGCGCCCGGAAAACAAAAAGGGGCGCGTGGTCTCCTGCACCCCGTGTCTTCTTGCCTCGCCTGACGTTGTGGTATCGCGGTTGTGTCCGCGTGGTCACCACGCGTCCCATATGCCGCGGCCGCTCCAGGGACTCTGCCGGCAGGCCGGCACGCTACCGTCGAAAAGCGCTTGACTGTCTGCGACACTGAGCAACAATGGTCGAGGCGGGGAACACATCGTCTGACGGCGCTCGGAGCCCCCGCTCATCTTGGATTTGCCGCAGAAGCCCGAACGTTCCGAAGCCGTCTCGATCGTGCGCTTTGACCGTTGCAGAAACAGCAGCGTAGCGTTAAGTGGTGATCCGTGGACGAGATCAGGTTCAACTGCAAGTCATGCGGACGGCTCCTCATCACTCCGCTCGACCGCGCGGGAAAGAAGGGGCGCTGCCCGCACTGCGGCCAGGTGCAATTGGCGCCGCCGCCGCAGCCCGCGCCGCCCCGCGATGGAGATGCCGGCGGTTGCCGGTACGACGCGTTTATCAGTTACCGCCACGTAGAGCCTGACAGAACCTGGGCTACGTGGCTTCACGAAGCGCTCGAGACGTACCGTACGCCCAGGAAACTCGTAGCACAGGGGATCGCGCCCCGCTTGAAACCCGTTTTCCGCGACGAGGACGAGCTTCCCGCCTCGGCTTATCTCAACAAGGAAATCGAGCGCGCGCTCCAACAGTCCCGCTTTCTTATCGTCATTTGTTCGCCGCGAACCCCGCCGTCGGAGTGGGTCAACAAAGAGGCCATAAGGTTCAGGGAGATGGGAAGGGGCGACAGGATACTCGCGCTTCTCATCGAGGGGGAACCGTCCCAGTCGTTCCCGCGGGCGTTGAGGGAGATCCGCACGCGGATAGCGGGTAAGGGCGGCGGCAGCATAAGCGTACTCGATGCGTTCACGGGCGAGACGCGGAGCAGGTAGGACATCCCCGCCATCGAGATCCAGGACTTCACCGGCGAGGGCAACGCCGACAGGATGATAGCGGCCTTCGGCGCTGCGGACTCGCTGGAATGGTACGTCTGCGACCTCGCAGACGGCACTAAACTTGTCAGACTTCAGGGCCAGAACCTGCACCTGCGATACCCCACCTTCGGCCCGCGGCATAGACTCATAGCCGCATACAATGACCGGAAAGACCCCGCCGCAAGCGACATAACCGTGTGGAATGCGACCACCGGAGAGGGTGTCGCGACGCTCCCCGGCGCCGGCCCGGCGATGGCCTTCAGCCCCGACGGCAGCCGCCTTTTCGCCGGAGGAATCGACCCCTCTTTGAAGGTGTGGGACATCCAGACGGGCACCGAGGTCATCAGTCTCTCAGCGCCCGGCAAGATCACCTCTGTAGTGACATCTAACGATGGAAGGCGCGTGCTTTCCGCCGACAGAGGCGGCGTGCTTGTGTGGGACTGCGGTGACCGGCGGCAAGACGGCTCTCCCTGACGCAGGGTGGCAAGGCGTTCGCCGCCTGCCTTGACCGCGCATTCTTGATCGCGACAATGTCCAGGGATTTTCCGGCCGTACTTTTCGCCGCGCGCAGGCGTTTCACGCCGACGACTGGCCGGGCACAACCGTCAATGCCCCGGCTGTCGAGTATTATTGACGCTTGTGCGGCGGGGGCGGTTCGTCGGCTCCTGCCCTTCGAGGACCTGAGGCAGACACCGTGTTCATGGAAAGCATAACCCACTATATTTCGCACTACGGGTACTTCGGTATCTTCGTCTTGCTCATGTTCGGCATCATCGGCGTGCCCGTTCCGGACGAGACCATGCTTGCCTTCGCAGGCTACCTCGTCTACAAGGGGGATCTGAAGTTTTTTCCCGTCTCGGCCGCCGCCTGGCTCGGAAGCGCCTGCGGCATCACGGTGAGTTTCCTCCTCGGGCGCTTCGTCGGCGTGGGCCTGCTGAAGCGATTCGGCGCCGCGCTTCACGCCGGCCCCGACAGGATGGCGCGCGTCCACGACTGGTTCGAACGCGCCGGCAAATGGTCCCTCACATTCGGCTATTTCGTTCCGGGCGTAAGGCACATCATCGCCATTGTCGCCGGCATGTCCGAATTGCCCCCTGCGCATTTCGCCCTCTTCGCTTACCCGGGCGCGCTCCTTTGGACGTTCACCTTCGTGACGTTCGGCTACCTTCTCGCGGATGCGTGGAAAGAAACACTCGCGCACGTGCATAATGCGCTCTTTCTGGCCGTGGGCATTGCAATTGTCGCCTCAGTCGTTTATCTTGTCGTCAGGCGCCTGCGCCCGCGCGGGGCGTGATCCGAAAAGTCGGGGATGTCCCGTTTGACTTTCGCCGGCAATGTCCCGAGGATGATCGCCATGCCGAAATCGCCGCGCTGTCTTTCGCTTGTCACCGTCTTCGTCGCGCTCTCATCCGCGGCCGCGTTCGCCGCGGGCGGCAAGGCCGTCTGGGACATCGGCGCGTCCGGCCGCTTCGACGAGACCGACAAGGCTTATAGGATCGTCGACGGCCGCGTCACAGTCGACCTCGCCAAGCCCAAATCGCCCTGCCCCAAGGGCCTCGGCAATATCGCCACAGGCATCGACGTCCGCGAGATCGCCTTCGAATACGAAGCGTCCGCCCCCAGCGAATGCGTCCTCCAGGTTAGCTGGACCCCGGGCGGCAGCGGCGCCGAACAGTTCGAGGTCCTCGCGAACGGCCGCTCCCTCGGCAAGAGCGACCTTATCGACGGGGCACAGCATCCCTACCGGTATTTCGACGCCCTGTTTCCTTTTCGGCAAAACCAGGGGCCAAACGAACTGGTCCTGCGAGCCCTCTCCGGCGACGGCCTCCACTTCAAAACCATCGCGCTCAAAAGCGCCGCCGAAACCGCCGCACCCGAAGAGCCCGCCGGGCCCGGCAAAATCCTCTGGGACCTCGGCGACTCGGGCCGTTTCGATCCCTCCAACAAGGTCTACGACATCGTCGACGGCCGCGTCACCGTGGACCTTTCGAATGAGAAATCCCTCTGCCCGACCGGACTGGGCAATATCGCCGAAGGCAGGCCCGACGTCCGCGACGCAGTCCTCAAGTTCAACTCCGACGCGGACCGCGACGCCTGGCTCCACGTCACCTGGAATCCCGGCGGCAGCGGGGACGAGCAGTTCGAAGTCTCCTCCAACAACGCCGCCCCCGAGCAGAGCGAACTCGTCGTCGGCGGAGAGCATCCCTACCAGAATCTCACGTCCTCTTTCAAGGTGGCGCTCCTGCGCGGCGAAAACGGACTCCTCCTCCACGTCCTTTCGGGTAACGGCCTCCATTTCGACCGCATCGCTTTGACCACGGGCCCGGGGGCGCCCTCGAGCCAGACCGTAAGCGCCGATGCGCCGTTTGCCGCACTGTCGGCATACGAGGCCTCGCTTGGCGAACGCGGCGTCATGCTCGACAGCGATCACCTGCGCCTTTTCGCCCCCAAGAGGCGCGAGACCGACGCGCGCCGCATCATGGATTATCTCATCAAGGCCTACGACGAACTCTATAGAATCGTAGGCGTCCACACGCCCCACAAGATCGTCGTATACCACTTCCCGCCCGGCCACCCCTACGGCTGGGGCGGCACCTCCACCGGCAGGAACACCATCGAATACGGCACGAAAAACCTCGAGCTCTCCTCCCAGCCCGAATGGCTTCGCTACAGCGTCCCGCACCTCTCGGGATACATCGAGGAAATGGCCCACAATTTCGTAAAGGCCTCCGGGGCGACCTTCGGCTGGGAGATGGTCGGCTGGTCGATAGGCGAAAAAGTGACCTCCGCCGTCGCAGGCAACCCCATATTGGCGAAGGCGGTCGAGGCCACGCGCAAGGGGCAACAAGAGACGTTCCGCCGCTACAGGGCCGCGGGGAACGTCTTTCCGTCCGACCTCCCGCCCAACCAGGTCGACCGCATCCACGCGTGGATCCTCTACCAGTGCGAGAAGGCCTACGGCCCCGGCTTCTGGCCCGACTTCTTCACCGAGATACGAAAAGATCGCGAGCGGCTTCTCGACCCTGGCGTCTCCGGGGACACCGAAGAGAGAAACGCGCGGTACCGGATCACGATAGATTGCTTCGACCGGCTGAAGGGCGTCTCGTTCAAGAAGATGCTCTCCGAAGCCGGCATCTCGCTGACGACCGACGTGAACTCCCTTGAACCGGAGAAGCCAGGCTGGAACCGCAGACTCCAATAGGACGGCCCGAGGCCGACGTGGAGACTCCCGCCGCGTCGATCGACCTCCACGTCCACACGGAAAGAAGCGAGGACGGCGAGGTCTCCCCTCGCGGCGTGCTGTCCCTCGCCCGCAAGTTGCGCCTGCGCGCGATCGCCTTCAGCGACCACGACACGACCGCCGCCGTCGACGAAGGCGTCGCCCTCGCGCCTCGGTTCAACCTCGATTTCCTCCCCGCCGTCGAGTTGACGAGCCTCTACCGCGGGAAGGACGTTCACATACTCGGCTACCTTATTGACTGGAAAGACGCGGGCCTTTTGGCCGTGTGCGAGAGGACGCGCGCGAGTCGCTTCGAACAGGCGCGCAAGAGGGTCGCCGGGCTCCAGGCCCTCGGTTTCGAGATAGATTTCGACCGCGTCGTCGAGGTCGCCGCCGGCCGCCCGCCGACCTCCGCGATACTCATGGCGGTCCTCAGGGAGAACTTCGCCCGCCGCCGCGACGAACGCCTCGTCCCGTATGTTGAAGGCGTTAGGTCCGACTCTCCCGCGCTCAATTTCTTCCTCGACTACTTCACGCCGGGAAAAGCCGTCTACGTCCCGGTCGAGACGATTGACGCCGCCGGCGCGATAGAGGTCATCCGCGCCGCCCGCGGCCTGCCGGTCCTCGCCCACCCGGGGAGACTGCCACTTGAACTTGCCGAGGCGGTCGTCCGATTGGGCATGGAAGGCATCGAAGTGTACAGTTCAAACCACACAAGCGAACAGGAAGCGCTCTACCGGGATTTCGCCGCCGAAAACGGCCTCATCGTCACCGCCGGCAGCGACTTCCACGGCCCCGGCCGCAAGACCGCCCCCCTCGGGGGCTTGCGAAAAGGCGACATGGAAATGGTCGAGAGTCTCCGCGAAAGACACTCGCGCCTCTTCGCGTGAAGAATCTCACACGACTCTCCTTCCCTGACTCATTTCCACTGTCGGCTGTGCACGCTCCCGCGGCGCTATTGTTCGCCTTCGTGAGCGTTCACGACTTCTTCAAGGCCCGCCCGGAATAAATGGTATCTGTCCTGCTCTGTTGAAAACCTCTCGCAGCCGGACGAGGAAAAACGCATGACTGGCTCGAATTGCGGGTGGGGCTCGTGCTACGTAGCGAAACGCTACTTCGCAGAGTGGTTTAATTCGTGACGGTTTAATTCGTGACAGTCTACAATTTTCTGGTTTAATTCGTGACGGTTTAATTCGTGACAGTCTACAATTTTCTTGATTAAGGCCCAAAACGCATGAAAAAACGCTCACTTCTGGCACTTTTAGGGGAAATTGTAGACTGTCACGAATTAATGACTACAGCGTGTTCATCACGTCCTTGACTATATCGTACGCCGCTCGCGGCCTCGCCGCCGCCCTGGCCGCCGCCTGCATCCGCGCGAACAGTTTCCTGTCCGACAGGAGCCTCTTCACCTTGAACACCGCGTGAGCCGTCGAATTCGCCTTCAACGCCGCCCCCGACTCCAAAAGGTAATCCGCGTTTCGCTCTTCCTGCCCCGGGATCGGCTTGAACACCACCATCGGCAGCCCCATCGCGAGGCACTCGCTCGAAGTGAGCCCGCCGCTCTTGGCCAGGGCCACGTCGCTTGCCGCCATGAGTTCGTGCATGTTGGTCACAAACCCGAACGGCCTTATCTTGCCGGGATGCTTCTTCGCCGCCCTCTCGAGCGCGCGCTTGAGGGTCTCGTTTTTCCCGGCCACCGGAAGTATCTGCACGTCCTCCACCGCGTCGGCCAACTTCCCCACGACGTCGCCCGCGTCGAGCATCCCGAATCCCCCCGCCGACAACAGCACCGTTCGAGCGTCTGTTCGCAATCCCAATTTCTCCCGCATGGTCTTTCTATCCGGGTACTCCCGCGAAAACGCCGGCATCAGCGGGATCCCGCGCACCAATATCTCGGCCTCTCCCGCGCCCTTGTCCGCCAGCACGAGCGCCATCTCGTCGGTCGGCACGAAGAAACGGTCCACGCCCTTCTGGACGAGCACGGTGTGGATGTCGTAGTCGGTGAAGACCATGTTGAGCGGCGCCTTAAGCGTCCCCTCCACCCGCCCCCGCGCCAATACCTCCGCCGCCAGGTAGTGCGTCCCGACGATTGCGTCCGGCGCGAACTCCCTCGCCAGCCTGATGAGCCCCTTGCCGTTGACCCTGTCGAAGGCCGCCACGAACCTCACCATCGCCGCGTCGGGCCTCTTTTCCTCCAACGTCTCGTACATGAACGCCCACAGGCGCGGCAGGTCCGTCGCGAGGATGTTGTACGTGGCGCTAAACGTCTTCCTGAAAGCGGGGTTGGCGTACTCGAGCGCGTCGACGTTCTTCACCTCGACGTCCGGATAGGATTCCTTGAAGACCTCCTCCAACGCCGCCGCCGCCCGCATGTGCCCCGCGCCGGCCTTGGCCGAAATGATAAGCACCTTCTTCCGCAGAGCCATCTTCTATTGCCCTCGCATGTCCCGCAAAATGTTCGCAAGATTATATCACGCCCCCGGGGAAAACGTCCGTCCATTTCCCCCTTCCCGCCCGCCGCCTGCCTCCAGCCGTCCCGCGGCGCCGTCGGCGCACCCCGCGCGTCGCCCCCTCATAATTGACTCTGCCCCGCCCGGCGGTATACTCGCGCCGGTGGCATTGTTCGGCTCGGCCAAATCGCGCCCCGGCATGGAGGGTGTTATCGGCGATGGAAGTCCTTGTCCTCGGCGTTGGAATGCAGGGCAAAGCCGCCCTGCACGACCTCGCGGCAAGTCCGCTCGTCTCCGGGGTAATCGCCGCCGACCGCGATGTCGACTCGCTTCGCGCCCTCGTCAGGACTCGCGGCTACCGCAACGTCACTTGTCTGCCCCTCGACGCCTCCGACCCCTCGTCCATCGATGCCCTTCTGCGGCGCCGCCCCGCCGTCGTCGTCGACCTCCTTCCGATAGATTTCATCGGCGCCGTCGCGCGCTCCGCCCTCAAACACGGCGTCCATCTCGTGAACACCTTCTACGTCGTCCCGGAGCTTGCCGCCCTCGCCGGCGAGGCCGCCGCGAAAAATCTCGTCTTTCTCCCCGAGTTCGGCATGGACCCCGGCATCGACCTCGTCCTTCTCGGCGAAGCCTTGCGCCGCCTCGACAGGGTGAAGGAAGTCCATTCCTACGGCGCCGGCATCCCCGAACCGGCCGCCGCGGATAATCCCCTCAAGTACAAAATCACCTGGACCTTCGACGGGGTCCTTCGCTCCTACAAGCGCCCCGCCCGCATGATGCGCGCCGGAAAGGTCGTCGACATCCCCGCGGTGGACCAGTTTGCAGCTGGAAACATCCACACGATCGACATCCAGGGCCTCGGCGCCCTCGAGGCCTGCCCCAACGGCGATGCCCTCAAATACATGGAATTCATCGAGGATAAGTCCGCCCTCACCGACATGGGCCGCTACTCCTGCCGCTGGCCGGGCCACGCCGCCTTCTGGAAGAAACTCGTCGACCTGGGCTTTCTCGACGATTCGCCCGTCAACGTCGACGGCGCGGCCGTCGTCCCGAGGCGTTTCGTCGCGTCGCTTCTCGAGCCCAGACTCCAGTACTCCGAAGCCGAACGCGACGTCGCCGTCATCCGACTGGACCTGCGCGGCTGGAAAGCCGGCCGCCCGGCGCGGATCGTCTTCGACGTGCTCGATAGAAAGGACCTCGAAACAGGATTTACCGCCATGAGCCGCACCGTGGGCTTCACCGCAAGTATCGGCGCCCAGATGATCCTCTCCGAAGCCATCCGAAAGCGCGGGCTCCTCTCCCCCGTCCGCGACGTCCCCTACGAGCCCTTCGTCGCCGAACTTGCCGCCCGCGGCATAATGGTCTCGGTTTCAACCGGCCCGTAGCGGGTTTTGCCGCTTGCTCCGGAGCAAGCGGACCGCGGGCCGTGTCTGTTATTGGGGTTCCGGGAAAAGTGCTTCCCCTTGGAAAGGAGACGAAAAATGGGCATTCTGAAGGAATTCAAGGCTTTTGCGCTCAAGGGAAACGTCATCGACCTCGCGGTCGGCTTCATCGTCGGCGGCGCCTTCGGCAAGATCGTGAGTTCCCTGGTCAATGACGTCGTCATGCCGCCCATAGGGATCCTCATCGGCGGCGTCGACTTCTCCGACCTCTCAATCACCCTCAAGCACGCCGCCGTCGATGACGCCGGCAAGGCCATCCCCGCCGTCACCCTCAACTACGGCACCTTCATCAACAACATCATCGACTTCCTCATCATCGCCGGCTCTATATTCCTCGTCGTCAAGGCCATGAACGCCCTCAAGCGAAAAGAGGAGGCCGCGCCCGCGCCGGCTCCGGAACCGCCCAAGGACGTTCAACTCCTCAGCGAGATCCGCGATATCCTCAAGGCGCGTTCGTGAGACTGACGCGGCCACTGTGCCAGGCGTTTTTGGCAGACGCTGCTTGACTGATTGACGCCCCGCGGCGCCGAGGTTATCATTCGCACTCGGCCATGTGGAACACGTGCACTGCGGGGGAGACGATGCTTCTCGGTATCTGCGGCTGGAGCCAGTGTGGCAAGACCACCGTCTTCGAGGCCCTCACCGGCGCCTCCAAGGTCGATGGCGACCACTCCGCAAAGAGCCACGTCGGCGTCTGCCACGTCGCCGACGAGAGGGTCGATTTCCTCTCGGGCGTCTTCAAGCCCAAAAAGACCACCTATGCCACCGTCGAATATGTCGACCTCCCCGCCCTCGTCACCGCCGGGCACTCCCACGAGACGAACGCCAAGACCCTCGCCGACGTCCGTCAGGCCGACGCCCTCATTGCCGTCCTCCGAGCGTTCAAGGACCCGACCGTCCCCCACCCCTTCGGCTCGGTCGACCCCAAGAGGGACTTCGAACGCCTCTGGGACGAACTCGTCTTCGCCGACCTTGAGATCGCCGACCGCCGCATCGAGCGCCTCGAGGCCGACACCTTCAAGCACAAGCCCCTCCAGAAGGAGGATGAGGTCCAACTCGCCTGTCTCAAGAACATCAAGGCCGCCCTCGAAGACGGTAAAGCCGCTTCGAGTGTCTCCATGTCCGACGCCGAGGACAAGGCCGTGCGCGGTTTCCGGTTCCTCACCGCAAAGCCGATACTCGTGCTCCTAAACCGCGGCGAGGACGCCATCGGGGCGCCGCCCGCGTTCTCCGACGCCGACTTCGGTTACCCGACGGTCGCCATGTTCGGCAAACTCGAACTCGAACTCTCCCAACTCGCCCCCGAAGACCGCGCCGCCTTCATGGAGGACATGGGCCTTTCCGCCCTCGCCGCCCCCGAGATTATCCGCAGGGGCTACGATGCCCTGAGGCAGATTTCGTTCTTCACCGTGAGCGACAAGGAGGTCCACGCCTGGGCGATTCCCCGCCAAACGCCCGCCGTCGAAGCCGCGGGCGCCGTGCATTCAGACATGCAGCGCGGCTTCATACGCGCCGAGGTCACTGCGTTCGACGACTTCAAGGCCCTCGGCTCCTTCAAAGAGGCCCGCGCAAAGGGGAAACTCCGCCTCGAAGGCAAAGACTACCCCGTCGCCGACGGCGACATAATCCTTTTCCGATTCAGCGTCTGACCGGAGCACGCCGTGAATCAATCAAGTCCCTGCGAACTCATCATCGTGCGCCACGGTGAAACCGTCTGGAATGCCCTCGGCAGGCAACAGGGCCACCTCGACAGCCTCCTCTCCCCCCTCGGCATCCGCCAGGCCGAGGCCATCGCAGAGCGCCTCTCGACCGAGAGGTTCGACGCGCTTTATACAAGCGACCTCGGCCGCGCGCACGCCACCGCCCAACGCATCGCCGCCAGGACCGGCCGCGAGGTCATCGTTGACAAAGGCCTGCGCGAGCGTAACCTCGGCATCTTCCAGGCTCTCACCATGGAAGAGGTCGCGGCCCGTTACCCCGAGGAGTACGCGCGCTTCAAGTCCGGCGACCCCGATTATCGTATCCCCCGCGGCGAAAGCGCCCGCGAGCGCCACGAACGCATCGTCGCCGCCGTGGGGAAAATCGTCTCCCGCCACGCGGGCGGCCGCATCGTCATCGTCGCGCACGGCGGCGTCCTACAGAGCCTCTTTCGCCACGCCGTCGGCCTGCCTCTTTCCGCCCCCCGCACCTTCAAGCTCTTTAACGCCAGCCTCAACACGTTTTTCGTCGAAAACGGCTCCTGGAAACTCGGCGCCTGGGGCGACACCAACCACCTCCGCGCTATCGGTACCCAGGACGACTGGTAGCCCGCTTGGTCCGCCCG
>Ga0172362_10004550_pt1 | contig 12027 bp, 17 predicted proteins | sample LakKivs1_kivu2a2_FD_114534 | JGI IMG/M metagenome (GOLD analysis project Ga0172362, IMG submission 114534) | Sediment microbial communities from Lake Kivu, Rwanda - Sediment s1_kivu2a2 | ecosystem: Environmental > Aquatic > Freshwater > Lake > Sediment | place: Rwanda: Western Province, Lake...
CATGAACATTGCCATCTAGTCCCGTTTGGTTCATTTGTGGCGTGAGAGTTTCTCTCGCGCCATTTTTTTATCTATAGTGATTTTCAATCAAATTATGGAATAATTGTTTTAGGAGGATTTTATGGATACAGAAGATGTAAAGAGGGGTTTTGAGTTTGTTGTTCAAAAAGCGGGAGAATTGGGCGCTGGCATTCGCGACGGGCTCGCGAATGCCATGAAGGCCGCCTCTGAAGATTGGCCATCAGTGATATTGTTGCTGCTGGCTACGATAGGTGGCGTAACAGTGTTTTCAATGATATGCGCATTCTTGGGGATTGGGGCGTGCGCAGAATCATTCTTTGCCATTTCTTTGTTGGCCGTTGGGGCCGTTTCTGCGTTGGCTGCCGCATAAAAGGAGTAAATCATGGCCGGAGCCATTGGAATCGTTATTTTGTTGGTTCTCTTTGTATTGGTCCTGTTTGGGGGGAAGATTAAAGAGTGGTACGGCAAAGAGGCTGACAAAAACGAAGTGGACGAGTGATGGGGCTACGCGATAAGTTTCGGAGAGCCTTGCCGATGTACATATCAGTAGCCCCAATTCCTCAATCTGCCCTTGGTAAATTCATAAAATGTTTTGGTCTACTGAAAATGATTTTTTCGTTAAAGGATTCAACAACACAAGAGATAGGGGAGATGATTGGCAGGGGGATATTCAATTCAGTTGTGTCCACCGTGTCGTCGTCCTCAATAGGAAGAGCGGCAGCATACGCCCATTATCGAACGCCTGATTTTCTAAGTAAGAATGGTGTCATGGGCGGAAGAAGTTGGTTTCATGAAGAAATAGACATGTTTGATGGTCGCATGATTAAGAGGGCTGTGATCGTCTACCATGATGCAAATAGAGCCGGAAAGCATATCGATATCCACCTGGGGCATGTCAGTCTGGTCGCAAGGGTGCCAAAATCGATTGAAGCCCATATCCGGCTTAACAGGAGCGGAGAACTTACCGGCGACTCAAAGGGTGACCTCATGGAGTTTGTGAGGTCTGAGTTGAAAAAACATGCGAGTTTTGCCCAGAATATTGACCATACTCCGGCAAATGCTCGGGCTACATGGCTCAAGCCTACCAGCGGAGCGTATGGGTCTGGAAATACCCGCCAGATCATCCATGAATCGGATATGGAGATCATAAGCATCGATGGCCAGACGGCCAAACTGTATGCCCCCGGTATAGATAAGCACCGGCTGCTGTTCTTGCATAGGCTGAGTAGTGACGGGAAGGGGGCTCCAATAGTCATATTTGGGACCATGAAGCCAGACTCTCCTGTGTTTGCCGATAGTTTGCATCTTTCTAAGGCGGAAAACATAGAAGAATTTCGCAGGAAGGTGGATCCATCGACAGTAACGATCAAGGAGGACGGGGCCAGCACTCACTTCGCAATCAGCGAAAAGGGTGCTACTTTCTGGTCTCCCAGAATCAGCAAGGAAACCGGAGAGCGTATCCAGTACACCGGAAAACTTCCCGAACTGGCCAGGCTGGTCGTTAAGAGCCGCACGACAGGCATGGGAGAGTTGAAGTTCAAGGTCAAATTCAACCTGTTTGACCCGTCAACCTGGTCCCAGAGGGACCTGTCGGCCGCAGAAATAGGTGGAGTCCTGAACTCAAATACTATCCGTCCACGATGGTTAAAACCATCTGTATCTGTCTATCGCATTGATATTGCTTCAGGTAGACAGGTTCCAATGGACTTCCACATCAACCGTGGCGCCCAGGAATCGCTGAAACTGAATGGAATGAAACCGGTTCGCAAGGTCCGTCTCGACCGGTTGAATACGGCTGGCATAGAGGGGCTCGTCGGGGTACCCAAGGGTAAAACTATCCTGGATGGGATTAAGATCAAGTTCTGGGGAGATACCGATGACTGGACGGTGGTTCAAAACGGCCTGAAATTCGGGCCAAAAGGAGCCATTGCCGGCACGGTGGACTTTGTGTCCATGTCGAGTGGGAGAGAGTTCAAGCTCGGTCCTGGGCAGCTTGGAGACCATAAGACATGCATGGCACTCATGGATGCTGGTAAGTCGATAGTTGGGAGGGTGGCTAAGGTTGCATCCAAGAGGGGGCATGAAGGAAGGGCTGCGAGATTTGACTCGTGGCATACCGACAAGGGGGTTTGGTGAGATGGCCCTGGTAATTACGGCCGATGGTCAGGAAAAAGAAGTCAAGATTCACCCGGACGCCAAGGGGTTCAAGCAAATCCAGCAGATTATTGGCGGATTCATAGTGCCAATCAAGATGCCGGATGGCGTTGTAGTGTGGGTCGATGAAGACGGTCTGCCAAAACGCCTTCCGGTGAATCGGGCTGTCACTGCAAAGGTGGGACAATTAATCGTTGGCACAGCTGTGCTGTGCCAGAAAGGAGAGTGGGATGAGTCTGATTAACAAGTTGTTTGGCAATAAGAGCACACGGCCGAAGAAGGTTGCGCCGGAGCCGATTGCCGCCGAGCCGATTGCCGCCGAGCCGATCGAGGCTGAACCGGCCAAGGCCAAGAAGGCCAAGGCCAAGAAGGCCAAGAAGCCCGGCAAGCGGAAGAAGACCCGTCACGAGGTCGAGAAGACCAGGCGGGAGATGCGAGAGGTCTCTCGCAGGGCGAACCGTGGTACCAAGGGTCGCTCGCGCAAGCGCTAGGTCTACGGTAGGGGAGGAAACTCCCCTGCCGCCATTTTTAGCCATCTGGAGGATAGGTGTTCTTCGACGTTCTTGAGGTTGCCCAGAAGTTTCACAAGCTTGTCGATAAATGCGTGGTCGGCACGATTGTAAACGCCATACATTCGTGTCGGATCAACATCACGAATGAGAAGATCGGGACGATAGTCGCGAATGTGCCACTTGGGTACATACTTACATCTGAAGAAATCGATGAAATCTGTGAATTGGTAAGGGAAGACCACAAAAATGTCACATCTCTTATCGATGCGATGAAAGACAGTGAATACTTCAGGAACATCGTTCGGGATAAGCTGACCTGTGTTATTTGACCGCCATTTCGTGTAATTACAATTATAGAGGCCCTTTACACACGACTGGCGGCCAATATGAAAAAACGAGTCTTTGTTTTACTATCAATGGAAGGCGACTTCATCGAACGGTTCAGGGCGTTTCTGAGTAATCTAAATGCCGTAAATGGCGATGATTATTCGGTTGTTGTTGAAGACGCATACGCCGTAGATGAGGATGTTGTTGCCGTCCCCAAGGAGACCAAAGATGCTGATTCTACTGGGTGATGTTTGTGGTTATGGTATTCCATGTTCATCAGGTTTATCCAATGAATGGTGGGAAGTCGATACCGAAAAGATGAGCGATAGTGGGTTTTATCTCAAGACGGGGGATCCCATAATTGATAAATGCCTATTCAGTTGGCGCGCATCCAAAAGAACAATCGATGACGTAAGAGATAACATGATGCGATGCGCCAATTGTGACACCTATGTTCCAATTGGGCAGAGATGCCCAGGTGGATGTTTTAAGAGCGATCTTGGACCGATATTCAAATCGGTATCATCCGAATTCGCAAAAACCTTTGTTCGTTCGTTAGACACCAGAAGGTGTACATTTTGAGACTGTGGACTCTTGACCCGCGCCTGTTTGATGAAGTTGGCCTTCGCGCTTGGTGGGGCAACTGCTGTCTTGCGTTCAACTGCATCGTGAACGGACAACAAAATCAGTACTCACTAGTAAACGATGTAGCCAGGTTTACAGGTAATGTCGATGCATTCGTTGACTATATGCGTGGGGTGCATAGCCAATTAAGATACGTTTACAACGTAACGATTCGGAATCGCCAGCTTTTTTCTGTTGATTCAAGAACTGATTATGAGAAGATCCCAACATCGGAAACAAGAGCCCTGTATGAATACTCGCTTCTACAGAGCAGATTGTACTGGCGAAATCGAAAGCAGTTCTGTTACAATCTCGGACGAGCCAGATGTGGATTCTCGATCTTGAATGGCGCATTTCATTGCAATGAGGTTGGCGGTCCTGAAGATATTCCGTACGCCAAAACCGATATGATGCCGCCAAACAGGTGGACAAAAAGAGTCAGGCTCATAGAAAACTGATTGCGCAGATTTCATGCACTGGTGCATCACCAGTGGCTCATGTATTTCTGTTTTTCCCGTCATAAGCGCGCGCTCACTTCGTGTAGGCGCATGTCGGAAAAACAGAAACGACTCGAACGCGGAGCCTCGATGCGTTGCACGGGTTTGCGATGTTGAGGGCCCTTTGCAAGTCATCGAGTTATCGAGGGTTCATACATTTCGATTGTGTGCGCGAACAAAATAAAATCACACGCAGAGATTGGTATTGCGATGCATCATCGCATAACGCCTATCTCTCTTTTCCGGCGGTTACAGCGCATTGTCATGCTGGCGGAAAAGAGAGTGAGTGCGGGCCGGACCGGCATCCAGGGGCTTGGATCTGGGCCCCGGGAATACGGGCATACATTGCGTTTTCAGTGCGTGTTTGGAGGATTAGGATAACGGTAATCCAACGGTCTTGAAAACCGTCGTCCGCAAGGGCTTGGGGGTTCGAATCCCTCATCCTCCGAAAACATAAGATTTGAGGAATAGCATGGGAGATGCATCATCTCCCTCTCTGCCATTTCTCTTTTTCGAACTGGCCGTCGTCTGACGTGCCGACGATGCTGTGCATCGCATGACGTTCGAAAAAGAGAATTCGAGAGCGACGGCGCTAACCGGTTAGAATTGCTCCGGCGGCGGATCGACACCGGAGGTGTACAACCGGCATGCGCAGCGCTGCAGCTCATAGATACGCAGGTATACACTTCATTCATGCTCAAATCAAAACAACAGAAGCCCCCCCAGGTATCTAGGAGGGCTTCTTTTTTTTACCTATTGATGGCTATACTGTTGGAGGTGCCGTGTTGGTTGGAGACACGATATTCCTATCAGATATCTGATCCTTTGAGGTCAGGTTTGATGCCTGGCTCACTATTGGACGACAGCGAACAAATTCCATGTTGATTGCTTCCGTCAGGACGTTCATGTTGGCAGAAATTCCAAGGTTGTGTGTGCTGACCTGGCATCCTTCGAAGTAGATACTGGCAACCTGATCATTGTGTTGATCGCGGAAGTAGAATGCAAGACCGACCGGCTGATTGAAGAATGCCGAAGCAAGGTTCATTGCGAGATGACCAGATCCGATGTGATCGAACTTCTGGTAGGCCTCTACGCCATTGACCTTGTAAGAATTTGATGAAAACTTAGCATACTTGTGTCCAACGTCTGCGGCATCTTCTTTGACTTCACCGCGATAGATCGCTTTGAGAAGGCTCGGTCCGTCAAAGAACACACGACTCAGACTGATACCTCCAACTGTGCGGCCCGGTATGATGTAGCTGAGCTGTGAGCCGATTTCGAAGATGCGGCTGAGAGGCTTGCTCATGCTGATCTGCGCCGTCTCGATCAGCCCGATCGGAACGATCCTGATCCCGTCAGTCCCCCCTGTAACATCGAGTGCGGAATCAAGATCGGCGGGACCAGCGGCAATCAGAACCGTACCAGCCTCAACGATATCGTTGATTGAAACAGGTGTACCTGAAATCGTGCCGCCAGATCCATCCCCTTGGACGGTATACGCCTGCGACACGTGTGATCTTTCCCAGTCCCAACCAGCACTATGATCGATTGCTGATTGAAGTTCGGACTTCTGGGTATCGGTTGCCATGATGATTCCTCCTTAGGGTATGATAAAGGTAGGGGACTAAATTAGTCCCCCTCCCGTTAGCGCGACTTCACGTACAGAGTGATATCGTAGTAGTTGCCAGCCACGAACACAGTTGCGTTGATGACGAAGTTGATCTTGTCCGCAATCACAGGATCACGAGTGATTGAGACAACTTCGATCTTCGCCAGAATGCTGTCTTTGACGAGTTTTGTGCAAACAATCGAACATACCTGCCCAAGGAACTTGAACAGGGCCGGTCCGATGTTGTACCTGCCAACATATGGCGCAACCGCGCTTCGCAGAGTCTTTGCAGCAACGTCTGCCTGTTTCGTGATTGAGTTTTCACGATACTCAACGGCATCCATGTTCGTCGTGAGATCGTGACGCGACTTGATCGTCTGAGAAACCTGGGCGTCCTGAATCATGACATCAACACCGCCGCCGCCGATTTCGTCAAGATCGCTCTTCTTGAAGTAGAAGTTGGTGTTCAGACTGTACGATGACAGACCTGGGATCGCATAGTCCATGTTGGTGAACGACTGAGATGCAATAATCGCACAGTCGTTTCCGGCGCCGGCAGCCGTCATGTAGTACGGAGGAACGTTGACCGCTTCGCCGTTGAACTGGGCGCTGAACCATCCAGGCCACACGATCTTCAGGCGGCGATTGCCAGAACCAAGTGCGCCAATCAGGAGCGCCTGAGCGTTCGGGCGATTGCAGACAAACCGCATCGAATTGCCGGTGTAAGCAGTATCTCCATCGGTCTGAACCTGGTTGCTCACCGTTGGGGTTGAGGTCACGTTCATTGTTTCAAGCAGTTCGCCATCGTCTCCGTACACTTCAACCTTATCCTTGACGGTAAGGCCGATAGTCATCAGGTTGATGGCGCCATTGATCGTGACCAGACCGGCACTGCTGACATTTCCAGAATCAGCACCAAGCAGGAACACATCGCGCTGGTCATATGCCAGGATTGCCTTGCGCTCATGCCCCTCGTACGGATCGGCCTGCTGGTCACAGTATGCGCCCATCAGAGCGTTGACGCCACCATCGGTCGTGCCGAGAGCGTGCGAATACACATCGAGGACCTTCATAAGCTCAAGAGCCTCTGTGTACTCTGCTGACAGGTTGTCCGCCGACGAGTCTACATTGACACCGTAGCAAACGCGACCGCCAGCAAGGTTGAACTCAATCAGTGCCATGTACGCAAGCTCGTTGTACAGGCTGATCTCGCCATTGCGGCTCCATGCATCAGTGATATCCTTGACGCTGGCGATACGCTTGGTTACCATGTGCTCGGCAGAGCGGATCGCACGGAAGTCAGAAACGATATCGTGCTGCACCCTGGGGTGCCATGCGTGGAGGAAGTCATCGTCCGCGATCGGAGTGTCTGGGCTGACGGCGCTTTGATTCATTGCCACATCGACCGTGACGATATACTTGTCGACAGAGTGAACGATCGACTTGATGGTGTACGGCCTGAGATGCGTAGAAGGCAGCGTGTTGGCATCCGTAACCATGATGATGTCGCCAGCCGTGAGCGTTGGTACTGTATCACCACCAATGGTGTCGGCAAATTCAAACTGCGTCTTTGAGCTTGATACATTGTCGAGCTTGACGCCCTCGTCGGGATCGCCGATTGCCGCAAGATTGTAGTTCTGCGAGAACCCACACAGCCTCTCAATCTTGTACTCGTACACTGAAACGGTGTTGCCCGGAGCTGCCGTCGAAGCCTTGTACCCCTCGTACGGTTCGAGGTTGGTTGTCGGCGCGACCGTGTTGAACTTGATCGTGTTCTTGTCAACCACAGACACGATGCTGGCTACAATCTCGTTGGACAACGAGGACGATATCGCCAGGCTTGAGAACTTGACAAGGTCGCCCGGACGAACACGCGCCGCAACAAAGTCGGCGTTCGCATCATAAAGCGTATTGGGGCGATCGCGCTCATCAGTGGTGTTGATGCTTCCAACGATAATCTGAGTTCCGGTCACCGCTTCGCTGTATGCGCTTGCCAGCTTGATCTTGGTTTCATCGGCACCGATAGTTCCAACAACGCCGACGTCAGTCCAAGACGCGCCGACAAGAATCAGGACTTTCTGGCCAGCCTTGAGCTGCGCGGTCGCAACTGCACCGCCAGCAACCACAACCGTACGAAGGTCGTCAGCTGCAATCGTAACGCCGCCTCCTGCAGTCGTCTGATTGTAGAAGGGGATGATGGCTGTGCACGAGCCGGCTGACTTCTCGGTGTTCGGGAGGGTGTAAGCCGCGTCTTTTGCGACTTCAACACCGGCGGCCGACAGCTCAATGTCAGTGTCTCCACTTTCGGCCCCAAACAGCTCGCGATACCCAAACGACGTGTTGGCATACACGCGAGGAGGATAGAACTCGAAAGCGCGGAATCCGGCCACATCTCGACTGTGGACAACCTTTTCACTGGTCGGCCACACCGACACAAGATCTGCGATGCCTGAGGCAAGCCCAAGCATTTCCTTCGCATACACATCATACGCGGTCGCCACCGCTACTGGTGGAAGGCTTTCAATCGCAATTGCCGCAGGACTAACTTCAAACTCCTGCTTCACCGAAGCGTGTGGACCTCGGTATGTGGTCATGGGTCGCTCCTTGTCGGAATGTTAACATGTACGTGCAAACTATTCCATAACAACGTGTATTCTACATCTGATGCTGTCTCCACAGCGCTGAATGGAACCGGATTGTCATCAGCATCGTGGCTTTGAAGTCTCAATGTGTGGTTGTCCACTACCTCTACAATCTTGTATGTAAACTGATATTCATCTTCTTTGAACTTGATGTAATACCAGCCCTTTTCCAGTTCTTGTTCAAGAAGCTGCGGGTCATTTGCGACGTACGGCCCGAAGTCCTTGGTCATATCTACCAGCAGGTCTGAACTCTCAGTCAACTGACCCTTGTCGGAAAGAGGCTCGTGTACATTGGCAACTTTGATACCAGCCTTATTCCATACGGTCAGCGGCTCCATGTATGCCTTGATCCAGCCAACCTGCAATGAACAGAAAACCGATACTGTTACTTCCCACCTGCGAACCTCTGAATCTTTAACAACTGGAACTTCTGGACCGACACCTGCAACATACATGTTTCTGATGAACTTTGTCGTCTCCATGATGCCATGTCTGTCAGCCTGGATATTTATGGCCAGGAAGTTCGCTATACTGGACGCTTCACCTGCCACACCGGATCCGACGATGATATTGATTGAGCCGTCAAACAGCTGCACATAGCTTCGATTGTCGTCAGTGTTTGGGCCGCCGCTCTTGAGATTGTCGATGGCAATCTGGGGAGTCGCGAATGAAGCGCGCTCAACGACGATGAATGGGGCTGACATCGGTTTTTGGTTGTCGATTACGAATGTTCCGCTGATTCGTATCAGGCTTTTGCGATCATCTTCATTCCACCGGTATTCGGCGGGCGTTATGTCGGGCGTCTTGAAGACGAAATGCAGATAGCTGAGAATGCCATCAACTACTGCCGACAAAGGGAAGTTGATCAGAGGTACTGGCACAACCATCCTGCTTTCAAAGAGCCGGTTACGCTTCTGGCCTTAATATACGTTGTCATTAGCGTAACCGGCAATTGCACTACATTGTAATTCTATTGTATTGTCCTGACTATTTCAATGCCCTGACATTGTGAATGGCCCCACGACATCCAGCCAGCTCCATAAACCCCATCACCGCCTTGCTGACTGTGAAATCAGCCCTGACGCCGGCCATGTCGGCTTTCAATTGCAGTTTGCTCATTTTGGCCATGAGAGTTGTTGGATTTGACTTGCTTTGTCTTGTATCTATCTCTACCGTGCCTTGAAAGGTACTCGTATCTCCCAGCTCGTCTATCATAATGTGAATCGGTGCTGGCTTCATAGGTCACCCTCCAAGATTAACTGAACATTTCTTGGCTGAGCATTTGTGGCACTTTTCGCCTTCAAACTCGACGGCGCTTACTTCGCCATTCAGCGCGTTCAAGGCCTCTCCAGCTGTGAAAATAGAGGTTGTCTCCATGCTGCCGATCACTTCAAAGATTGTGGCTATGCGCTCTTGGTTGTTCTGGTAAATGCGCCCGACTGTAGCCAGGTTCTCAATAAGATTGACCAGAACGTTCTTGATTGGAGCATTGTGCTCTATGAACTTGCCAATGACGACCGGTGGTAGGCCGGCCGTCTTGGCTTCATTAACCCATTCGAAATCGAATCGAGAAAAGAACGCCGACCATATGATTTTGATTTCATCCAGACTGATTTCCCAATCCTTCTTTGATTCCGCCTCGATGAGTTTTTTGAGAGTCGTTGTTCGTATGTGTAGGATCTTCTTGAATATCTTATTGCGGAGAGGGCATTCGATGTAAATGTTGGGGATTTGATACGTGATCATTGTGTCAAGTTTTGCGAATATCGAATGCTTTTCAAGATCGATTTTGACCTTGCGCTTGGCTCCGAAGAAAGCAAAGATATCAGATATCTTGATCTTTCCTTCGGTAATTCTGGTTATAAGCCCTCTCATGAGAACGTAGAACAGTATGATGATGATCACCAAAAATGCCGCTATCAACAAAGACGCAAGTCCATATTCGCGATAGATGCCAAGGACCAGGGAGTCCATGATAGAATTCGACGGCGCTATGTTTGGTGTCTCGCCCATTTTATTTACCCATGATCAGAATCAAGAGGAGGCAGATCATCATGATGCACCAGGATAGCATTCTTACAGTATTAACGATCCTTCGTATACTGAGATTTAACAGGTCGGCGTTTGGATTCTGCCGTATAAATTGAGTGGCTATGAATTCTCTCTCTTCTTGTGTTACCGTTTCGCATTTGCTGAACTCGGCAAAGCTTGTGATCTTCCTCTTTGCTTCGTTGAACTGCTCGATGAAGAATTCGGAGTTCAACGCCACCAGTGTTGAGAAATACACGGACTCATAAAGCATTGTCATCAAACCACTTGAAACACGCGAATGTATGACTATAAGATACCCTATGCATATCAGCAATTGGGCGTATCCAACGTTATGGTTGTAATTGACTGATCTTGCATTTGACAGCAAGTACACAATGTGTATGATACACAGGATACACAAAACGTACGGCATGAATGAAAATATTGCGATCAGGATTCCGTCAACACTCATATTTGGATCTTTTCGAGATTTAGTTCTTCAAGTGTACCATTGCTGTTGATATAGACCCACTTGTGTGTTTTCAACATCAGTTCAAGATGGTCAAGCGTATCAAGAAGCGCTTGCAATTCCTCCGGTGTAATCATGTCTACACCCCTTCGTAGTCCAGTTCTTCAAGCGTTCCAACTGGGTTGATGAAGATGGGTTTATACATGATAAGTGCTGCTTCTATCCGTGCAACTCGCTGAATCAAATCTTTAATGTTCTCGTACTCACCGTACCAGCCACCAATGATCGGCTCGCTGACGGGGTGGCTTTGACCATCAAGGCCAAACCATCCATCAACAAATATAGATTGACTGGGAAGAAGGTCTACCATATGATTTGGGGACCCGTTTCTGGGTCCCCTCCTCCTTTAGACTCTTGTTCTCTCAGTGCTCGTCGCATTGAACGCGAACACTGGCGTTGTGCCTGCCGAATTATAGTAAGTATACACATTACCGACCCTGATCAGCTTGCCGGCACAATATGCCAATGTTTCACGTATACATTCCTGAAGCGTTTTGGTTCCATCAGTAAGCGATGCAAGTGTTTCAGCCGGTATCGCATTGATCGCGGTCTTGAGAGCCGTCAGACCATCCATCGGGTTATCCAACGTGGTCTGGACAGTCTCTACCGCAGCGAGCGTGTCGGCGATATCGGATATGATAGTCGCCAACGTCGACTCGCGCGCTATTGATGTCATTGCTCCGCCATCAGGAATGATGGACGTAACAGCATCAATTGCAGTAACAAGAACATTGATTGCATCGACATCAGACTCGATTGTATTTGCGGTAGACTGAACCGCCGCGACGTCAGCAGAAACACTGGCGCCAGCAGGAGCCCCCAGCTTGGTGTTGATTGCATTGGTGTCAGACTGCACACCGGCGATATCGCCAGCAATCGTACCGACTGGCGTACCGATCTTGGGCTGCATGTCTGCCGTGTCGACAAGGATTGCTCCAGTGTCAGACTTCACAGAGGCAATGTCGGCCGAAACGCTGGTGACTGGCGTTCCGAGCTTCGGCTGCATGTCTGCGGTGTCAGCAAGGATGTCAGTAACGTCGGACTGAACATCTCCAACATCAGACTTTACTGCCGCGATGTC
>Ga0172362_10004552_pt1 | contig 12025 bp, 7 predicted proteins | sample LakKivs1_kivu2a2_FD_114534 | JGI IMG/M metagenome (GOLD analysis project Ga0172362, IMG submission 114534) | Sediment microbial communities from Lake Kivu, Rwanda - Sediment s1_kivu2a2 | ecosystem: Environmental > Aquatic > Freshwater > Lake > Sediment | place: Rwanda: Western Province, Lake...
CCCATTTCTTGTCACTCTGAACTTGATTCAGAGTCTCTTAGGCTGAGATCCCGAAACGAGTTCGGGATGACAATCCTTTTAAAATTATTTTTCAGAAGTTTCAAATTCAATCTATTTACTTGAATAAAAGAAATTTTTGAGATTTTCCTTTGGCCATCCGTTGGAAGATTCTATCCTGTTGAAACGAAAAAGATCTTCGACAATTATCAAAGATCTTATAAGGATTAGTAAACCACCACCGCCAAGGACGCTGAATTTCTACGACCGATTAAAAATTAAGCTTCTTGCCCATGGTTTATATTTTCTTAATCCAATACCACCTGTTAATCCCAGCACAGAAAGGATAAGTGAAAAAGTTAAAATTAGATAAATCCGATTCAATTCTGATAATTCGAAAAGATCTCCGATCTTCATACTGCTTAACAACAACAGTAGGACAAAGATAAATGATCCACCCAATATCAATACAGTGAGCCGAGAATAGAAATATGCTTTTTCATTTGTAATCTATTACTTCCTTACTACCAAATTATCCGAGAAAGAATCTGAAGCGGATAATCCATCGGCAAATAATTGTCGTATATCTTTTTTAAGAAGAATCCATAATGTATAAATCCCTAAAATTGTTCCAACGGGAATGTTAGCCAATTGAAAAAAACCAACGATCAATACTACAATCCTTGCCCACCGTTTCCATTTCAGCAACTCTATAGCTCCAAGAAGACCGAGCAAAGCTATCAGAAATAGCATAATATCGGAATAAGCAAATTTGCCTATCATGATTGTATTCTTTACTACGAGATTTTCCGAACTGGAGCCATTCCGATATGCGCTAATTAAATGATAGGATGCTATTAATATACAAAGACCATTAAAAATAATATGTACAGTACTCAGGATTAAAATGTTTCTCCTAGCTTTTTTCTCTATCTTGTCATCCCCTTCTGGCATTGATAAATCGGATATAATGTCTTTTTCTGATGATTCAGTTAAATCAGTTTTTCTCGAAAACAGTCTTTTTGTTGATCCATTCATTAAAACCCAAATCGTGTATATTCCCACAACTGTCCCAACCGGAAAATATAATAAATAAAAACAGCCTAGTATCAATAATATGATCCTGGCCCAAGTTTTATATTTTTTCAGCCCTGCTCCGCAAACAATACCAGGTACTATTATGAAGGGGATGTATAATATAACCAAGACTACTTTTAGACTATTAAATCTAATAACAGAGTCAAAGAATTCTGGCAACATATTGGGATTGAAAATAAATATATAAAAAGCAAACATAACTTGCATAATACTGAATACTATATACAATGTGCCAAGTGTTTTTACATGCTTTTCCATTTCAATTCTCGCTTTCTGTTAGATTAACGATTTTTATAACTATCATTGGATAATAAATAAATTCGTAAAAAGCATACCAGACTCTAATCAATAAACTTTAAATCATCGACCCACAATCAAATACTTATCGTTTAGACTTTAATTATCAAGCCAATCTTTGATATTGCAACAGCTAAAAACTATTACAGCAATCGTCCACAGGTTTCTGGCGATACAGGAAAGGGCTACCCAGTTTTCCATTCCCTTTTGCCCTCTGTCCTGGCATCGTCCCATTCTATATCGTCTTTTCAAGATGCTGATCGTCGCTTCACTCCCTGTCCTGAATCGCATCCCCTTTTTAAACCAACGCTGCTTTTCATGGGCAATACGAGCCCTGCTCTTTTTCCCTCGTTTCGGAATACACACGCGCTCTACTCCATGCTCATAGGCAGAAGACTCGTTCTGACCGCTCCAAAACCCTCGATCCCCACTGGCAAGATAAGGAGGTTTCTTAAATATCTCCGTATGGCTCTCGATAGCAGGTATAAAAAGCCGGCTGTCCGAGGGCTGAGTAGGGTAGCATTCCCAATCGGTAATCACACCCCCTTCCGACTCCTGTACCTTGCACATTTGGCCAAATTCCACTGGTTTGGCTCGCTTGCCCGCCATAGGCGGGCTTGCCTTTCCGAATCGGATAAAGATGCTCTTCATGGATGCTTACCAATTTCTCACCCGCAGGCACTTTCTCTCCCTGAAATACCCGTCTTTGCGTCTGACCTATCACGCTCTCTATACGGGGAATATATCTCTCATAGGCTCGTTTCAAAGGTTCAAAAACAATATCATCCGAATGCTGAACGATCTTTTGATAGATGCGTTTTGCGCTGTTTACCGCCCGCTTCGTGATTTGAACCAACTCTTGGTAATGTCTTTGAAATGCCTCTATATGGGCTTCACTCCGCTTTCTGGCATATTTCACAATATGCAGCACTCTTCTCTTGGCGCTTCGACTATAATCACGAACACGCTCCCCTGTCGAAAACCCAAGCGTCTTTGCCTCCTTCGCCAACAAACCAAGCTTTCGAACGCTGTCTTCAAGAAGACTCGAATCGGTCGGATGATGAATGTTCCCTTCCACAACTGTCGTGTCAACTCTCATCTTTCTACCCGAAGTCACTTTCTTTTCTTTGGCATAAAACACAAGCAACCGATTCAATTCCTTCCAAAAAAACGCTGGTATCCTTTTGTTCCATCGGCTCAATACCGTATGATCAGGAGCCGCTTCATCTCTCAATCCCAAAAACTTCCTCACCGTGATCCTGTCATTGCCCATCGCTTCCGTGTCCCGATAACTCCATCCATACAACCGTCGGAGGATCAAAAGCTTAATGATCACATCAGCGGATTTACTGGGTCTGCCAAAATCTGTCATTACAGTCTTGTCTTCAATCAGTACTCTGTAAAACTTCTCCATCAGATTACTCGTTTCAATGACTTCCTGTATCTTTTCAAGCTCAGGATCATTGACTCTCTTATAAATCGGCTCTGTGACAAACTCAAACAAATCCTTTTGATTATTCGAAAACCGTATCATCCTCGCGTCCTCCTCTGTTTGCCGAATTGACTCTTTCGAATAATCAAATTTACTCATTCTTAATGAGTTATGAAAGTACTTTCGCAACAGAAATTAGCTATATTCATAAACACTAAGACCCTGATAAATGTTTACCTCTCATATTAATAATTTGAATTATATTTTTTATAATCCGGTAAACGATTCTCTTGCAATTTTAAGATCTCCGGGCTCGAGAGCCACATACCTTTTTTCCTCATTAATCTCGAAATATTCAATTAATCTTTTTTTCTGATCAGTAATTATTATAATCTCGGATATCCCATCACGATCATCATCAGAAGTTTTAACATTTACATCAGACCAACTTTCGAATATATACACTACTGAACTATCTATTGTTTGATAAGAATATATTGGTTTGGATTTAACAAAGAAAATATACCGGGATATATCCATTATACCGTCACTATTAAAATCTTCCTGCAAGTATTCTTGTATCTTTTGTTTACCCCTATATGTATCATATCGAATAGAAGTTATTTTGTTTGTCTGCTGGTTCGTTTCTTCATGGACTGTGGTGCGAATCGTTAGATCTTGCTCTTCCTTACTCGTACAACTAAACAAAAATAACAGAGGAAATAAGATTAATATGGTTCGCATTTTAAGATCCTCCTGTTTACACGTAAAGGCTCCGTTCTGATCATAGTTACTATCTTTTAATAACATCGATTTTAAACCTATCTTTTCAATGATTAACGCAGTAGGCTCATCTTTCTCACTTTAACAAAATCTCCTGCCTGAATCTGGTAAATGTAAATACCACTGGAGACCAAATTGCCATACCTGTCCTTACCATTCCAGACAACACTATGATATCCAGCCTCATACTGATCATCAATCAATGTGCAGATCTGTTGACCGGAAATGTTAAAAATTCTTATAATAACATCACTGGCCTCTGGTAGAGCAAAACGAATTTCAGTTTCCGGATTGAAAGGATTGGGATAGTTCTGGAATAGCATATATTTATCAGGGAGAGTAACATTGCCATCTTCATCAGCTTGAGGATCTTCAACTATCCCATCACCCTTCTCCATGGCCGTGCTGTGAATAACAACACTGCCTCCTTCAATAGCGTCGGTGGCTTCTGCATCATCCGCATCCCCCATCTGATTATCATAGATGACGGTCTCGTTTTCATCCTTTTCCCATATTTTGATCCTGAACTTATCAACATCCCCCCCGCCGGTCACCTGACCGTCGGTCGCCGTAAGCATGAAACCGTAATCTCCGCTATCGTTAATCGTACCAGAGCCCTTGAACTTTGCATGCGGGCCGGCAATAACCAGCCACTGATAGTCCGTGCTGCTGAATTTGAACTTGGCCACCTTAAAGTGAAATTGGGTATTGCCCTCCGGTACTGATTTGCCTTTCTTATATTTGGATACGAATCCAAAATTAGCCTTCCCATACAGCGTTGAGTCGGGTGTATAAGCTCCTTCTGGTGAATCAATCCATCCCCCTCCTGTGACAAATCCTGCATCAGGATCAAATGCTACTGCATAGTAGTAAATTGCCTGATCGGTACTATCGTCATCGTCCGATACGGTAAGAGAGATCGTATAGACACCAGGTTTCGAGTACGTATGTGTACCCATAACTGAATATACATTATCTGTTTTTGTAATTGTTCCCTGGGATGTACTGTCGTCACCCCAGTGCCAGGTAGCTGTAAATGTATCCGGAATCCCGGGATCTGTAAACACAGCACTTGCAGTAATAACCTCTCCGACACGCACCGGATCCACAGGAGCCGTAATTGTCCCTATGACAGGAGCGACGTTCTGTATTTGAACCGATGCCTGGGATGTTCCCGTCATACCGCCGTCATCAGTAACCTTTACATTGATATAAAAACTGCCTGGCCCGTCGAGTCCTGCTGCGGAAAAAGGAACACTCTGACCCTGTGTCTCAAAAGAGCCATCATTATCAAGATCCCAGGCGTAAGTAATTGGGCCCCCATCAGGATCAACTCCCGTGGCTGAAACCCAGACCGTATCTCCCTCGTTAACAGTGTACGTATCGTCAATCGTGACCGTTGGCGGCCGATTGGCCGGATAGATGGAAACGACGGGATTAGTCGGAATAATCTCAGGAACACTGGGGAAATGAACAACCGCCCAGTTGATGACATCTGTTCCGGGTGACGCATCGCTCCGCATGGGCGCACTGAATGTTACCTGTCCCTGCTGATGGGGATCCACCTGCCCGATGAACCATGTGATGGAACGTGTAGATGGATCGTAAATACCACCGTCATTGATTATCAATCCAGCATCTTCGATATCCTCATCCAGCTCATCCCCTATATAGACGCCGAATGCGATTCCCTCCCCTTCATTCTCATATTCAATGGTGTAATCGATCGTTTGTCCGGGATTCACCGTTTCAAGTGAACAGTGCTTCTCATTTGGATCATGGGCAACCGTAATGAGCTGAGGAGGAGTAAATACTAATCCATTAGGGATTTCACGGCGCCACAATTTAGTTTCATGATCATAGACCTGTTTATAGTATTTAGCCTTACTGAACAGATATTGATTTACAACAAACACTCGCAATTCATAAGCAAATTCACGCTGATATTGTCTTTCTAAAAAATCCATGATGTTTAATTTTTCAGCAGTCATAGAAACTAAAAGCGAACCAAATGGAGTTAATTTTAATAATTCTGCGGGTGTTTGCAGGAAAGCAACCCATAAAATCTTCACTAAAGTATAACCTAATTCTAATTTGAGAAAATCATCTCTTGCCAGCTCGGTAAGAATCCAGTCGTTCTCATAAAAGTAATCAATAGTTTTCAAATGGTAATATCGATCAATACCAATATCTATCATTGTCGGTACAACCAATAATGGACTAATTTTTGAATAGAAGGCGTTAAATGTCTCATCCTGCATTAATATTACAATCTTCTTCAGAATTCTATTTGGTAACCCATTTGTACTTGCCTTATTCAGTGTGTTTGGATTGTCGATATAAATAGTAAACCGGCAACCGACCTCTATCCCTTCCGGTGTTTCATTGATAAAAGTCTCTGGCTCGATCTCTTGTGTCGCATCTGAAATGTTCATGGTAAATTCGATCGAACAACTCTCCTCCTGACCATTTTTTAATAGTAATGTTTTCGCCGTTAATTGATCTGCGGTCAGACTTAAAGTATCCGTCATTATTGATAAACTGGGATCAACCTTGATTTCAATATCTCTTGGAACATATGCCGTCATCCAGAACTGGTCATCATCTTCCAGACCAAATAATATATCTCCTGTTATTGATACTCTTTTATGTGACTTCGCCGGCAAATCAAATATCCATTTTACTTTTCTCGAACCTGCAATATATGTGCCACCACCCGTATTTCTCTTATAGGTAACCTCCCAGGGTACCGCGGCAAGCAAATTAATATTTTCAAGGGTATTTATTCCATTATTAAAAGCATCTATTGCATAACTAATTTCCTGACCCGGGCTGACTCTCCAGGAACTGTATGCATTGAGTTTCAAATGCGACATCAGGTCGGCTCCAACATCCTTGTGCATGACAGTAAAATACATGTTTTTTAATGGATCATCATAATCTAAACAGGCCGACGCAAGTCCGATCATGGGATCTGAGAATACACCGTCAAACTGTAAGATATTGGATCTGTAGTCCAGGGATTTTCGATACATGAATCCCTGTCCCGATCCGGCGTCCGACTGATATGAGCAGATTGAAAAACCTTCGTTTTGATAAGGAATGTCGTCACTGACATGTACGTCTGTCATCACAAGGCTCAAGGGACCGTAATTAAATCCCGTGACATTCCCATCGTAGTGTAACTGTTGGACAGTAATCAATGTCGATGGATAATCTGTCGTGCTCCCCCAGGATACTTCCCCCTCCATTTCTATCTTATTGGTGTCGTTGACATTATAAACATGAGTTACATCACACCGACCATGAAAAGAATCATAATCCGCACTGCCCGATGATTTATAAAAATATCCTCCGGCAATACCGATCAGATCTCCTGAAAACTGGCCTTCCAATCGTATCCAGCTTGTGTCGGGATCGGGATAACACACTCCTTTCCACACTCCCTTGCATGATGCCCCTTCAAGAATGGCGGACCACTTGCATTTGAAGAAGCCTTTGTCTGAAAACGGACCCGTTTCAATGGTGACAAATTCGAATGAGGTGGAATTCAATTCACCATAAAAATCACCGGTCACAATAACATCGTTCAGGCTGACCTGATGTTCTGTAACAATCTCTGAAAATATGCTTTCCGTATTTGATACATCATTCAATTCGGCAAACGTCAATGAGGCTTCCGGACTGAGCCGTTCCATAACAACCGTGCCCTTTGGACTATCAACCGCCCCAGAACCGCCTTCGGTATTTACATCACCGAAAAAAGAAGAAGTATTATAATAAATAGCAATTCTGCCACCTGATCCACCACCACTGCCAAACTCTGGATAGGTTGGATCGGTCCAGCCATTGCCGCCCCTCGATGAAATAATACCATTGCCCGCAAATCCATCCGTAATGATAAATATACTTCCGCCTGATCCTCCGCCACTGCCAACGCCAGGTTGTGTTGGATCACCTGATGAGCTGCCCTGCCCGTTCCCGCCGTCCACACTGATGGTTCCATCCACAATCAGAGTATTTTTAACATTTAATATAATAATCCCCCCACCGTCACCACCCACCATAATAAACGGACCTTCCGGATATACCTGACGCAATAAAGCACCACCCCCACTGCCCATATCCACCGGTAATGTCATGGATCCATATACATTTTTTCCACCGCCGTAATTTCCACCCGCACCGACTTCTCCACCCCCCGGCCCATATCCGTCTAGATGATCAATACTATTACCCGCATGCCATCCTTTTTCATCAGCATGCAGTTTTCCTCCCGATTCGACGACTAAATCATTTACATTGATACGCATCCAGTTCCTGGATGTATCGCTGTTCAATGTGTATGTAAAGCTTCCATTTGAATTTATTAACAGACCGCTTACATTCAACTCACCCCCACCGAAAACCGAACTGCCGTTTACAGAGATGTGGGCATTCTCCAAGTGTAAATTATCATTGGATGAATTTAAAGAGCTTGATGTTAATTTCAGGGAATCGAGCACGGTCAAAAAGCCGTTGTTATCAATGGATGATGAATTTATGATGAATTTATTTGTAATGATATTTGTCCCCTGACCGATTTGGAACGATATATTTTCAGTGACAGTTATTTCATCGAAAAAGTATGATCCAGAGACAGCGGTAGTCGTTTCTCTTGGGCTGTTGTTATCTACTATCAGATTTCCATTCTGTTGTGTTGGAGTTTTCAGGAAAATTGTACCTGCCCCCCGGGGTAAAACCAGGCTGAACCGCCATATGCGGATAATTCTCCTGTATACTGTGAAAAGTCGCCATAGATGGCAATTCTGCCACCCCCTCCTGCCCCACCATTATTCGATTGATTATTTCCTCCATAACCGCCATTAGCCGTAATTTTACCATTACCCTCGATTATATTTGCAATTATATATATACTTCCCCCGGATCCTCCAGGATAAGATATAACATTTTTCCCGGTGGCCGTAATATCGCCATCGATCCATAAAGTCCCAGACACGTCGAGAAAAATCGCTCCGCCTCCGGCCCCTCCCCAGGTGGCACTGCCACCCGCACCTCCACTACCCAAATCGAGGGGTTCGGTTATCGACCCATACGTTTCACCTCCACTTATCCCTTCAGAATCATCACCACCCATGCCTCCATAACCTCCGCCCGAACCCCTCGTACCACCACCAAATACTCCTCCACCCAGACCCAGTCCATTTTCTCCAGCCTCGCCGCCGGAATAGCCTTTATAGTCTGCAGAAATCCTTGAACCCGGATCAATGATCAGGTTTGTACAGTTAAGTTTAACAGCGCCATTAAAGGTGAGGGTTGAATTGTTTGTGATTCGAACATCATCAAAAGTATACTCCCCAGTCTCCCATGTTGTATTAACATCGATTGTTAAATTCTGTGCTGACACCGCGTAAACAAACAATAGACTTAATACTATGTGAATGGTTAAACAGCCCAGTCTTTCCCTTCCGGAATACATGACATACCTCCTTCTCGATTAAGGTGTAATTGCTTATCGGGAAAGATATTCAGGGTAAATAAAAAACCGAACCCCTTCAAAATCCTCCCAAATTTCGACAGTTCGGCTATCTTAAGGAAACGTATTAATCCTGCCGAAGATTACCGAACCTTGCAGTTCTCGTTTCGCCTCTCCCCAGAGGACCTTCGTACTTTAGATCGGTACCTTCGTATGTATTTTGATTGTCCGTGTTATTACACACTTTAATTTATTCCAATCATCGGAAAATAAAAATATGATGTGTCTCTCTATTCCTGCGAATATAATAAGAACTTAGATTAAATTATGCAAGGGAAAAAACGTGACGAACTCATGTAAAAATGTTTGTCTCTTCTCAGACACATTATTTTAACATACTAATCATGAGCGGATTGATTTATCACACATATAAATCCGTTTAGATTACTGACAAAAATCTTTGAATATGGGCACGTTTTGGGCACATCAATCCGAACCAACAAAAAAGGCCCGCAAAAAACAGGGCCTAAGGTATTGATTTTATTTGTACGCCCACCAGGAATCGAACCTGGAACCTACTGATTAAGAGTCAGTTGCTCTGCCAGTTGAGCTATGGGCGCAGGAACAATATCGAAAGTACATTAAAATGAGCTCAAGTGATAATAGAAAAAATGGCTCTCACGTAGGCACCTTAAACTTTAATCACTTCCAACTTTAGTCACTTGAATCACTTTACTCGTGAGGGTGTTGGGAATCGAACCCAAGACCCACGGCTTAAAAGGCCGTTGCTCTACCAACCTGAGCTACACCCTCAAAAAAGGACTTTATTGTAATAAAAATTATAAGAAATGTCAATAAAAAAATATCTCTGTAATGACCGCCTTCATATCCAGATTGTTTCCTCGCGACTGGAGCCCACAGAAACGATCCCAATTGGGATTTCCACCATCTCTTCAATTCTCTTTATATAATTTCTCGCAGCCGCAGGCAGATCCTCGTATCGCCGTACAGAAGCAATGGGTTCTTGCCATCCCGGCAGAACTTCGTAAACAGGTTCCATCGCATTCAATATGCTCGCATCCGAAGGAAAATGGTGCAACATTTTCCCTTTATGTCGGTATCCGATACAAACAAGAATTTCATCCAAGGTATCCAGAACATCCAGTTTGGTCATGGCCAATGCATCAATATCGTTGATCTGTACGGCATACCGAGCAATGATGCTATCGAACCACCCGCATCGGCGAGGTCGTCCTGTCGTGGCCCCGAACTCTCTTCCAATTTCTCTGATTTTCTCTCCAAACGATCCTTTTAATTCGGTTGGAAAAGGGCCGTTTCCAACTCTGGTTGTATAGGCTTTTACGATTCCGATGACCCGATCCACTTTTCGAAGACTGATCCCCAAACCCGTACTGGCGCCACCAATGGTGGTATTGGAAGAAGTCACGTAGGGATACGTTCCAAAATCAATGTCGAGCAACGTTCCTTGCGCGCCCTCAAGAAGAACACGCTTTCCTTCTCTCATTTCATGATTCAGAAGCGCTGTCGTATCTTTAATCACATCGTGTACTTTATCGTCGAAGCGTTTGAGGCTGTCCATCACCTCTTTTTCATCCACTCCTGGAATATCGTAGACCTTCTCCAAAATACGGTTTTTTATCCTGACATTTTGAGATATTTTTCTTTGCAGGTGGCGAATGTCCAAGAGATCTCCCATCCGAATCCCAATCCGGCTGATCTTATCCGCGTAAGCCGGACCGATCCCCCGACCGGTGGTTCCTATTTTTTCTCCTTCAACACTTTCCTCCTCCGATACTTTCTCAAACAGCGGATGATAGGGCAGAATGAGGTGCGCGTTGTGACTGATAAAAAGGCGTCCCAATACGGCGATTCCTTTCCCTTCTAAGAAATTGATTTCCTCAAGAAGAGAATCGGGATGAATGACAACTCCATTGCCAATGAGACACTGTGTATGGGGCCTGAGAATACCTGTTGGGATCATATGCAAAATAATTGTTTCGCCGTCAAAATGCACCGTGTGACCGGCATTGGGGCCACCCTGGTATCGTGCAACAATGTCCGAAGTTTCACTCAAAAGGTCAACGATCTTCCCCTTCCCCTCGTCTCCCCACTGTGTCCCAAGTACAAGTTGCACCTGGATGGATTCTTTAAGAAAAGCTGCCAACAGCCTCGTCCTCATTTTCAAATATTTCGAACACCCGATCCAGTTTTGTCATCCTTAAAAGTTCTTTGACCTTTTTCGTGAGACGAATTAATTTGAGATCGCCTCCACTGTTGCGAACGGTTGTCAATCCTGCGATAAGAATACCCAATCCGGAGCTGTTCATCCAATCCACATGAACCATATTCAATACGATGCGGTTTTTGCTTTCGTTGACAAAATCACGAAGCGTGTCAGAAAGAAGCGATGCATCGGGCCCCCCCAGCATACGCCCTTCCAAAACAATGATAACAACATCCCCTTTTTCTTGACTGGTAAATTTCATCACACCCCCTGGATACGAATCCCTGTTCCACACATCTTCTTTTAATGGCTCTTCCTCTTGGCCATTCGTAATTCCCTCTTTCCCCCACGACGCTGCTGCCACTCCAATACAATAGGACTTGCCACATAAACCGATGAGTAGGTTCCGACAAGGATACCCACAAGCATGGCAAAAGAAAATCCCCTGATGACTTCGCCTCCCAATACAAAAAGTACAACCAAAACAAAGAAGGTTGTAAAACCAGTTATAATTGTCCGACTGAGAACCTGATTGACGCTCCGATTGATAATCGTCGGCAGGTCATCATTCCGAAGTACCTTTAAGTTTTCACGTATCCTGTCGAATACAACAATGGTATCGTTGAGGGAATACCCGACCAACGTCAGAAAGGCGGCTATCTCTTTTAGAGAGATCTCGAAATTCAACAAGCTTAAA
>Ga0172362_10004553_pt1 | contig 12023 bp, 14 predicted proteins | sample LakKivs1_kivu2a2_FD_114534 | JGI IMG/M metagenome (GOLD analysis project Ga0172362, IMG submission 114534) | Sediment microbial communities from Lake Kivu, Rwanda - Sediment s1_kivu2a2 | ecosystem: Environmental > Aquatic > Freshwater > Lake > Sediment | place: Rwanda: Western Province, Lake...
ATACAGTAAACGGACATTCTTTCTATGCTCTTGATAAGAAAACAAACAATTCAAATTTTGCATTATTGGTGAGTACGGAATTCGACCAAAATTTATTTAATGACCCAGTATCATATGGAAGGTCAGTTGTTAGATTGGTAAATTTATTAGGAAATGGAGAACCAATTGTTCAAAGATTAAAAGATATAAAAATGGGCAGAAGAAGTACGAATAAAAGAATGACTGAAATGAACTTAAAACCCACATTGAAGGATGCGGTTTCTGGGGATTTAAGTTTTTGTTTTCCCGCCAAACAATTTAATTCAATTATAGAATCTATTAAAATTTTGGATAATATTTTTCCGGGATTAGATACTGCCGGGGATACTATTTTATATGGTCCGGAAGTTAAATATTATTCCACCAAAACAGAGTTAACTAATAAATTAGAATCTAAAACTGTAGAAAATTTATTTTGCCTAGGTGATGGATGTGGAATTTCTAGAGGAATTGTTCAAGCTAGTATGTGTGGCATCATAGCCGGGGAAGAAATTAGTATTAGAGGAAAATAGATTTATCAAAAAAGGTTTATAAAAATGTATTGGACAAAAAAAGAAATAAAATTATTAATTAAAAATTATAAAGATAAACCAAAAAATAAATTATTGAAATTATTTAAAAATAGAAATTGGAAATCTTTAACAAATAAAGCTAGAAAAATTGGAATTAGAAAAAAGGGAAAATATTTTTCAAAATTAGAAAAATTATTAGAAAATATTCCTGAAGCATATTATAGAATTGGATTTATTTTTGCCGAAGGGAAAAAATAAAGTGGGAAATAATTTAAAATTAAAAGAAATGTTATATGAATTGACGCCACGATGCAATAAAAATTGTAAATATTGCGGCAGTTCAGGAGTAATGAATAAACAAAAAGAACCTTCTAAAGAAGTATATGATAAAATTGTAAATGAACTTTTAAATTATCCTCCTGAAGAAATAACTTTAACAGGAGGAGAGCCTTCTATTTGTTCTTATTTTGAAGAAGTTGTTGATAAACTTTCTGGAAAAATGAATGTTAAAATTGTTTCAAATGGAACAATTTTTTCAAAAGATATCAAAATACTTAATAAACTTTTTCAAATAGGGTATTCTATAAATACAGAAGAAGATGTTAATAATTTTAAAAATAAAATTTTGCCTCAATGGAAAGATATGTTTTTAATTGAGCTTCCAAGAAAAATCACCATGATAACCAACTTTGGAACTCATAATATATGGGAATTTGAAAAATTATTTAACTTTTTTAAAGAATCGAAATTTTCAGTTTGGCAAATTCAATTGACTATGGGCGAATATCAATTAAATGAAACAGGGATTGAATATCTTAAAGACAAAATAACAAATATTAATAGCTCTGGAAAATTTGAATCTTTATTTCCTTTGTCTTCAGAAAACAAACAATTAATTGTTCTTGCTGATAATTTACAAGAACAACATGATTGTATTGCCGGAATAAATAGTTGTTCTATAACTTATGACGGATTAATTGTTCCTTGTTTATCAGAAAGAAGCTGGAGAAAGGATTTAAGGATTAATGGAGATTTAAAGAAACAAACTTTAGAAGAAATATGGGAACATTCGTTTAAAGATAAAAGATTCAAGAATATAAATGAATCTTGCAGAGAATGTATTAAATATCCTCAATGTAAAAAGATTGAAAAAAAAGAAAATAATAAATTATTAGAAGAAATGTTAAAAAAAGGAGTTTGGCCTCCTGAAAAATATAAAAATCCAAATAAAGATTGGAAAGATTGGGATGTAGAAATTACCATGTATGGAACTGGTTCTCCAACTACTTTTGTTTATGCGACATTTTCTCCGGGAAGTTCTTCTATTGCAGAAGGACAATATACTCATGCATTATACGGAGTAACTTCTAGTTCAATTTCACCATCAGGTTAAAATTGGCAGAACTGAAACTCAATCAATAGCAGGAGAAAGAGATTCTATGAGTCAACCATCAAACCAAACAAATCACTAAGGAGATAATCATGTTAGAAGAAAAATCAGAAACTTTAGTCGAAATATCTTTTTTAAGAAGATATAACTTGGGAAATTATTCTTATAAAGAATATCAAGTTAAAATTGGCGGAACTGAAACTCAAGTAAATGACCAATTAGAAGTTCATAAAGAAAAAGTAATTGGATATTTAACAAAACTAGAGCAAATCGTAGATATTGCTAATGAAGCCAATTTATTAAAAGCGAAATTAGAATCCAAACCAACAGAACAAAAGAGCGAATAATGGAATTGGATGAAAAATTATATCGTTGGGCCGAACATTATTTTGATAATATAATTCCCGGCGCTGAAAAAAAATCTAAAGACCCTTCAACAAAGGTTGCTTGTGTTTATACATTTAATGATTTTAGTATAGCTACTATTTGTTTCAATGGATTTCCTTTTGGCGTTGAAGATGACCCTAAAAAAGTTCCTGAAAGGTATGAACGCCCAGAAAAATATTTGTGGACAGTTCACGCTGAAGCCAACGGAGTTGCTGTATGTTGCAAACACGGAACTAGTCTTATGGATGGTAATTTGTTCATAAAATGGCATCCTTGTGCTGGATGTGCTGGTCAAATGATTCAAGCCGGGATAAAAAATGTTATCATAGATACTGATAGTGTTGAATATAATGACTCCAAGTTGCAAGAAAGATGGTTCGAAAGTTGTAGGGTTGCCAAGATAATGTTCAAAGAGAGAGAAGTAAACACTTTTCTGTTTTCACGGAAGAAATAATGAATAAAAATATGATAATGATAATCGATATTTTGCCGTCTTCCGACCTTAAGATTTCTAAATATCTATTGAGACATAATGTTGAAATATTGCCAAATCTTTATAAAGAAATAAAGTCAAATAAATGCCAAAAAAGAAATAATTGTATGTATCTTCACGAATTAGTTAGGATTAAAGAATTTATGAGAGATGATAAATTGAATTACGACATAGAACTTTCAAAAATTCCAAATAAAAACATCATTATTGAAAATGGTCATATTGCCAATATGGCTTATATAAAAATGATGGATAAAAAAATGTTTAAAATTTACATGAGAGAATTTAAACATAGAAAACATACTTGGAATTATTCAGCTATTGTTTATAAAAATAAAAATTATAAAAATGAATATGATAAAAAATTGGCAAAAGAATTATCTATTGTTTTAAAACAATCTCAAATTCAATATACAATTGTTGGCAAACCAAAGATAACATTAACAAGAAAAGAAATTTTAAAACAGATTCAATCTTTAAAAAACCCCGTAAATGAAGGGATATAATAATGGCAAATAATTATATTTCACTTCACAATCATTCGGACTACTCGTTTTTGGACAGCATTGCTAAACTTTCTGATTTAGCTAAAAAAGCTAAAAGTTTAAATATGGATTCTCTGGCCATTACCGACCACGGAAATATATGTGGTTGGTTGAAATTTTATGAAGCTTGTAGGTCTGAAAAAATAAAACCAATATTTGGTATAGAAGCCTATATAGTTGATGACGCATCGCTCATTTCAAAAATAAGAAATAGAATTGAATTTCTTCAAAGTTTTATGAAAGAAAAAGTAGAAGACTTAGGAACATTAGGATATGGAAGATTGGGTTCGTTGTTTGAACATGCAGCTATGGAGGAAATGGGATTAAATATAAGCACAATAAACGATGATTTATTTGATGAAAATAATAATTTCGATGCGTCTACAAAAATACAAAAGTTAGAAGAAATAAAAAAAGCTAATTCTAAGTCTAATCACGTTATTATTCTTGCAAAAAATAAAAATGGTTTTAAAAATATCTTGAAAATTAGTTCTGAAGGCTGGACGAAAGGGATGTATTATAAACCAAGAATTGATTTGAAAGTTTTAGAGAAATATAAAGAAGATATTATTGTAAGTTCAGCTTGTTTGGCAGGACAGATTTCAAGCTCTATTCTTCGTAAAGATATCAAAAAAGCAGAAGAGTATTTAAAAGAATATAAAAGAATATTTAAAGATGATTTTTATATCGAACTGCAACTTCACGAAATAGATGAACAAAAAATTGTTAATAAAGAACTTATAAAATTAATTAAAAAATATAATATAAAACCTATTATAACTCAAGATGTTCATTATATTGAAAAAGAAGATATTGAGGTCCACGAAACAGTTATAAAACTCAGAAGAAAACAAAAAGATGTAAAAGAAGAAGAGAAAAAATTAGAAAAAGTTGAAAATTTGGAAGAAGAGGAGTCTGATGATTCTTATTTTTATACAACAAAAAACCTTTATTTTAAATCTTATGACGAATTGAAAGAATCTTGGAAAAAAGACCATTCTTATATTCCTGAAGAAATTTTTAATGAGGCAATTGAAAATACAATAGCTATAAGCAAACAAATTGAAAATATTAATGTAAGAAATGAAAAGCCACAACTTCCTAAATTTGATACTGGTGATTTAAGTCCAAGACAATTTATTTTAAAATTAATAAAAGATGGGTCTAGGAAAAAGCTTTCTAAAAAAGTTGAAAAAAATTCTTCATTAAAAGAAATTTATGAAAATAGAATGAGACATGAGCTTAATACTATATGTGAATTAAATTTTGAACAATATTTTTTGATTGTTTGGGATATTATGAGATGGTGTAAGGAAAATGATGTTATGACAGGATGTGGAAGAGGGAGCGCCGCTGGAAGTTTAATCGCATATCTTTTGGGAATAACAGACATTGACCCTATAGAACATAATCTTATTTTTGAAAGATTTATCAATAAAAGTCGAAGCGGAGCTAAGTATCAAATTGAATTAAAAGATTTTCCTTATGAGGTTAAGAAATGATTTTATATACGATTAAATATACCGATGACCCATATTGTCAAGATGAAACCATAGCTATTTTTTCTACCAAAGAAAAGGCCGAGGATTATTTAAATCATATGAAAACTACTAATACCGATGTTAATCATATGTATATAGATGAAGCGGAAATGGATTCAGAAGATTATAAAAATTTTAAATATACTTATAATGTCTATTTTCGAGAAGAAGATAAAGAAAATCCATCGATTACAAGCGCTAATTATATTTTAGATATTAATGATTCCAATATTGATATTCGTCAATGGTCAGCATATAAATGTAAAAATCCAAATACTGAAAGTGTTATCATAACTTTAAATGCTAAAAATATTGAAGAAGCCAAATTGAAGAGTATAAAACATTATAAACAATGGCTAGAAAATTTTAAAAATTTGGAGAAATAATGTCATATCAAATTATAAAAGATATTTGTGAAAAACGCTTAAATGATTTAGGTCTTAATAAAAAAGATTATACTGAACGTTTGAATAAAGAAATAAATGCTATACAAAATCAAAACATGAGCTTGTATTTACTTGATTGTGTTGAAAAAACTAAAAAAACTGGAAAAGTTAAAAATACAAATAATATGTTAGTCACTTTTTTACTTGGAATATCAGATGAAGACCCTATAAAAAATAATAAAGAACTTATAAAAACAAAATATGAAGAATTTCCAGATATAGATTCTGATTTCGAAGACGCAAAAAGAACATTGGTAAAGGGATATTTAATTGAAAAATATGGAGAGAAAAATGTAGCAAGCATAATTGCATTCGGAAAAAACAAAGCAAAAAATACAATTAAAGATGTTGGAAGAGTTAAAAATATTAATTTCGAGGAGATTAATAAAGTTACAAAACATCTCAGGGGCGGTCCTCAGCCAGATACAATTGAAGATGGTTATAATAAATCAACAACTGTTAAAGATTTTTTTGACAAATATCATTATCTTAATTTATATAATCTTTGTAGGAAAATAGAAGGCAACGTTAGACAAGCAACAAAACACGCCGCTGGAGTTGTTGTTTCTCCTATTCCTTTAACAGATGTCGTTGGATTGCAATTTGTTAATGGAGAAATAACTACCTGTTGGGAAGAAGGAATTGAATCGAAGGAATTAAGTAAGGTCGGTCTTATTAAATTGGATATTTTAGGACTTAATACTCTAACAATATTTAACGAAACATGTAAATATATTAAAAAACTTCATGGAGTTGATATAGATTTAACATCTTTAGACTTAGAAGATGTGAATGTTTTGAAGGGATTTTTTGATGCTAATACTGTTGGAATATTTCAATTTGAAAAACCAGAATTAAGAAATTTAATGAAAAAAGTAAAAATTTCTTGTTTTAGTGATATTTCAGCGATAAATGCCCTAAATCGTCCCGGTCCACTTGATACCGGCATGGATGAAAAATTTTGGAAAGTAAAAAATGGAGTTGAAAAAACAAAATATCTTCATCCTAAATTAGAACCAATATTAAAAGACACTTATACCGTTATTTTATATCAAGAACAGTTAATTAAAATCGTACAAGAATTAGCCGGAATGACAGCGGATGAAGCGGATAATTTTAGGAGAGTTTTAACAAAAGAAGCTCAGGCTGGTCGCTCTAAGGGAATTAATCCTCTTGAAAAATATGAAAAACAATTTATTGATGGATGCATAGAAAGAGGAGTTTCTGAAAGAATCGAGATTCAAAGAGACATTCATGACGATTCTGAAATCCCATCCACGGCTAAGAATGTAGAAACAATAAAAGAAAATGTAGATAATGATGGAGAATATTGTAAAACCATTTCGTGCAATGTGGAAGTGGCAGATGAAATATTTTATCAAATGAAATCCTTTGCAGGGTATGGTTTTAATAAATGTTTAACTGGAGAAACAAGAGTAAAATTTGTTGATTACTCTACCTCTAAAGTATCAACACTGCTTATTAATAAAGAAAAATATCTTAAAAATCTTCCGGATGTTTTAAGTTTTGACGAAAGTGCTGATAAAATAATTCCAAATAGAATAAAAGATGTAACAGAATCCGGAATTCAAGATGTTTATCTTTTAACAACAAAGTCAAATAAACATATCGCCTGCACATCAAATCATAAAATAAGAACAAATAATGGTTGGAAAGAACTTGGAAATATTGGAATAAATGATAAAATTCTAATATTTAAAAATGAAAAATTTATTTGGGATGAAATATTAAGTATTAAATATCGAGGGAAAGAAAAAACTTATGATATTACCCTAGAGGACCAATCTCATCCTTATTTCTTTGCTAATAATATTGGAGTTCATAATTCTCATTCAACAGCCTATGCGTATTTGGCATTTCAAGGAATGTATTTAAAGACATATTTTCCAAAAGAATTTATGAGCATTTTGTTAACTTATACTCCAAACTCCGTAAGTGTTAATGACAACATAAATTATTTTATAAATTATATAGAAGAAGCCAGAAGAATGAATTTAAACATTCTTCCTCCTGACATAAATAAAAGTATGAAAGAATTTACAATTGACGGAGATGATTTATTAAGTGGTTTCATTTTTGTAAAAGGAATAGGGGAAAATCCGATTAAAGAAATTATTTCAAAAAGACCTTATAAAAATATAACTGACTTTTTAATGAAAGTTGATGCGAGAAAAGTAAATAAAACAGTATTCTATGCTTTAGTTTATTGCGGGGCGTTTGACCAATTTTTAGAGAATAAAGATATATGTGATAGGTATAAATTTATTAATGAATTTATTAGGGTCAGGACTAAATCTAAAAAATCTGAATTGAAAAATTTAGAGACAAAATATTCATATATAAAAGCTGTTCAAAAAGAATGTGAAGTTTGCGGAGGAGAAATATTCAATTCTCCACTTAAAGGAATAAATATAAGAGAATTAAATAAAAAATATGATGCAGACGAAAAAATTCTTAATTTTAAAGATTTAGACAGAATAGAAGTCGGCACTACAATAAGAGTATTGGGAAAAGTGGAAAAATTCTCAATATTCAAAATAGGATTTGTAGATGTAAAAAATAGACTTGATAAAAAGACATTTTTACTTTGGAAAGATTCTTTAGATTTCTTGGAAAGCGATAAAGGCAGTGTTAAAAAGATGCTTCTTAATTCAAATTCTGTGATAACATTTTTAGTTAAAAGAAATAAAGACTATAATGGTAAAAAATCATTTGTTATGGATGTTAATTCAATTGAGCCGATAGGTGAATAAATGTCATACTTACTAAGTTCCGATGGAATAAGATTTGATTGTGAAATTGAAAAATTAACGATTAATAATTCGTTATCAGAGAATTTATATAATCCGCTTTCTCATTCCCGATTAACTAGAGAAATTAACTTAACAATTATAGCCGATACCAATACTAACGCTGGATTAATAAATTTATTAAACAGTAACCAAATAACTTTATATCCATATAATGATAGAAATAATTTATATGTTTTTTATCTTAGATTATATACTATTACAAATAATTATACAGGAAGTCACGATACTATTGAATTAATTGGGGAATTAATATCATCAGAAGAACCGATTGATGTTCGTGATATTATTTCTCAAAATGAAAAAATTCAAGAACTTTTAAATAGAGAATCAGAATCCGAAAAACAAATTGAAGAAAACAAATTTATTAATAAAAATAGATTACAAATGATAGGAGATTGATATAAAAATTCTTGTATTTTATAAAATTTTTTGATATAATAATAACAACTTGTAGAGGTAATAAATGTCAACAAATGTTACTTTGTATTCATATTTAAAATTGTCTGAAATTGGCGCAAAACTCAACGAAGAAAACGAGCCGGGAAAAGACGATATTTCTTATATCGTAGAAGTGGCTCGAATGATTCCTAAAAATCAACAAGAACTTGAGAACATAGAATCAGAACAATTAGCTACTTGTTGTCTTTCTGCCTTTCATAGAACATCTGAACTTCTTTCAAAAGCAACTCTTTGGATGAATTATCAAAAAATTAATCTTGATTCTGTTTATGGCTCTCTTATTGCCGTCTCGGAACATCCGGCAACTATCAGAAAAGAAATCTCTAAATCCGATATTAAATATATAAACGCAGCGCAAGAATATGAGAAAGGAAAATCTTATGTTCAATTTTATACAGGAGTTTTAAGTTCTTTTGAAAAAGGACATTATTGGGCAAAGAATAAGGAACAAAAAGAAATTAATGAAAATAAAATGTCTGGTTATGAACCACATGAAAAAGGAGAAATGTATAATGTAAATAAACGAGTAGAAGAAAACAGTGTAACAATTCCATCGAATCCTGTAGGGGACGTATCTTTGTAAAATAATGTTTCTAATGGAGGTTATTATGTCAGAAAATGTCCTAAAAGATGTAGATTTTAATGAACCAATGATTCCTAAGAAAAGATTCAACTATAAGGAAATTTTCTTGAATCTTTTAGAAGGAGACAACACTGTTAGAGTTGTTGATTTAAAAGGAAAGAAAATTGAATCCCATTATGTCAAAGACCATTTCGGAAAACAGCGCTCAGTTAAATGTCCGGGTTCTGGATGTCCTTGTTGTAAGGCTGACCCTCCTGTTCCAAAACAACTTAGAATATTTATGAAAGTTGTCGATAAAATAGGAATTATGAGAATTTTGGAATTCGGCCCTCAAATATGGACACAAATAAAACGCTTGGTAGCGGAACTTAAAGCTGAAGACCCAAATGCTTTGATTACTCAGCGTGATATTATTATTAATAAGGGGCCAAAAGGAACAAGTCCTCTTTATAATGTTAAACTGGCAAAGGTTAATCCTAATCCGTCGCCAGCCGAACAATTGAGGGCGCAGGCTATTAATGAAGCCGTTGAAAAAGACACTTTAGATTTAGTTGAAATAATTAAACCTTGGCCCGTCTCAAGAATAAATGAAATTGTTTATGGCATAAAAGATGAATCAAAGACGGATTTTCAATTTGGAGAAAATGTAAAACCAAAATCTTCGTCAACCGTTTCTGAAGAAATAAAAAAAGAAACAAAAGTAACAAAAAACACGGACGATGAAGATTTATCAATGTTTAAATCATAAATCTTTAGATAGTTTTATCACTTTCTATTTAAAAAAGTGAAATATTTTAGAAAAGAGTTATTTTTAAATGAAAGTTTGTTTAAAATGTAAAATAGAAAAATCAGAATCTGAATTTAATAAAAGAAAATCCAGCAAAGATGGTTTACAACAAAATTGTAGAAAATGTAATAAAGAAACTTATAAAATTTGGCAAGATGAAAATAAAGAACATAAAAAACAATATGATAAAATATATGTTCAGAAAAATAAAGATAAAATAAATGAAAGAAGAAAAAAATGGTATTCAGAACATAAAGAAGAAAAAAAATTATATGATAAAAAAAGAAGAGAGGCAAATTCCACTAGGTACAAAGAAGGGAAACATAAACATTATTTAAAATATAAAGAAAAATATTTAAACAAACATAAGAAATACGCAGCAGAACATTCTGAAGAAATAAGAAACAAAAATCTTTTAAAAAATTACGGAATTACTGTAGAAGAATATGAAGAAATTCTTAAAAAACAAAATGGAGTTTGCGCTATTTGTAAAAAACCTCCTATTAATAAGAGACTTTCAGTTGACCATCATCATAGATTAGGTCATGTAAGAGGTTTAATTTGTTGGACTTGCAATCGTAGATTATTATCAAATTTAGCAGATAGAGAAAATGCAATAGAATTGTTTACTAATGCCCTTGAATATATCAAACGGGCTAAAGAAATTTCAGATAAAAATATGACTTTATTAGAATATTTTAAAGAAAAAGAATCTAAACAGGAGAATTAATGTTAGTTGTATGTGCTTCAAAATTGTTAAAAAAACCAATTGAGTTCGATATAGAAGAAGAACAATATAAAAAAATCACTTCACTTTCTTCCTCTGAACAGCAACAATCTGAAATTGCCAAATTAGCGATAGAGCATATAAAAAAATATGGATATAACTTAGGAAATTGTAAAAAAATTAAAAAAAATATAGATTTAAATATGTGTTTAGAATGTGGACTTAAAAATGGGAAAAAAGTAACCGAATGGAATCTTTGCAGATATAAGAATATAAATTATCAATATCCTGTAAATAAAAAATCAGTTATTAATTCTACTAAACTAATTAAAGATGACAAGATAAGAAAGGCGCTAGAATTAACAAAAGAAGAAAGGATGATTGCTAATCAATTTTTTCTTAGGGATTAATTATGGATATAATAAATGATATAAAAATATTTGGATTTTGGAAAGTTATTAAATTATTAATGTTTCATCCATTTAAAGCCATTAAAGAATATTTTGAAAAAAAGCAATTTGAAAAAATGATAAAAATTCTTGAAAATGAATTTGAAAGAGAAGTCGAACAAATTAAAAGACATGCGGAAAAAGAAAGATTTCAAAGAAAATTAAAAGGTCTTATACATGATTTGGAAATGATTGAAAAATATAGAAAAATAAGAGCAAAAAGAATAGACAAACACAGAGAAGAAAATACTAACAAAATTGTAAAGCGTTCAGCTACTTTTTTTTAATTGTAATTTAACTGTATCTAAAAAGGAGAATGTATCATGGGTAGACACAAGAAAGAAACAAAAGAAGAGAATAATGAACCAAAAGGAAATTTAGAAGTTGCTCCAGTTCCGGCAAACAAAGATAAGAAAACCGCTATCTTGAAGGCATTAAAAGCGGTTCAAGAAACATTTGGAGATAGAGCCGCATTTTTTGGAAACGATAGTAAACCAATGGATATTGAAGCTGTTCCAACTGGTTCAATGGGATTAGATTGTGCTATTGGTATTGGTGGATTTCCAAAAGGAAGAGTTATCGAAATATCCGGTCAAGAAGGAAGTGGAAAAACTCTCGTAAGTCTTTCTGCTATTGCTGAAGTCCAAAAAGCAGGAGGGGTTGCTGTTTTTATCGATGCAGAACATGCTCTAACAAGAGATTGGTGCAGAAAAATTGGAGTAAATTTTGACGAACTTATTATTTCTCAACCAGATTCAGGAGAAGAAGCTCTTGAAATCATGGATAAGTTTGTTAAAACAAATGCAGCCGATATTGTTGTTCTCGATTCCG
>Ga0172362_10004554_pt1 | contig 12018 bp, 10 predicted proteins | sample LakKivs1_kivu2a2_FD_114534 | JGI IMG/M metagenome (GOLD analysis project Ga0172362, IMG submission 114534) | Sediment microbial communities from Lake Kivu, Rwanda - Sediment s1_kivu2a2 | ecosystem: Environmental > Aquatic > Freshwater > Lake > Sediment | place: Rwanda: Western Province, Lake...
CGGGCATCCGTCTCACGTTTGCAACGCGGTGCGAAATGTCACGACCGCATGTTGGCCGTCGGATCCGTCGTGTACATTCGCGTGATCCATTCCGCCACGATCGACGGCTTGGGTTCATTCTCGCATTCGACCGTGATCTTCCAGGTCACTTGAATCCCCGCCAAGATGTCGTCGACCGAGACGACTGCGCTGCGACCTCGCACGCGCGAGCCGGCTTTCACCGGACTGACAAAACGCACGCGATTCAGGCCATAATTAAGGCCCATCAGGCCGCCTTCGACCCGCACTGCGTTGCTGTGGAGCTGAGTGATCAGCGACAGCGTGAGAAAGCCGTGGGCGATCGTGGTTCCAAACGGGCTTTCTTTGGCCGACCGCTCCACGTCAACGTGAATCCACTGGTGATCGCCCGTGATGTCCGCAAACCGGTCGATCATTTCCTGGGTCACATCGACCCATTCGCTGTGGCCTACTTCCTGGCCGACAAGCTGCTTGAGTTCGTCCGGTCCGTTAATCGTTCGCGTACCCATGGCGCGCTAAAATCTCCCGCTAGAAAACTCAGGTACTCTCGTGGTTCCCCCCAGGATGACAGCATGGGCGGCGCCGGTCAATTGGCGCCCGACTGTTCTCGCAATCCGCCGTGCTTTCATTAAGACCGGTCTAACCGGCGACCGATCTTGATATCAGGCGAGTGACATCACGGGTAGCACGGGGACGACCTTGTTCCTGCGACCCGCAAAATCTTCGTCTTCATCAAATATTCGCGGCACGATACACTCACGCATCCCGCAGTGGAGCCTGGCACGGATGGCCGGGCGTAAGCAACAAGGAGGTTGCGTATATGACCGTTTTGCCGACAGCCGATCAGATTCGGACGATTGTTCACCGCACGTTTCTCGAGCTCGACATCGACGAAGATATCCTCGACGACATGGACGAGCGGATCATGCTCGATGAGGGCCGCTACGTGGCACGTAGCTACCGCGTCGACGATTTCCTCGCGATGTGGATGATCGACGTGGGCCTCGTGCAGTTTTACGATGCCGATGGCAACATGCTGCGGACTGTGAACCTGTTCGAAGAGATCGAACCGCAGCGAATGGCGGCCTAAGCGAGGTTGCCGGTCGCTAGTTCGCCCTCAGGTCTGGCGGCGCTTGGTCAATTCTCAGTGTCGAGCGCCAGGCCGCATCGCTGACGAACCGACTGGCGCGCTTCCAAAGCTCGTCCTCGTGCCAGAACGCGTGCTCCTGCCGGGCCGGCATCACGGACCAGCTACCGCGGGCGATCTCGTGTTCGAGCTGCCCGGCAGCCCAGCCGGAGTAGCCGGCGAAGAACTTCACCTGGTTCGGCGGGGCAGGTGTTTGCGCGACCAGCGTTTCGAGTTTCTCCTTGCCGCTGGTGAAATAAAGGCCGGGAAGCACTTCGATCTCGATCAGATCCTCCTGCGTGTGCAGGGCCACGAGCGGCCCCTCGCACGGTCCACCCAGATAGAGCGGCGCCTGCTGATGGCAGGGCACTTCGCTCACGTTGCTCCACACCTGCTGAAAATCGGCCGGTGTACGCCGATTGAGAATCAGCCCCAACGCGCCCTCTTCGTTGTGCTTCACGAGTAGCACAACGCCGTGCGTGAAAGGCTCGGCAAGTTCGGGGGCCGCAATCAATAGATGGGCTTCAAGGCTCGTCACGGCAATGTTCGTCAGGGCTGCGGAAGCGGCGCGTCGTTAGCGGCTTATCGTACCAAGCTCAAGCGCGATTCCGCCACTACGCCGGTGTTTCCTGCGCGGGATCCGGCGTGTGCCGCTGCGTTACCAGCAGCCAGGCCGTGGGAGCGGTTACCAGCAGGATGCCCACGAGCGTCAGGAGATTGAACTCCCGGCCAAACACGATGACATCCAGCACCATCGCAAACGCGACTTGTGTGAGGGCCACCACCGAAACCCGCGCCGGTGGGCCCGCGGCAAACGCCTTGGTAAGAAAGAATTGGCCGATCGTGGCACAGAGCCCCACCCCGCCGAGCATCGACAGCGTGATCGTGTCGAAGTGCGATGCGCCCCACGAATCTGTCGGATCGAGTACCAGCAGCGCCAGGCACGCGATCAACGAGACGCCCGAAAAGTGCGACACGATGGCCAGCGGATGGACGCCCCGCAAACGGTGCAATCCCAACATGGCGATCGACGTGCTGAACGAAGCGACGAGCGCGATGATCGCCGGCAAAGGATCCTCGTTGGCGAAATGCGGTTGCGCGATCAGCACCACGCCCAGAATTCCCACGAAGATCGCGGCCCAGGCGTCCTTGGTAGGGCGCTCGCCGTCCAGCGGCCAGCTCAAGAGGGCTACCCAAACCGGAAACATATTCGTGATCGTCAGCACGTCAGCGATCGGCAGATGCAAAAGCGCGTAGAACGTGCACAGCAGACTGACGGTGCCGGAGATGCTACGAAGCCAGAGAATTCGCGGCCGGAAAAATACCAACTGCGCGCCAGCCCGCCAGGCAAGCGTGGTCGCAAACAAGAGTGCCAGCCCGGCCCTCACAGCCGCCACGATCTCCCAGTCACAGCGCCCCGCCAGGGCGTGCGCCAGGGTGGCCATGCCTGAAAATGCCAGCGACCCCGAAAGCATCCACAAATACGGCGAGACGGCTGCGGGCGTGACGGCAGTTTGAGCCGGGGAATGGACGCCGCTGGGCGGGGCAGACTCGACGACAGGCGGGAGGGTGGTCACAGAGTGAATCCTATCGCACGCCTGCCAACCGCTCCAGGGCACTCACCAAAGTCGCACATTCTCGCAGGGAAACGGGCCTTCCTCGCTTTCCCAGCGGGGCTGGCCAGTACCGCGGGTGGTCGTCATACTCGATTGCCTGGACCATCAAGAAATTGCTCCCCGTGAGGTTTCCCTGCCGTGAGTTCGCCTGCCCTGCCCATTCCGCTGCGTGGCATCATTCCGCCCATGGTCACCCCGCTCTCGGGACGTGATTCGCTCGACGTCGCCGGCACCGAGCGGCTGGTCGATCATCTGCTCGCCGGCGGGGTTCATGGGATCTTTATCCTGGGCACGACTGGCGAAGCGCCGAGCCTCAGCTATCGCTTGCGGCGCGAGCTGATCTCGCAGGTCTGCCGGCAGGTGGCCGGCCGCGTGCCGGTGCTCGTGGGCGTAACGGACACCTCTTACGCTGAGAGCGTGCAGCTAGCCGGCTATTCCGCCGACGCGGGCGCCCAGGCCGTCGTGCTGTCAGCCCCTTACTATTTTCCCGCCGGCCAGCCCGAGCTGCTCGAATACATCCAGGACATCGCGACCGACCTGCCGCTGCCGGTGTTTCTGTACAACATGCCGACGCACACCAAGATCACCTTCGATCCGCAAACCGTGCAGGCGGCCCAGCGGATTCCGAATGTCGTGGGGCTGAAAGACAGCTCGGCCCAGATGATCTACTTCCACAAGATCCGGGCAATCTGCGCCGAGCGGCCCGACTTTTCGCTGCTGGTCGGTCCGGAAGAATTGCTCGGAGAGTCGGTGTTGTTCGGCGCACACGGCGGGGTATGTGGCGGGGCGAATCTGTTCCCAAAGCTGTACGTCGAACTGTACGACGCAGCGGTTGCGCAGGACATCGAGAAAGTACTGGAATTACACGCCCAGGTGATTCGGATCGGCCGGACGATCTACTCCGTCGGCCAGCATGGCTCGGCGTTCATCAAGGGACTGAAGTGCGCCCTCTCGTGCGTGGGCGTGTGCGACGACTACATGGCCGAACCGTTCCAGCGTTTTCGCCCCGAGCATCGCGAGCAGATCGAAGGCTACCTGGCCGAGTTTGGCGCCAAGAGTTAGGTCACGCGGAGTACGGGTGAGCCGAGTACGGCCATCTGTGGCACCCTCTAGGCGATCCACTGCAGCTACAGCAGCTCGGAGATCACTTCCCCGCGGTCGATCGCCGGAATTGGCCGGCCTGCGTGGTTCAGGAAGCTGGTGGCTGGATCGATGCCCAGCCGGTCGTAGATCGTCGCGTGCAAGTCGCATGCTTCCAGCGGGCGATCGACCGGCACTTCGCCCAGCCGATTTGTGGCACCCACGACGCGGCCACCTTGGATGCCGCCTCCGCCGATGAGCACGCTCAGGGCGTTGCCCCAGTGATCGCGGCCGGGTGTGCCCATGCTGCCGGCCGGGCCGCCGTTGCCGCCGTTGTTCATCCGCGGCGTGCGGCTGAACTCGCCGCACAGCACAACCAGGGTCTTGTCGATCAGCCCGCGCTGCTCGAGATCGATAAACAGCCCCGAAACCAACGAGTCGACCACGGGTAGATAATTCTCGTAGCCCTTCTTCAGATCCCAGTGATGGTCCCAGCCGCCCATGTGCACGGTGACCCAGGTGCTGCCGGCTTCGACGAGCCGCCGGGCGAGCAGCGTGCTCTGGCCCCAGGAATGACGGCCGTACAGATCGCGCGTGGGCGCGTCCTCGCTGGCGATGTCAAACGCCTTGCGGGCTTCGCCGCCGGTGACCATCTCATAAGCCTTATGGTCGAAGCTGTCCATGGTTTCCATGGCGCCCGAGCTGTCCATGTCGCGGCGCATGCGATCGAAGTCCGCGAGCAGCGTGCGGCGATTCTCCAGCCGATCGATCGTCATCGAACCGGCAAGGTTGATATTGTCGACCTTGAACTCGGCCGCGTTCGGATCGCCGCCAGTCTCGAACGGGTCGTAGGAGTGACCGAGATAGTTCGCGGCGAAGTAGCCAGGCCGCAGGCCGATGCTCGAAGCGATGGGCACGGCAGCATAAGCCGGCATCCCGTTTTTTCGCGGTCCGAGCAGCCGTGCGGCGATCGAACCGATCGAGGGATACTTGCCCGTCGTGTCGGCGCCGCTCGCCCCGCCGCGCGAGGTGAGCATGTAGTGCCCGCCCGTAAAGTGGTCGCCGTTGTCGTGATGGAGCGAACGGATCAGCGAAAACTTATCCGCGATCTTGGCTTGCTTCGGAAAGAGTTCGGTGACGGCAATGCCGGGGACGTTCGTCCGGATGGGATTCCAGATGCCGCGGTACTCGACCGGGGCATCCGGTTTCATGTCGTAGGTGTCGAGATGCGAGGGACCGCCATCGAGCCACAGCATGATGACCGAAGTGTCCTTGGTTGGGCGACCGGTGCGCCGCGAGGCCTCCTTGGCCCGCAGGATCTGCGGCAGCCCGACGCTGGCCATACCAGCCACGCCCAGTTGCACGAAGCTGCGGCGGGTCATCCCGTCGCAGTATCGTCCCGAACCACCTGCATGGATCCGCAACATGATTCCCCCTCCGAAAGCATGAGCCCCCAAAGCCTGAACGCAAAAGGCCTGTACTCTGCGGGCTGGTGACGGACGTATCAACCATCCTTGATTCGACAATATTCTAACACTGGCCCGTTCGGCCGGTCAATTAGCACGCACCCTAGAACGGCAGGCTTTTTCTGGGGCTGTTGAGTACGGCCCCGCCGCTGGTTACATTGCATTATCCGCGTTCTACGGCCCACCTTCGGGCTCCTTCTGGACTCACGATTGCACGTTAGAGGACCCACCCCATGTTCCGCCTGCCGAAGTGCGGGGCCCCGGCCCTGCTCCTCCTCTCCTGTTTGCTGATGCTGGGCGCCGCCCCCGGCGAAGAAAAAACTGCTCTCGACGAATACGTCGCAAAGCCTGATCCGGTATACAGCTACAAGCTAGTCAACACGCTGCCGGGCGAAGGCTTTACCACCTACGTGCTCGAGATGACCTCGCAATCGTGGCTCACCGAGTCCGAGGTTGATCGCACGGTGTGGAAGCACTGGATGATCATCACCAAGCCGGACGACGTGAAGTCGTCGACCGGCCTGCTGTACATTTCGGGCGGCTCGAACGAGAGCAGCGCTCCCAGCAAGATCGATCCGCTGACTTCGCAGCTTGCCAAGGGCAGTGGCTCGGTTGTGACCGAACTGAAGATGGTGCCGAATCAGCCGCTGGTATTCAACGGTGACGGTCAGAAGCGGACCGAAGACTCGCTGATCGCATACACCTGGGACAAGTTCCTGCGCACGGGTGAAGAAAAGTGGCCCGCCCGACTGCCGATGACCAAGTCGGCCGTCCGCGCGATGGACACGATTACCGACTTCTGCGCGAAAGAAGAAGGCGGCAAAGTCGCGGTCGACAAGTTCGTGGTCTGCGGCGGGTCGAAGCGCGGCTGGACCACCTGGACCACGGCGATCGTCGACGACCGCGTGGTGGGTATTGCCCCGATGGTCATCGACATGCTGAATATCGTCCCCTCGTTCAAGCATCACTGGCAGGCCTATGGCTTTTGGGCTCCGGCCGTTGGCGATTACACCGCCCAGAAGATCATGGACTGGAGCGGCTCGCCGCAGTATGCCGCGCTGATGAAGATCGAAGAACCGTTCGAGTATCGCAGCCGGCTCACAATGCCCAAGTACGTCGTCAATGCGACGGGTGATCAGTTCTTCCTGCCCGACTCGTGGCAGTTCTATTGGGATGAGTTGCCGGGGCCAAAGTATCTCCGCTATGTGCCGAACGCCGAGCACAGCCTGGGAGGCACCGACGTGCCGTTCACGCTGCTGTCGTTCTACAATGCGGTGAAGAACGGCACCAAGCTGCCAGAGTATGACTTCAAGGTCCAGGAAGACGGTACCACGAAGGTCACCACCGACACCAAGCCCAAGGAAGTGAAACTGTGGCACGCAACCAATCCCAAGGCGCGCGATTTCCGCGTCGATCGGATCGGTCGCATCTGGAAGAGCAAAAAGCTCGAAGCGGCTGAAGACGGCAGCTACGCGGGCGGCGTCGAGAAGCCCGCGGAAGGCTACACGGCCTACCTGATCGAGCTGACCTACGACAATCCGGGCTCGCCGCCACTGAAGTTCACGACCGGCGTGAAGGTGATTCCGGACGTCCTGCCGCACGAGTATATTCAGCCACAACTGCCGATCGAAGCGGAAGCCGCGGCCGCCGCGGGGGGCTGATTACGAAAACGGATTACGAAAACGGTGCCAGGAGTCGTTTTTGCTCCTGGCCTGAACGAAGCACGGGGTAGCAGCGCACTGGGCCGGGAGTCTTCGGACTCCCGGCTCTTTCTTCATGCGCGCGTCAGGCAAAACGCAACAGCGTCGTGCCTGACGCTGCGAACCTGGGAGCGAAAGCGAGCCGGGGTGCTCTCAGTCCGAGCTTTCCGATCGCACTCAGAGGCAGGGGAGAAACGCCTTCGACGGGTGGCTCACTTTTGGTAATTGAAGGTAGGCCACGGATCGTGCTAACTTTCCCTTACTCAACGACGCAATCGTTGGGCCGGTCCGTCGCCTATCACGAACGACCCATCAAGCTAAGGACCGCAAGCCAAAACAAGAAACCCACGATAGCCCCAAGTATGCACCCAACGATGAATGCAGTTTTCGATTGAAGAAACAGAAGGGTCACCCCCGCAATCAGGAGAGACACTGCTATCGAAAGCTGAACCGACGCAATCATCGGTCCGACTAAGCGGTACTCTCGATAAGGATCGATAAGTTCCAGCACTCGCTGAATTTGAATGAAGGTAGCACAGCCGACACAGATCAGTGACACAGCTGCAAGCAGGCGTTTCAACGAGAATCGGTACATTGTCTTGCCACTAGGTTCTCAGATGGCAATTGCTCAAGTGTCGCGTAATGTAACCCTACCGCCCAGCCCACCCCGGTGTTAGGTGACGGCATACATCGAAGCTCCATGATCGTGGCCTGCCAGTTGTGTCAGACGGCCCGTGAACAGGACAGATCAGCAACCAAGGCAGCACTACTTCTTCAAGTACTTATCAAACCAATCGGCGATCGCCTTCATGTCGTCGTGCCAGTCCTTCCAGCCGTGGGCATCGCCTTTCTTGACGATCAGCTCGCAGGGCACGCCGGCCGCTTTGAACTTTTCGATGATCAGCTCCGACTGCTGGAGCGGCACCAGGTAATCCTTGTCGCCGTGAATGAGCAGCGTCGGCGGATCGTCGGAACTCACATGGTGGGCCGGCGAGATCTGCCTGGCGATCTCGCGTCGCTTCTCCTCGCTAACCGGCGCGAAGTACTTCCGCTCGGCGTCCCACTCGCGGAAATCGAACGGAGCCCGAAGCGGATCCTTGATCCCCTGGTTCAGCCATTCGAAGCCGGGCGTGCCGTAGTTTAGAAAGTCGGTGGGCGGAAAGAAGCACGCCACGGCCTGCACGCGGCTGCTCGCCTTCTCAACGTCGTCCTTGGCCTTCTCGTCGCCGGGCGATCCCGCCGTGCCAATCATCAGCGACAAGTGCCCGCCGGCCGAGCCGCCGCTGATTCCGATGCGGTTGGGATCGATGCCGTACTCCGCCGCGTGTGAGCGAATGTACCGCACGGCGCGATTCATGTCCGCGACCGCCTCGGGCACCGTGAACTGCGGCTGGCTACCATGCACGACCGCGAACACGGTGTAGCCGCGGGAGAGCAACTCGCGCAGGAAGTCGAGGTTGATATGTTCATGCGAGGAGAACCAGCCGCCGCTCACCGTCCAGATGATCGCCGCGCCGTTGGCGTTCTCCTTCGGCTGGAACACGTCCATCGTGAGGGCCATCCCGTGCTTGCGGCCGTAGATCACGTCGCTCTGGCGGGTGAAATGTTCGTCCTTTGCCAGACAGGTCGCGGCGCTGGACGCCAGAAGGAGTGTCAGCAGCACGGAAGCGGTCGTTCGCATGGTGGGTTATCCGGACGAGAAAAGTGGGACGCGGCTGCTGGCCGATTGTGAATGGGACCGGCAGCCGCTGCAAGAGCCGCAGCGAAAACGGTTCCTGGCGCCGTCTTCCGGGCGAGCCGTTTCTAGAACAGCTCGCGGATCACCTCGCCGTGTTCGACGAGTTTGATCGGGCGGCGGTCGGCCGTGACGTATTCCTCGGCCGGATCGATGGCGAGCACCTGGCAGAACGTCATGAACAGGTCGCCCACGCCGACGGGACGATCGGTGACATGGACACCGTCGTGGTCCGTGGCGCCGATGACCTGACCGGTACGGACGCCCGCGCCGGAGAGGCCCACTAGCCAGCCTTCGCTGTAATGCTCGCGGCCGCCGTCGGGTTTGAACTTGGGCGTGCGGCCAAATTCACCCATCCAGACGACGAGTGTGTTTTCGAGCATTCCGCGCTGGGCCAGATCGGTGAGCAGCGTGGCATAGGCCGGATCGCACTCGTTGCACAGCAGCGGATTCTGTTCCCAGCCGAGCTTATGCGTGTCCCAGCCCTGGTCGCCGACCGAGCCGGTGCTGATCACTTCGACAAAGCTGACCCCCTGCTCCACCAGCCGGCGTGCGAGCAAGCAGCCCTGGCCGAACTCAGTCCGGCCATAGGCGTCACGCAGTTCGGCCGGTTCGTCTTCCAGGTCAAACACGCCAACGCGCGGGCTGAGTACCAGCCGCGACGTGCGGCGATAGACATCTTGCTTTTCAGCGACTGCCTGGCTGCCGCCGGCCCTGGCAAACTCGCCATCGAGCTGTTCGGCAAGCGCCAGGCGGCGTTCGACAACGCTCGGCGCTACCTGCGGCGCCAGATTCGGCGGCAGCGAGCCGGGTTGGTCGACCTTGAAGGGATTGTAGCGCACGCCCAGCACGCCGGCGTCGACGTCACGCGTCGTGATCCGCGGCCGGCCGATTCGCACGAAGCTCGGCAACTCTGATTCGAACCGCTCGCGGTCGCGGGCCACAATCGAACCCCAGGTCGGATAGCGCACCGCCGGGTTCAAGTGATAGCCGGTTCGCACCAGCGCGATCGCCCGCTCGTGATCCTTCTCGTCGCTGACCATCGAGCGGATCAGTGCGATCTGGTCGAGTTTGCGCGCCATTAGCGGCCAGCCCTCGGCCACCTGCACGCCGGGAAGCGAGGTGTGAATCGCGTGCGCTGGGCCTTGATACTTCGAGCCTGGCTTGGGGTTGAAAGTGTCGTACTGGCTGGGCCCGCCATCCATCCAGAGCAGGATCATCGACTTGCCCTGCTGGCGGAGTTCGTCCGCTTTGGCCACGAGCAGATCGTGCCATCCCAGACGCAGAGCGCCGAGGCCAAGGCTCGCGGCGGCCGTCCGACGCAGAAAGCCCCGGCGGCTGACGACGCCATCGGTTGACATTCCGACGTCGAGGATCGCTTGCTCATGCTGCATTGAGAGTACCGCCTTTCGCTTTTCTGACCGATCGTCCTACCGGCGTGTCGTGAACTCGGCCGAGTTCACCAGCGCCCACAGCAGATCTTCGAATGCCGCTTCACGGTTGCCGAGCTTCTTGAGGTGCTCAACCGCGAGCGACACTTCGCCGTCATTTGCCTCGCGTGCCAGGACACGCTGATAAAGCTTCCGCACGGCGGCCGGATCGTCCGCTTCGCTCTTGAGCAGTTCGCCCAGCATTGTGCCGCTCTCCGGCGAAGCATCAATTTGCTTTTGTAGCTGCTCGTTGTTCATCATCCACAGGGCTTGCGACATCGTTCGGGGCGCGTCGAAGGGAGCGAACGATGGATCGTTGCCGAAGGCTGCGTTCACCAGGTCGCGGGTGCTTTGCGGCGGCGGCGGAAAGCGGATCTCGGCCGTGGGCTCGACTTTGGGGGGCGTCACGTTCGGCAATTCGATGGCGACGGCGAGCGCGGCAAAGACTTCGTCCCCTCGCAGGCGGAGCGGCGCCGCGATTGCCGTATCGGCGGCCTGCGCGTCCGTCGTGCGGATCCCCCGGCGATAGGCTTCGCTGCTCACAATCAGCCGAAACAAGTCCTTCATGTCGTGATCGCTTGCGCGGAAGTGTTCCGCCAGCGCCAGGTGTACCTCGGGCCAGAGCGGTGTCTGCGAATTTCCCAGGTCGTCGATCGGCTCGTAGAATCCGCGCCCCATCAGCCGCGCCCAGACCCGATTGGTCAGCGCTTTGGCAAACCACGGGTTGTCTCGCGCGGTTACCCAGGCGGCGAGCTGTTCGCGACGCTCAAGGTCGCTCTTGCCCTTGCCGAGCGGATCGCCGTCGAGCACCGTGGGCGACATGGCGGTGCCCTTCTTGAACGGGTCTGCCATGTCGGGCATGAGATACTCGCCCTTCTCGGCCGAGCTGACCACGGTGGCGCCGCCATCGTTCCAGGGAAGCTTGCTCTTGCTACGGGCGAAAAACGCCGCCAGCTCGTGAAACTGCGCTCGCTGCCAACGATCGAAAGGATGATCGTGGCATTGCGCACAGCCAATTTGCTGACCGAGAAAAATCCGGCTTGTTTCGCCAGCAAGATTCGTGGCGTTGGCCGCGTGGTAGCCGACGAACGTAGCCGCCGGCACATCGTCGATCTTGCCGGTCGCTATGATCAGTTCGCGGACTACCTCGTGCCACGGTGCGTTCTGGTTGAACTTCTCGGCGAGCCAGTTCTTCAGTGGGTCGTAATTGAGGTACGTGAGTTCCGGCGGCGGTACGCGATAGGCAATCGTATCCGACCAGTAGTTCGCCCAGTTGCGGCCGAACTCTTCGCTGGCAAGCAACTGCTCGATGGCTTTTGCATCCCGGTCGGCGGACTGGTCTGCGGCAAAGGCCTCTTGCTCAGCCAGTGTCGGCTGGCGGCCGATGAGGTCGAAGCTCAGACGGCGAAGAAACTCGGCATCTGTCTGCCTGACTGTCTGGGCCTGGAAGCCCGCTTGAGCGGCAATCAGCTTGTCGAGCGTTTGCGACGACAATCGCTTGGGTGCCGCATTGGGCGCGGCTGGATCGCCAGGCGTGGCCGCCTGAGCCGTGCCAGCCAGTAACGCGAACAGGGACAGAATCAGGGCCGGCAGCGGCGACTTTGGCAGGCAGAAAGTCATGGGGCATCTCGGCTTAGTGCGGTGGGCTAGTGCCGGGATCAAGCGTGGTGCGTGCAGTATAGCCGCGGGGCTTTTCGGGGGTCAACGTTTTTTGATGCGTACGGCTTTCTCCGTAGTCGACGGACACGGGGCGACCGGACATGAAGTGTCCGTGATTCTAGCCGACACAACGGTTAATGTTGCCTGGTCAGCCGCGAGAAATTTGGCACGCATTTGCTTGCGTTTGC
>Ga0172362_10004555_pt1 | contig 12018 bp, 13 predicted proteins | sample LakKivs1_kivu2a2_FD_114534 | JGI IMG/M metagenome (GOLD analysis project Ga0172362, IMG submission 114534) | Sediment microbial communities from Lake Kivu, Rwanda - Sediment s1_kivu2a2 | ecosystem: Environmental > Aquatic > Freshwater > Lake > Sediment | place: Rwanda: Western Province, Lake...
CCTTTGCCATTTTAATCTCCTCAACATTGGTTGAGCCGCAGTCAAGGCATATAAGAAGCCTTATCCCCTTTTCCTTCAACATCTTTATTGCTTCAAGGTTCAGCCCATATCCTTCTTTTCTACTGGGGATATATGTTTCGGGTGTTATCCCTAAATGTTTAAAAAAGTTCATCATGAGTGCAGTAGATGCAATCCCATCTGCATCGTAATCTCCATAAAGGCATATCTTCTCTTTTCTCATAACTGCCTCTACTGTCCTTTCTACACCCCTCTCTATGTCGGGCAATAAAAACGGGTCAGAAAGGTCTTCAAGCTTTGGGTAGAGAAATGTCCGCCCATCATCAGGACTTACTATTCCTCTTGATAGTAAAATCTTCGCAATGAGATTTGGGACACCAAGGCTGTCTTCTAATGACTTTATAATCTTTTGTTCCTCTATTTCTGATACTGCATACTGCCTGCTGCATACTGGATTCCCCCTGTCCTTAACCATTGGCGATTCCAATAATGTCCTCAATTTTTGAGTATCCGTGCCTATCCAGATACTTCTTTATGTTTTTTATAGTCTTGGGGATTGTATAGGGATCCACAAACGTGGCGGTGCCAATCTGAATTGCCCTTGCGCCTGCCATGAAAAAGGATATGGCGTCAGTGTGGTTCATAATACCCCCCACACCAATTACAGGTACAGGAATTGCCTTCGAAACTTCATGTACAGCTTTTAAGGCGATAGGTTTAAGGGGTGGACCCGACAGTCCTCCCTTTATCGGGATACTCTTTCCTTCTATATCAACCACTGCTGCAGGCATTGTATTTAATAGAGTTAATCCATCTATGCCTGCCTCATATGCAGAGCCTGCAATCCCAACAATATTTTTGACCTCCGGGGTAAGCTTGGCTATAAGGGGTATTTTAGTTACAGCCTTCACGTGCCTGACAATATTATACACTGTGTTTTCTTCCTTTCCGAAGCTCATCCCTCCTCTTTTTATATTGGGGCATGAGAGGTTCATCTCAAGGGCAAGAATGTACTTGTCAGGCTTTATACACCTCGCACATTCAATGTACTCCTCCTCAGTGAAACCAAAAAAGTTTATTATTATAGGTGTTTTCTTTTGTTTGAAAAAGGGGAAATATTCTTTAAAGAATCGCTCTATCCCGATGTTCTGCAGCCCAATGCTATTTACCATGCCCTGTTTTTCTTCCCACACCCGAGGAGTGGGGTTCCCGTGATGCGGCTTTAAAGATAAACCTTTGGTCACATAGGCCCCGAGCGTTTTAACCCCCCATAAAGGCTCTATTTCCTTGCCATACCCGAGCGTTCCTGATGCATTCATAACAGGATTTTTTAAGGTTCTTCCAAATAATTCTATAGACAGATTTCCCATAAATTGAAGACAGGCCCCTCTTTACATACCCTTTTATAAGGTTCTTTTTTGTCAAATGTCCTTTTCACACATCCAAAGCACAAACCAAGCCCGCATGCCATCCGTTCTTCCACAAGCACCTGACAGGGCGTTTTATCTTTATCTATCAGTTTTTTGAGGCTCTTTATCATATTTTCTGGTCCGCACGCAAATATCTCAATATTTTTACCCCTCACCAATTTAAGGTACTTTCCAAGAAGCGCCACCACATCACCCTTGGAACCATATGAGCCGTCTATGGTAGAAATATTTACATTACGAACCCCTATGTCTCGAAGGAGGGCTATCTCTCCCTCGCTGGAACATCCATAAAATATGAGGGCCTTTTCTTTTAACCTCTTTGCCAGTGAGCAAAGACCTGCAATCCCAATACCGCCAGCAACTATTATATATACACCCCTCTTGCCGATTTTAAAACCCTTACCGAGGGGGCCAAGTATAAAAATTTCCTCATTTATACAAGCCTTGCTTAAGTATTCTGTGCCCCTGCCTACCACCCTGTACATTATCGTGAGAATATTTTTATTATATTCATAAATACTAAATGGTCTTCTCAGGAATACCTGGCTGCTCGGGACTTTCAGCATGATAAACTGCCCTTGTTCTACCTTCCCCATTGATTTTGAAAGCTTCACCCTCAGCAGATAGTAATTAGAAACGATATTTTCATTCTGTAGGATTCTTCCCTTTATATCATCCATATTTCCTCATATACCAGAAACATTAGCAGAGGGCAGAGGGGTTGAGCCCTTAGCTCTCCGCTCCATGCTTTGATTACAATACATAATAATTTAACTCCTCGCTCCCTGGCCTCGCTCTGCGAAGCCCTGGTCAAGACCTGCGGTTCAACAGGGCAGGTAGGGCAGGCCGAAGTCATAACGAATGTGTCGACAGCTGCATTACAAGGGCATCCTCATTCGTTTCCATGTAATATTTTTTTCTTTTTCCGATTACCTCAAAACCATACTTTTTATACAGGTTTATTGCCCTGCTATTTCCCTCCCTCACCTCAAGAAAAAACTCAACAACATCACTTCCCCTAAAGTGGGTGAGCACATGGGTGACAAGTTTAGAGCCATAGCCCTTCTTCCTGTAATCTGGATGTATAGCTAAATTGAGTATGTGAACCTCGTTTCCAACTGAATACATGATTATATAGCCAAGTATTGTATTGCCCTTTTTTAATACAAAATTTGTGGAGATTGGGGAAGATAATGTTTCCTCAAACAGCCTTTTTGTCCACGGAGAAACAAAGGAGCGTTTTTCTATATCTAAAATTTCTTCAATGTCGTCTTCTTTTAATTCTCTTATTGTTTCATCGTTAGTCGAGACTTCGTGCAACCGACATATCCTCCTCTGCGTTTATATTTGTGAACACAGAAACCCCTTTATCAAAAAAGTATGGGTGTTCAACTAACTCCCTGACAAAAAGATAGGGGAATAATGCTTTTATCTGTAATCTATTCATCTCGATGAACCTGAGCATATAAGAAATACATGACCTGTTATAAATCGCATGGAGAGGCTCATAGCCACTGCTTGTTTTTGGAATTATCACATCCTCTCCATGTATCTCGCTTATCATATACTCTATGGCCTTTTCGGTTATGTTGGGCATGTCACATGCAAGGACAAATACATAGGGGGTCCTTGCATGTATTAATGCTGAAACAATGCCCACCATGGGACCCTGTAAGGGGAATACGTCCTTCAGTGTAGGCGCATCTATGCCTGATATGCCATTGTGATGGTTTGAGAGGATAATAACCTCCTTGAATACCCTTTTTACCTTATCATATACCTGATTTATTAATGGCTTATTGCCGACCATGAGGGTAGCCTTGTCTCTCCCCATCCTCCTGCTTTTACCACCAGCAAGTATGGCGCAAGTGAAATCCATTATTAGGTATTTACCATCTTTTAATGCACGAGTAAAGAAACATGTATTTTTAAAGCACAAATGTAATTCTTTTCACTTGACAAAACACCTCTATCGTGAAAATATTTTAACCACATATTGCTTTATCAAAATCGTGCAGGCAAAAAGCAAAATATCACATATAACTTAGGAGGAGCCATGGCTGGATTGTTTGGTGTTGTTGAAAGGCTGAGCAAATGGATGCAAGCAATTGCCGGGGTTGCCTTAGCCTTTATTATGTTTCTCACTGTAGCTGATGTTATTCTGCGATTCTTCGGGCATCCTATTGTTGGCACCTACGAACTGGTCGGCCTTGGTGGGGCCGTCGTAATAGGGTTTGGTATACCCATCACATCATGGCTCAGGGGCCATATCTTTGTGGATTTTGTTATCAATTGGTTCTCCAAAAAGGTGCAAAATGTGTTTAATATCGTTACTAGATGTGTAGGTATCGGATTATTCATTTTAATAGGATCGAACCTGTTCAAACTGGGCATGGACCTATACAGATCAGGGGAGGTTACCTTGACACGCCAGCTACCCTTTTACCCTGTTGCTTACGGGTTGGGGGTTTGCTGCCTTATTCAGTGCCTCGTCTTATTTTGTGACGTTCTAAAGGTTATCGGAGGAAAATATGAATGAGATTATCGTAGGAATAATAGGTCTGGTAATGGTATTGATGTTATTTCTCACAGGGATTGAACTGGCTTTTGCCATGATTCTTATAGGCTTTCTCGGATTTGGTTACCTTATATCCTTTAGCGCCGCATTAAATCTATTAGCAAAGGATATCTTTGATGTCTTTGACTCCTATGGCTTTACGGTTATCCCCCTCTTCGTTTTAATGGGCCAGATTGCCTTTAACTCGGGCATTGCAAAGAGGTTATTCGATACGGCATATAAATTTATCGGTCATGTTCCAGGGGGACTTGCCATGGCAACAGTGGGTGGGGCAACCGTTTTCAAGTCAATCTGCGGATCTTCACCTGCTACTGCAGCGACCTTTGCAAGTGTTGCCGTTCCTGAAATGGACCGTTATAGTTATGACAAGAGGCTGTCTACAGGGATTGTCGCTACCGTTGGAACGCTCGGGATTCTGCTCCCACCAAGTGTGACGCTCATTGTATTTGGTATCATTACAGACCAGTCAATAGGCAGACTGTTCCTCGCAGGAATTTTCCCGGGCCTCCTTATTGCCCTGTTTTTTCTATTCATCATATACGGATGGTGTAAGATAAACCCGACCCTTGGCCCCGCGGGGACAAAATCCACCTGGGGTCAGAGAATAAGATCGCTTCCAGAGATAGCATGGGTGGTTCTCATTTTCTTTCTTGTTATAGGTGGAATTCTAAGGGGGTTCTTTACACCCACAGAGGCAGGCAGCGTTGGAACGTTTCTTGTTCTTCTTTTAACAGTTTTAAAAAGGGACCTCAACTTCAAGGGCTTTGTAAAATCTATTATAGAATCTGTGAGAACTGCCTGTATGGTCCTTTTTCTGATTGCCGGCTCCACAGTGCTCGGTCACTTCATAGCTGTAACGAGAATACCCATGATAGCCGCTGACTGGATTGTGGGGCTTCCATTCCATCCAGCCCTTATTATGGTTCTCATATGCCTTATCTATGAGCTGGGCGGCTCCTTTATTGATGACCTTGCATTCATGATTCTCGCTACACCTATTTTCTATCCTGCCATTCAAATGCTCGGCTATAACCCTATATGGTTCGGCATAATGATTGGTATCACCGTAATGGTCGGGGTGGTTATACCCCCGGTGGCAATCAACGTATTCGTTGTAAAAAATATTACCAAGACCCCTTTCGGTGTGATCTATGCCGGTGTATACCCCTTCTTAATAAGCCTTGTTGTTGCTGCAATTATACTGTTTGTTTTCCCGGGACTCGCTACATGGCTGCCCGGTGTACTGATGGGTGCGGGATAAGAAGCAGCACATATAAAAGTGTCATTGAAAAGGGCTTCTCAATCGAGAAGCCCTTAATGTTTTGGTTTTAAAAATTTAATTGCTTATATAATGGTTTTTAGCTTTTCCTGGAGATTTTTTGTAAATTCTTTTTCTGTATCCTTTGCCTTTGCCCTCATGATCCTGTCGCCAAACATTGCCAGTTTCCCGACGATATTCACATCTGACTTATATGTAACCTCTACCTGGCCCGGCGATACCTCTTTCAGGTCCACAGTGGTCTTATTCTTAAAATGACCGAGCTTCGTTACGTCTTCGCCTTCACCTTCGATCTCTATATGGGTCGGCCGTTCTACTTTTGTTAGTTTATTCACGAATTTCAGCTTTGCTGAAATGGGACCGACCTTCTGTTTCACCACACACTCATATGTGGTGTCATCGATCAGCCTCACCGACTCTGCGCCAGGCAGACATGTCATGATTGTTTCCGGTTTCAGCATAAAATCAAACAACTTATCAATGGGCGCATTTAATGTAAATCCTCCCTCTATAATCATAAAATCCTCCTATGTTTGGAATTGACCTTCCTTAACTTCCTCGTTATTTTTACAGCTTATCCTGTGCCTTTTCAATGACCTCAGCCAGTATTACATAGCTTTTGTTTCCCGGTGTTGTGGCCTGCTCTATCAAAAGATCTATAAATGACAAACCCTGCGCTTCAACCCATGCCCTATGTGGTTTATCACCAGTACCGAACATATGCCTGGCACAATCGATGGCGCTCCCTGTTTTTGCTTTTTTACCGCATACAGGACATTTGACTGGTTCGCTCATGTTATCCCTCCTCGTTTATTTTTTCCCTTTTTTATCTTTCTCTGCCTTTTCTTTCAGAGCATTCAGAATCATCTCAGGCCTTATGGGGCATTCCTTCATCTGTATGCCAAAGCGGTGAAAAAGGGCATTGCCAATGGCTGCAGCAGTCGGGTTGGTAAGGCCTTCGCCGGCCTCTTTTGCACCGTAGGGTCCTTCCGGCTCGTATGTATCAATCTCAGCAATATTCGCTGGAGGCATCTCTGTAGCCCGGATCATCTTGTAGTCCACCAGGTTCGGGTTCATGAGCTTGCCATCCTCGTAGGGCATGTACTCAAGGTAACCGTAACCGGCAGCCATGGAGAATGCGCCTTCGAGCTGACCGATGAGACCGAGATGATTGATGGGCTGCCCGCAGTCGTGGGCTGTGAGGCTATCCATGAGTTTGATCTTTCCTGTTTCCTCATCAACCTCCACTTCCACTCCCTGGAGCATATAACTGTACGCGGGGGAGACCATGCCCTTTCTGTGAGGAGTATAGTAACCCCTGCCGACGATCCTCTGACCGTCTTTGCCTCGGAGTGCCTTCTTTACCAGTTCAGCGTAGTCATAACCCCTTTCCGGCCGGGCGATAGCGTGTACCCATCTGTCTTTTATGTCAAGGTCGTATACGATATTGAATCCCGACTGTGCGTAAGCGAACTCAAGAAGCTGTTTCTTTGCGTCTTCTGCGGCCATCTTCACGGCGTTACCGGCCATGAGGGTTTGTCTGGAGCCCCATGCACCGAGGTCAGCAGGGCAGTGATCGGTATCACCCGAGTGTACCTTAATGTCCTCAATCTTAACACCCAGCGTCTCTGCGCAGATAATGGCCATTGTGGTATTTGAACCCTGCCCGATCTCTTGGGCGCCCACATGTAGTTCTACGGTTCCATCTTGATTAATGGTAACCACCGCAGAGGAGAAGGAGTAGGGGGTGTCGAACCAGTTGAAAATACCGCCTGACATGAAGCCACATGCTGAGATCCCGATGGCCCTGTTGGCAGGCAACTTGCCTTTACTCTTGATCCATTTTTTGATCTCGTCGAAGCACTGATCTATACCGCAGCTTGCGATTGTTGCCTGGCCCGGGACTTCGTAGCCTTCATAATGGGCGTTCTTCCGTCTCATCTCAATCGGGTCGAGCCCTAAGTCAGCCGCGATCCACTCAATCTGCTGCTCTGAACAGAACATAGCCTGGGGAGCGCCGAAACCGCGCATGGAGGTAGACGGAAGGGTGTTCGTATAGACCCTGTAACCGTCATAGCGGTACCCCTTCCATCTGTAAGGGAAAGAGTGGAAGAAACCGGTGAGGTAAAGGGCTGTTGCACCCATGCCGGTGTAAGCGCCGCCGTTAGTGAATACCTTGGCTTCACGAGCGCAGAAGGTACCGTCCTTTTTCACGCCGGTCCGTACATAATAGAACATGGGGGTCCGACGTTTCGTAGCGATAAAATCCTCCTCCCTCGTATAGACGATCTTGACCGGCCTGAAAAGCTTCCTGGAAAGCACAGCACTGCAGAAGATTGCCCCGTCAAGCTCGAACTTACCGCCGAAACCGCCACCTACATAGTGAGAAATGACGCGTATATCACCCTCTCTCATGCCGAGCACGCCGGCCATGAGTCCCTGCATATAGTATGGGGACTGATTAGAATGATAAATAGTAAGCTTTCCTTCAGGTGTGTAGCTTGATACCGCTGCGCGGGTCTCCATGCACATATGGGCCTGACCGCCGCACTTGAACCAGTCTTCTCTTATGTACTCTGCTTCCTCGAATGCCTCCTCAACGTCGCCCCACTCGATATGCCGGGTAACGTTAATATTACGCTCAAAGCCTTCATGGATTTCAGGTGCCTCTTTCTTTATAGCATCGAGCGGCTCATAAACCGCAGGAAGTACTTCGTATTCAACATCAATATAGTCAAGGGCCTTCTCTGCAATCTCTTCAGTTATTGCTGCTACTGCCGCAACAGGCTCACCGATGTATCGGACCTTATCGACGGGGAGTATCTGTTCATCGCAGAGGTCTTTGTAGCGCCGCCATATACCCTGCTTGACCCCGAGGGTGTCCTTGCCTGTCACAACACCGTATACTCCGGGAAGCGCCAACGCCCTGCTCGCGTCAATGTTCAGGATCTTCGCATGAGGGTGCGGGCTGCGCAAAATCTTACCGTAGAGCATGCCGGGCAGCTTCACGTCGAAGGTATAGGTTGCCCGGCCAGTTACCTTCGCTATGCCGTCTATATTATGAACATGGGTGTTGATTACCGTGAATTTTGAATGTGGGTTGATTACGGTGTATTTGTTCATGATTTAACCTCCGTATATTTACCTTTTGCTGTCGCATCTATTGCCCGGACGATGCTGTTGTAGCCAGTGCACCGGCAGATATTTCCTTCAATTCCTTCTTTTATCTCCCATTCGGTCGGGCTCGGGTTCTCGTTGAGCAATGCCTGTGCGGACATAATCATACCAGGGGCGCAAAAGCCACACTGGTATGAACCATGATCAATGAATGCCTTCTGGATAGGCGCCAGTTTCCCGTTTACTTCCAGCCCTTCAATAGTAGTTATCCGGGCGCCTTCGGCCTGCATTGCAAGTACCGAACATGACTTCACAGACATGCCGTCAATGATTACCGTACATGCACCGCAGGATACGGTATCACAACCCCTCTTTGTGCCTGTCAAGCCTATATAGTCTCTTATTACTTCTACTAAAAGTGCTTTCGGGTTTATAAAAACCTCATACTCCTGGTTATTTACTGTAAGCCGTAACAATTTCTTTTCCATATACAAGACCTCCTTATCTTAATTAACCTCTGGCTTGTTCCCAGGCTTTTTTCAACATCCTCTTCGTCAGTACACCCAGTAAATGCCTTCTATGTTCTTCAGACGCATGGATATCTGCAACAGGTTCACAATCTTCTGATGCTATTTTGCCTGCCTCAGCAAAAAGACCTTCATTGTATGCCTTTTCAATCAATAGCTCCTCAGCCCTCTTAACCCTTCTCGGTGTAGAACCGGCATTACCAAGAACAATCCTTGCGTCCTTGCATTTGCCATTGCCGTTTAGTGTTACAGAAGCTGCTACTGCTACTACGCCCATATCACTTTCGAGAAGATTGAATTTCTGATATGCGGCTCCCGTTTTTGGTTCAGGTACCGGTACTTTAACTTCCAGGACAAGCTCATCTTTGTTTAAGGCTGTTTCAAAATAGTCCACAAAAAAATCTTCCAAAGGCATGGTTCTGTCGCCTTTCGTACTTCCCACCTTTATATCTGCTTTCAATGCAATCAAAACCGGTGCAGGATCTCCCGCAGGATCAGCATGGGCAAGGTTTCCGCCGATGGTCCCCCAGTTTCTAACCTGGATTGATGCAAGTTTGTTCTCCATTGACGCGAGTACAGGGTAATTTTTCTTGATCACATTGGACTTTTCAATGGCACGGTGGGTAGTGGTAGCGCCAATCCTTAAGCCCTCTTTCTTATCAAATTTGATATAATCAAGTTCCTTGATGTGCTTGATGTCGAGCAGGTATTCCGGAGCAATCATCCCCTGTCTCATTACAATTAGCAAAGACTGACCGCCACATATGACCTTACAATCGTCGTACTTAGCACATATTGCAAGTGCTTCCTTAAGCGTACCAGGCTTTAGATAAATAAAATCGTTTATCATAATCCTCTCCTTTCTATTAATTCTTCCACTTCTATTAATTCTTCCACGTTATTTATCCACCTTGAACTCTTTTGCATATCGTCCGGCATTCCGAACTTTTCGTCCTGAACATTATTATTGTCTTTATTGTATTTCGACTTCAGCTCATCAATCTGCTCTGCACCAAGGGAGACCCCATGATATTCCTTGGAAAAACACATATAAAAGTGCCTCCCTCTGTATATAGGGCATTCAGTGCAAACCCCCTTCGAAATCGGACAAGCCATCTTCACTTTTGCCATTGACCAACGCCTTTAAGTGTTCTCTTAACTCTTTTATCACCAAAGAGCTTCTTAAACCCATGATTCAAGGTATAAGGGCTAAACAATTTATCCGTACATATTAACATATTTTATCCTTCATTACCTCATACTTCCACATTTACATATGACTTTTGTATGTATTTTTGGTCCGACGATACTTTCCATATCCTTAAATTATGGCAAAGAGACATAATGAATAAACCTTTTTCTAACATGTTCACTATTAAGAATTTCAAAATAATTTATATTAATTTCTTTATCTTGTCAAGAAATTAGTTAACATTCTTTTTAGAATGATGTTCACCATAGTAAACATACCCACATGATAACAAAGTCAATTGCAACTATCATGTACCCATAATAAAACCCAGATTCTGGAAAATCCGTTTTTTGGATAGTTTCACAGGATATGTTCAATCAGCCTCTCTACCAAAATGAAATCGGTCTAAGGTTTCGAAATATGCCTCGATCCTCGTTCTTATCTGTGTTTCAGAATAGAACCGCGGATCCCCCATGTCAGACTCAAATATAAGAGCTGGCAGGCCTGTCTTTTTTGTGAGTATATCTTTTAATGTCGGCACTGCAAATGAAACTGCCTTGCAGCTTCTATTCATAAACATAATCATACCATTTAAATCATACTTCGTAAAAAGACCTAAGGCCTTTTGTGCTCTATCTTCCAAGGTGAGATTTGAAAACGCCCTCACATAATTCTCGGCAAGTGTCAGAAGCGGATCCTTATTGAGGTCAAACTGGTAACCCCAGTCATGCACGTAGAGGGACGTGAGAATGGTACCACCATAAGAACCGAGGAGGTTAGCATGGTCTCTGAACTTATACCATACAGGAAGATTCTCCCAGTAAAGCCGGTACTTCTCATTAGGAATAACACCGATACCTTTCGAAATCCTCTCCTCGTAAATTTCGCTGCACAGTGTTTCATAATAGCTCACAGCCTCGGGTGTTCCTCTCCGATATACGGTAATAGCCATGGCAATAAGTGCGTCAAAAATATTGATGGGGGAAGGCTTATAAGAGGCAAAATCGAGAAATTTTCTATATAACAAACTCGTCTGGGCTGAGTACTTAATCACTTCCTTTAGCCGATCGTGGTCAAACTTCCTCTTTGTAATATCTTCCAGCCATGCGATCAACTCTTTAAGTTGCATGACGGCGTATTTTACAATCTCTTCTCGTGCCTCATCATTCCTTATCCATTCAGGTGTATCCCACACAAACATTGGTATGTGAACCCTTCTTGAAAGGACCTGGAACCATTTTGTTAGCGTAAAACACTGGGCATTACAGGCAAAAAGGAGGTCTGGTTCAGGTATCCCCTGCGTCCCGCTTTTACCTGTCTCCCTGTATCCAAGGTCGCACCGGGCATAGGCGCACAGATGGCTCGTATAACCAAGGTTCTCCATGGCGAGTGACAGTTCAGTCCCCAGCCTTGATGTGAGACAGGTAACTGCATGATTTTCCGGGTATACGGGGATAATATTGTGGGTTACAAAAATCTCAACGGGAGACTGGGCAGTGGTATACACTACCAGCTTGCCCATCTCCCGTGCATGGAATGCCTCGTCCATGTATTCTTTTGTGATCTTCTTTGAAAGATCTTTCGCTTTTATTTTGTCTGCCAAAGCTTGTTCTTTCAACCACCTCTTCCATGAAAGCTAATATGCTTCTGTTCACTATCACCATTCAGGGATAGGCAATTTCTTTGGGCTCTTCCAGTCCTTTATCGGCTTCATCCATGCCGCACGCTCTACAAACTCGTCATGGGCCAGGGGCACTGGCGGGTGACAAACCCAGAGTGGATCGAATTCATCTTTTACTTTCAAGAGCCACTCATGATAGTTCGGCCCGTACATAGGCCCTGTTAAGTAGAGTGGTTGATGAGGCCCAAGAAGGGAC
>Ga0172362_10004556_pt1 | contig 12016 bp, 13 predicted proteins | sample LakKivs1_kivu2a2_FD_114534 | JGI IMG/M metagenome (GOLD analysis project Ga0172362, IMG submission 114534) | Sediment microbial communities from Lake Kivu, Rwanda - Sediment s1_kivu2a2 | ecosystem: Environmental > Aquatic > Freshwater > Lake > Sediment | place: Rwanda: Western Province, Lake...
GTGAGTCTGTCCTCATATTCAATGGGTGCAAGGACTGCTGAATCATATTTTATGGCAAGGAATACCCTGTTAAAGGTCAAACCCCGCGGGTTGGACATGATAAGCATGGTGGCAAAAGGTTTGTCGCTTACTACAACCTGACTGTCGGGGGGGTAAAAATATAAGATGGAGCGATTGAGGTCTGCCCGCTCACTGAACTGAGGCACATCGTAAGTGGACTCGTAATGTCTTGCACCCTTGCCACCACGGGAACCTTTCTTTTTGGGGATAACGCCTATTTTGCGGGAACTTAAATAACGTCTTTCCGTTCTTCCTTCGGATTTGGAGACTGCGCCCGCCCGAGAACTGGTTGCCTGAGATGGGGTTGTCTGAGGCGCCGGTGTTGAAATGACTTGTGTTCTTTCGTTTGGAATGACATTCACGTCCTGACGCTCTGTATAATACCCCGAACCTGAATAAGTATTTATCTGTGCCCAGAGAGAAAAACAGGCAGAAATAAAAAACGATACACTTATCCAAAAAGAAAATCTAAATTTCATGTATCAATTTACCTCATTAAAAAATCGTATTTTTCATATCATACCGCTTTTTTTATTTCAACAATAAATGACTTTTTATAAATGATGTGAGTTTGTTATTGAGTGCATGAATATCAACGGGAAAATGGGATATGAGCCATTGACACAAACGGCTTCCACAATTCCAGATTGCGGTTGACAAGTATGATGCTCTGGATTTGTTATCCGGTTTATCCATCGTAGATGGTCACAGAGAAAGGAACCTGTTTATGATTGACCGGGCATCTTTAGATAAAGTGGTGAAACAAGTCCGCCTCCTCGTCCTTGACGTGGATGGCGTTATGACTGACGGTTCAATCTGGCTGTCTAAAGGAGATGAGTTCAAGCGGTTTCATGTAAAGGATGGAGCGGCTATAAAATATCTTCAGCGCGCCGGCATTGCCGTGGCGATTATCACGGGACGTCAATCGGAGGCAGTGTCACGCCGCGCCGTAGAATTGAACATTCGTGAATGTCTTCAGGGATGTCTGAAAAAGTTACCCCATTATCTTGAGCTACTTGCGCGTCTCGGGCTCAAAGAGGAAGAGACCGCCTGCATGGGGGATGACCTTCCAGACCTCCCGCTCTTCAATCACTGTTGCCTCAGGATTGCTACGGCGGATGCGGCGGTCGAGGTGAGAGAGCGTGCCGATATCGTAACTGCAAAGCCTGGAGGTAATGGTGCAATCAGGGAAGCGGCTGAAATTCTCCTCAAAGGGCAGGGGAAGTGGCAAACCCTTGTGGAGGGCTATCTTGGAGAGTGAGCAAAAAAGCCGCCTTAAGAAGAAGCGCTACCGGTTTTTGAAATATTCCCGGCGCTATATGGTGTATCTACTCACGCTGTGTTTAAGAAGGGCGATTCTCCTGCTCCCATTTTCGCTTGCTTTTCGTATCACGTCTTTTTTGGGTCTTCTTGCCTATTATTTACTGCCAGGTGAAAGGCAAAAAATAGTGCTCAACCTGAAGAGAGCCTTCGTGAATGAAAAAACGGACAAAGAGATTAAAATGATTGCGAGGGGAGTCTTCATGAATTGTGGTCGGTCTCTGACAGAGGTCATCTTCTGGCACAAACTGGGTATTGAGCACCTGAGGACACATGTCAATATTGTGAATCCTGAAAATCTTATAAGGGCTTTTGATGGTGGGCAAGGCGTCATCGGTCTGACGGCGCATCTTGGCAATTGGGAATACTTAGCGGCAACAATTGCGAATATTTTAAAAATCAAATTTGTCGTCATTGCGAGAACCCTCTCAAATCCATGGTTGAACAGATTGATGGAAAAAACCCGCCTATCCATGGGTGTCAATTTCATATACAGGGGACAATCCGGATTGGAAGTGCTTCGAAGGTTAAAGCGAAATGAGGGACTGGGAATCCTTGCAGACCAGAATATTCGTGGGGAGGGGATTTATGTGGATTTCTTTGGTCATCCGGCAAAGACGCACAAAGAACTTTCTGAACTCATCCTCAGGACAGGGGCGATTGTTGTCCCGATGTTTATCACAAGAAATAAAAGTTTGACAGAACATACACTGATTATTGATAATCCTATAATATTTCAATGCACCGGTGATAAAGAAGAGGATATGAAAAATATTTCCGTGGTTTATACGTCGGTGATTGAGAAATACGTCAGACAGAATCCAGAACAATGGATGTGGATGCATAACCGGTGGGAGGATGGGTAAAACCCCCATAGATATGCAGGGTTTTATATCAAAAATATCCTACTTTATATTTTTTTTCCTTGCGGGATGTGGTGCATCCGGGTTCCTGAGCGATAAACCTCCAGCCTCGCCGGATAACACCATGAAGATAAAGGGATTTGAGGCTTATGTTACTAATGAAGGCAACCCGCAATATATCATCGACTCCGAGAATGCCCTTCTCAAAGAAAAACTCTATTGTATAGAGATGAAAAAAATTCTCCTGACATTTTTCAAAGAAGGAGAAAAGGGAGAAACCGGCACGCTCACATCTGATGATGGCTTGTATTTTTTTCGAGATAATCCCTCCATGAAACGGAAGAAGAATGATATTGACCTTAAGGGGCATGTCATGTTTAACACGTCTGATGGCACCTCACTGAAGACTCCAGAAGTTCATTATGAAAGTGCGAGTGACAAAATATATTCAAATGCCGGTTTTGAAAAAAGAAAAGAAGGGGGCGGACAGACTATCGTCATCAGGGGCAAAAGCTTTGTGACGGATAAAAACCTGCGAATATGGGAAGACACCGGTGCAACCATGACTTTTGAGACCAAGCCTACTCCTATCAAAAAAAAGGAGAAATAACTCGTGGGCACAAACCGCTTATTTATTTTAGGGATGGCATGTATATTCGCCGTGCTATCCGCTGTCTCCTTATATGCCCAAAAACCGCAGGTAAACCCTGCTGAAGAGGTTTTTGGCAAGAATTTCAAACTCACCGTCGACCCCACAAGTGGGACACTGAAATCCATTACCTCGGAAAAAACAAATACCCTTGAGTCAATCGAGGCGAAAAAGGATGTACATGTCATTTCTGACAAGCTGGAACTTTTTTGCGATGAGCTCTATTATGATGCAAAGACGCAGAAATACAATGCCAGCGGGAAACGCGTTAAAATCGTCGAGGGGACGCTGACGGCTTTTTGTGGCAAATTCACGTATGACCATAACCTCGGGCTTTCCGAGTTTCTTATCAATCCAGAAATTATTATCAAGGATGAGCAAGGGCGCAAGACCATTACGAAGGGGAACCGCATCAAGATTGAAAGGCAAAAGAACGGAGATACTCTTGTGCAGGTGGAGGGAAATGCCACCCTGACCTCCGAGAAAGGTAGCGGTGGCACCCCTAAAATAGGGCAGGCGGTTGCACCGGCACAAAAAATGTTCGGTCGGGAGTTTAAAATTATAACGGGTGAAAAAGGTGAAATTCTCTATGTATTCTCTGACAAAAATGAACTAAAATCTATTGTGGCACGTGAGGATGTTTATATCAATTCCGAGCAGGTTGACTTGAGATGCGGGCGGCTTGAATATTTCAGCGACAAGAACAAGCTCCTTGCAATGGGCAAGCCGGTGAAGATACTGGAGAAGACCCTTGTGGCGGAGGCGGGACGATTTGAATATTATCCCGATGATGGGAAGTCATATTTAATGGAAGACCCTGTCATTAAAAACAGTGATGTTAAGGGTCGCAACATGGAGACACGTGGAGATAAGATTACCATTGTTCAAAGTAAGGAGGGGCGCACAATAATACTTGTCGAAGGCGGTGCAGAAGGCGCTCCATCCATCCAGTCCGCCGAGATGTCAAGTGTAAAAAAGTCCGAACCCGCCAGGGAACAGACCCCTTTGCCCGTCGATGAATCAAATGTTGACCAGATTAAAAACGCTGAAATCAGGCAGGATTAAATTAAGATGGTGAAGATTGTCACCGGCGTTGCCGGCTTCATCGGTTCATCATTGGCGCGTCAGCTCCTTGAAAATGGAGAAATCGTCGTTGGAATTGATTGCTTTACCGATTATTATCCCCGCACCATCAAGGAAAAAAATCTACTGCCTCTGCGGGATTTTCATTCATTCAAATTTCTTGAGAAAAATATTCTCGAACTGGATTTCGCAAAACTCTTTGATGGAGTTGATGGGATTTATCATCAGGCGGCGCAGGCTGGTGTTCGGTCCAGCTGGGGCAGAGATTTTGAGATTTATGTCAACAATAACATCCTTGCCACCCAGAAAATTCTTGAGGCAATCAAGGATAAAAACATCCGCATGATTTACGCCTCCTCATCATCCATTTATGGTGAGACAAAGAAAATTCCGATGAGCGAGGATGACCTCCCATGCCCCGTATCGCCTTATGGAGTTTCCAAGCTTGCCGCTGAACATCTCTGCGGGCTTTATTACAAAAATTTCGGCGTGCCTGCTATCTCCCTTCGATATTTCACGGTTTACGGTCCGCGCCAGAGACCCGATATGGCGTTTCACCGATTTCTCAAGGCAATTATGCAGGGTGAGGAAATTGTCCTTTATGGTGACGGTGAACAGACGCGTGATTTCACCTTCATCAAGGATGCCGTGGATGCCAATATCTCAGCCATGGAAAAGGGGAAGGCGGGAGGGATTTATAATATCGGTGGCGGTTCGCAAGTCTCCATCAATTATTGCATCCACCGCATGGAGGCAATTACAGGGAAAAAGGCAAAAGTCAAAATACTTGAGCGGCAAAAGGGTGATGTTACGCACACTTACGCAGACACAACACGCGCCGGCGCCGACCTCGGCTTTCACCCGTCAATACCCCTTGATGAAGGGCTTCTTCAACAGGCAGAGTGGATTGAGAAAAATATCCTCTACTGAAAATCTTTCTGTTCAAGGTCTGATAAGAATCTATTGAGTTGAGAGTATCCCATAAAAAAATCTTGCTCGGGCATGAAAAGGATTGACATCATCGTATGTCGACCATAAATAAGATAGGAATTTCTTGGATGGCGGGATGAAATGCCTGAAAATTCAAGCGAGAAAAAATCTAAACAGGTGAATTTTGAAAAAGCCCTCAAGCGTCTTGAGGAAATTGTGCAGGAATTGGAGGAGGGAAATCCTCCCCTGCAAAAGGCACTTGCACTCTTTCAGGAGGGGAAAAAACTGGGACGGCTCTGTAATAAAGAACTAACCGGTCTTGAGCAAAAAGTGCAGAAGATTTTAGAGGATGAAAAGGGCAACGTCACTCTTGAGGATTTTAAACCCGAGGAGGACAAGGAAAAATGACGACTATCAGCGACGTCTTTGCGCGTGAAATTCTTGATTCGCGTGGAAATCCCACAATTGAGGTGGAATGTCTGCTCGAGGGCGGGGGATTCGGACGCGCCTGTGTGCCCTCCGGGGCATCAACAGGCATCCATGAGGCGTTGGAACTGCGCGATGGCGACAAGAAACGATATATGGGTAAAGGTGTGACCAAGGCTGTGGAAAATGTTAATAACATCATTGCCATCGAACTCAGCGATGGCAAATATGATGCTACGGAACAGACACAAATTGACAATCTGCTTTGCGAACTTGACGGCACGGAAAACAAGGAGAAACTTGGCGCAAATGCTATCCTCGGTGTCTCGATGGCAGTTGCCCGCGCCGCCGCAGATGCACTTGGACTTCCGCTCTATCAGTATCTTGGTGGCGTCAATGCCAAAACACTCCCCATCCCCATGCTAAATATCATGAATGGCGGAGCACATGCTGATAATAATGTGGACATTCAGGAATTCATGATTATGCCTATCATGGCGCCGAATTTCAAGGAGGCGATTCGCTGGGCGTCGGAAATCTTTCATACACTGAAAAAAATCCTGAAAGACAAGGGACTCAGCACGGGCGTAGGCGATGAGGGGGGATTTGCGCCGAATCTGCAGTCTAACACGGAGGCGCTCGATGTCATCATCCATGCTATTGACAAGGCGGGATACAAGCCCGGAAAGGATGTCTTTATCTGCCTCGACCCTGCCGCCACCTCATTTTATGACGAAAAGAAGAAACTTTATATACTGAGAGCGGAAGAGGAAGCCGAAAAAGATACTGACGCCATGATTGAGTTCTACGTCAAACTGGTGGAGAAATATCCCATCATCTCTATCGAGGATGGTCTTGCGGAGGAGGACTGGGAGGGGTTTAAAAAGATGTGTCAGGCGCTGGGTGATAAAATCCAGATTGTGGGCGATGACCTTTATGTCACCAACACGAAGCGGCTGGCGCGCGGTATTGCTGAAAAGGCAACCAACTCCATTCTCATCAAACTTAACCAGATTGGAACCGTGACCGAAACCCTTGACTGTATCGAGATGGCGAAACGGGCAGGTTTCACGGCGGTAGTTTCCCATCGCAGTGGTGAGACGGAGGATTCCACCATTGCCGACCTTGTGGTCGCCGCGAATGCAGGGCAGATAAAGACCGGTTCCGTGTGCCGCACAGACCGAATAGCCAAATACAATCAGCTCATCCGCATTGAGGAAGAACTGGACAAGGTTGCACAATATCCGCAGAAAAAGGCGTTCTACAATCTGCCCTCCTTCAGCGGGTGATAATTAAGAAGCGGAAAAAAGATTGTTTAAATCGCACGACCCATGGCGTGGGCTATTTTGCGAATTTCGCTCATAAAGAGGGCAAAATTATCGGGCTTAAGGGATTGTGGACCATCGGAGAATGCCTCGCGCGGGTTGGGATGCACCTCTACCATCAAACCATCCGCACCTGCGGCAATTGCCGCGCGCCCCATCGGCGTGACGTAGCGCCAGTTGCCCGTGCCATGGCTGGGGTCAACAATTACGGGCAGGTGGGTCATCTCATTCAGGACGGGAACACAGTTCAGGTCAAGGGTGAAGCGCGTGGAATCCTCAAATGTGCGAATGCCCCTCTCACACAAAACAACCTGGTAATTTCCCTGCGACATTATGTATTCAGCGGACATGAGGAACTCTTTCACTGTGGTCGCCATGCCCCGCTTGATTAGCACAGGGAGGCGTGTCTGCCCCACTCGCTTCAGAAGGGAGTAATTCTGACAGTTCCTTGCGCCAATCTGTATCATGTCTGAATACTCACAGATGACGTCAATCTCGCCGGGCGACATAATTTCCGTCACGACTTTAAGTCCCGTGGCTTTCCTTGCCTTGGCGAGCAATTTTAAACCTGTAATCTCGAGTCCCTGGAAGGCGTAGGGTGAGGTGCGCGGTTTAAATACGCCACCGCGAAGGATTTTTGCGCCTGCCGCCTTCACCGCCTGCGCAGTATTTATAATCTGCTCCTCGGATTCTACGGAGCATGGACCGGCTATGACAATGATTTCCTCACCGCCAATTTTGACCCCATCAACATCCACAATGGTTTTTTCGGGCTTGAGCTCCCTGCTGACCAGCTTCCACGGTTTGAGAATCGGGATGACCGCCTCCACGCCTGATGTCTGCTCCAGCACTTGAAGGGGCGTTTTGTCCTCATGTCCAACAGCACCCACCACAATTCGCTCCACGCCACGTATAATATGTGGTTTGTAGCCCAGTGCCTCAATTGTCTGGCAAACTACTGATAGTTCCTCCTCTGTTGCCCCCATTTTCATAACAATAATCATGTTAGCGGGAAACCCCCTATTCCAGAAAATCAAAGTGCGCACCCAGCATCGTCAAATGCTTGAAAAAATCCGGATAGGACTTTCCAATGTGCTCAGCGCTGTATATGGTAATGCCTTTCTGTGTCCGCAGTCCAAGAATGGTCAAAAGCATAATCACACGATGGTCATCGTGACCATCCACATCGCATCCGCCCTCATAACCGTTTGGGTTGCCATTTATAATTATCTCGTCGCGCTTTTCGGAACATGAAACTCCAAGACGGGAAAGTTCCTTAACCGTATCGCTAATCCTGTCACACTCCTTGATGCGCAGGTTCTCCACATTATAAAAGCGCGACCTACCACGGGCAAAACTTGCCGCACCCACCATTGCAAGAACGGCATCAGTTGCCTTATCGCCGTCAAATTCAACACCACGCAAAAGTTGCCCTCCACTGACGTGAACACACCCATTTTCAAAGACAATGTCTGCCCCCATGTCAGAAAGGACCTGCACAATCGCACGCTCACCCTGTCTGTCCTCACTCAGCCCTTTGATAGTAACATTGGACTCCAGACACACTGCAGCGGCGGCAAGAATCGCTGCCGAACCAGGCCAATCCCCGTTCACAACAAACGTTCCGGCTTGATATTCCTGTCCGCCACGAATTTTAAAATGAAGCATATCAGAAGACGCCTCCACACTGATGCCCGACTCTCGCATCACATCAAGCGTTGTCATCACCGCCGCGCCGGACTTCAGCCCGCCGGTCACATGAACCTCAACTGCCTCGCCAATGAGCGGTGCAAGAAAGAGAATTGAACTGAGATACTGAGAGCTCTTCTCGCCCGCGACAAATACTTCTCCCCCATGAAGTCCTCCGCCCCGAAGCGTGATTGGGAGCCGACCATTCTCCGACTCACTTTTTACGCCAAGGTATGAAAGGGCATCCAGCAGGTCCTGATTCGGTCGCCTGCCAAGCGAGTCGGGATAATCTGTTATGAAACGAACTTCAGGGAGAAGTGAGGCAGTGCCAAGCAGGAGGCGCAGAACAGTCCCCGCATTGCCCGGATTGAGCATCCCCGGATTTTTTGGATGGCATCCAAAACCCCGGATGATGCAGTCATCACCTGTCTCCCTTATATCAGCCCCGAGGGCGAGCAGACATGACATGAGTGCCGTAGCATCATCGCTTCGTGCGGGACGCTGGACAATACTCTCACCCTCCGCCAGCGCCGCCGCCAAAAGGTAGCGCGTGGTGTAATTCTTTGAGGGTTGCGACGTAAGTCTTCCCTCAAGGCGATGACATGGATAAACCCGAACCTTCATGAGACTTCCTGAAAAACGCTTATAAAATAAAGCGGCGCTTGGGAAGTTTCCACCTCCCTGACGCCGCATTCTATGACCAATTCAATAACTACGCATGTTGCCTGAAATGACCGTGTTTAACGACGATATTTCATACGCTTACGGAGTTTTTTATCCTTGTGCTTGCGAATCTTCTTGCGGCGCTTCTTGATTACGCTCCCCATTAGTTTCCCCACCCCTTTCTTATCTTTTCAAATTTCAGCCACAAAATTATTGAGAAAACATAACTGTCTCAGACCACCTGTGCAATGGAAAAATATCTTCCACTTTTTGTCTGCATAATCTTCTGATTGTATCTTCTTATTGCGCATTTCACATCTTCAGCCGTTTCAAAATGTCAATAGTGGCATCAACAATCTGCTGAACAAGTTTCTCTTTTTCCATATCGGCGGTATGGGGAGCGCCGGCAGTGGGAGTCAGAATATCCCCGCTTCTGCGCCCGCATCCTGAACAAACGCGGCAGAGTGCGCTCTCCGGCGTGCATCTCCCCTTACTGCGGAAAATCTCTATCTGTTCCGCCACAATCTCCTTGATGCCTGCCTTTGCCTCTAAAAGCAGTCCGGGATAATCATAAAACTCCGGGCTCTTCTTCAATTTTTCCCTGATTTGTTCTGTTGCGGCAACGCTCATCCCCGTGTAGAAGTTAATCTTGGCAACGCCATTATCGATGCACCGGCTGAAATCCTCTACGGAGAGACCTGTTCCCCCATGAAGTACGAGCGGAATTCCGAGGTTACTATTGAGTGCGGCGAGCCGCTCAAAATCAAGCTTCGGTTTGCCCTTGTAAAGACCGTGCGCAGTGCCAATCGCCACTGCAAGAGCATCCACCTTCGTGCGCTCAACAAACCTGACCGCTTCATCAACCTTTGTGTAAAACTCCTCCGGCGGAGCCACAGCGCCCCCGCTCCCACCTTCCGCTCCTCCAATATGTCCCAGCTCGCCCTCCACAGTCACCCCAACTGCATGACACATCTTCACAACCTCAGAGGTTCGGCGGACATTTTCCTCAAAGGCGAGTCTGGAACCGTCGAACATAACGGACGTGAAGCCGGCGCGAAGGGCGCGCATCACGGCATCGAAGGATTCCCCATGGTCAAGATGCAAAACGGCGGGGATGTTAGCGCGTCTTGCCACCTCCCTTATCGTGGGAGTGATATTTTCAAGATTCACGTATTTGAAATGCACCTCGGCAATGGAGAGAATCACGGGCGAAAGGAGGGATTCAGCCGTCTCAAGAATCGCCTCAAGTGAGACAAGGTCGACCACGTTAAACGAACCAACGGCATATCTGCAGGTGCGTGCATCTGCAAGAACGTCCTTCAAATTCACGAGTGCCATCGCACTTCATCCCGATTAAGACAGAATAAAAAAATCCTGCAAATCCTGTCCATCCGTATTAAATTCTTTGCACCATCAAACTTTTCACAATTTTTCTGCTGGAATTTAGCGATTTTCGTCAAGCGGATTCAACACACTGGCAGGAATCATAAAGTGTATATTACCTTAATGATACATATTCCATGATGGACTTGCCTCGGTTATCTGTGGTGGGACAAAAGCAATTACTGAGACATGCCCATCACAGAAATAATTATTGTAAAAATAGGATTGCATCATAATCAATGTGCCAGCCAGCCATGCGGCGGGGCAAGTGTCTCTCGCCAAAAAGGTAAAAATTCCATATCACTAGGACTACCTGGTATAATTAACCTTTTTTCTGTAAGCCAGGTAAATTTGCCATCTTCGCCAATTTTAATTAGAAGCATCTCATAAATGCCTCAGAAGAATTATAATGTAACCAAGATGTAAAAACCCGATGAAGTTTTCAACATGGCGTTCATATCTGGTCACGATGCGTGAGCCTATTCCCTCCGTCATGACCAAAATTGGGCAAAATTAAGGTTGATAATTCCTGTTTTTGATGAAGTGTTAGATGGTGGAAAACTATAAAAAAAGGTGTCCCCCCCTCCCCATGTCACCCATTGCTTCCTTCCTGTATTGGAAAGTCCTTTTCGCCCCATGATTCATGCTGTTGCTCTCACCCCCTTCTCACCGAAATATACCGCAGCCGGTGTCTCATACACCAAAGCCTGATGAAGCCGCTCATGATTGTACGAATCTAAATATCTGCCAATCCAGTTCCTTGCATCTGCAACTGTCTCATAATCTCTCAGATAAACCTCCTCGTATTTCACCGACATCCTCTTCAGAGTCAGAGGACTTCAGAGTCGCAGACAGAGCCTCTCTATGAATATGTTGTCATAAGCATGCCCACGACCATCCATGCTAATCTGGATTCCACCCTCATGTAACTTCCCCGTGAATGCCTGACTTGTAAACTGTGAACCCTGGTCACTGTTGAAGATGACCGGCAATCCTTGCTTGAATGCCCTTTCCAAAGCCAAAAGGCAGAATTCTACATCAAGGTTGTCTGCGACTCTGAAGTCCTCTGACTCTGAAGAGATAGATATCTCCCATGACAAAACATATCGGCTGAACCAATCCATAATCACCATAAGGTAAACAAATCCTCGTTTCATCCTGATATACGTTATGTCCGCACACCATACGTGGTCAGGATACAAAACCTCAAGATCCCTCAGTAAATATGGATAAATCTGTCTGCGACTCTGAAGTCCTCTGACTCTGAAGAGATGGTCTTTCCTGGGCTTGCTCAAATTTGGTCTGGGATAAATCGCATGAAACCCCATCTCTCGCATCAGGCGCCGCACACGTTTCTTTCCCACAGGAAATCCCCTTCTATGCAATTCCCCGGTCATCCTCGGGACTCCATAAAAGGGCATACGCGTATATATCTCATCAATCTCCCGCATGATATGATATTCCTCTTCCGGCACTGGTTCAGGCTCATAGTACAAGGTGGAACGATTCAAGCCCAACAGTTCGCACTGACGGCGGATTGATAGTTGAGGGTGGTTAGGTTCAATGCCAAGGCGTTTCTCCTCAACGCTCAAATCCGCACTTTTTTTTTAGAAAATCCAATTCTA
>Ga0172362_10004557_pt1 | contig 12015 bp, 5 predicted proteins | sample LakKivs1_kivu2a2_FD_114534 | JGI IMG/M metagenome (GOLD analysis project Ga0172362, IMG submission 114534) | Sediment microbial communities from Lake Kivu, Rwanda - Sediment s1_kivu2a2 | ecosystem: Environmental > Aquatic > Freshwater > Lake > Sediment | place: Rwanda: Western Province, Lake...
GGCGTGGGACCTGTTCATGCAGCGATTCCCTTCGCCGCGCGGCGTGGGGCATCGCTGGGAGAACGAAGCCAATCCGCTCGCGAAGAACTGGTTCGGCCGAACCCCGCTCAACGAAGGCAACGTGCATCAGTACGCGATGAAGCGCTATGGCACGCAGGTCTGGGGTTGGGAGATGCCCTGGTGGAATCGCAGCGAAGGCGACCCTGCGCAGAACGCGAGGAAGGCCGGCGCCGATTTCGGACGGGCGTTCGTCGCGACCCTGGATGCGATCGAATCCGGAGCGAAGGCTGCCCCTGTGGAGATGCCCGTGGTGACCGTTCCCCGCTGGGAAATGCACGAATTCAAACTGCACGGTCGCAGCCACGTCGAGAATCCATTTCGCGATGCCGCGCTCGTGGGCGAGTTCACGTCGCCCTCGGGCAAGATGATGACGATCGAGGGTTTCCACGACGGCGGCGATACCTGGCGACTGCGGTTCACACCGGACGAAGAGGGACTGTGGCAATTCCTGCTGCGAGGCGAAGGAGTCGAACTACTGGCGCGCGGCTCGTTGCGCTGCGTCGCGTCCCAGGGGCACGGGTTCATCCGTATTCACCCGCAGAATCCCTATGCTTTCGCCTACGCGGATGGGACCGCGTTCTTCCCCATGGGCGACACCTGCTATGGCCTCTACGACGACAGCTCTATCACGCCCGAGTTGCGGCGCGAGTACCTGGAGACCCGCCGGCGTCAGCGGTTCAATTTCGTGCGGATGAGCATCGGGCACAGCCACTACCGGGCCCAGGCCGATGCCGCCTTCTGGGCTTGGGGCGGCACGCCGGACCAGCCCGACCTGGACCGCTTCAATCCCGCTTTCTTTCAAGGCTTTGACGATCTGCTGCGCCGGATGCATCAGTGCGGCATGAACGCCGAACTGCTTCTATTCAACTTCTATCGGCTGCCTTTCACGGACACGAGGCAGTGGACGCCGGCCCGGGAGCGCCTCTGGCTGCGCTATGTCATCGCGCGCTATGCCGCCTTCCCCAATGTGTTTCTCTGGACTCTTGCGAACGAGTACGAGACGCACCCGGACGGACGCTATCGCCTCGACCTGCCGGATGACCCGCGGTGGGCCCGCGCGACGGCGCGCTTCGTCAAGCAGCTCGATCCCTATCGTCACCCGGTGACGGTCCATCCGGTCATCTCCTCCAGCACGAAGGGGACAAGCCCGGGCGATCCCTATGAATCCCCCTGGCGGATCGGCGGCTTCTTCGGCGAGGGCGACGAGATCGATGTCCTCTCGCAGCAGACCGGTCAGTTCGGCGAAGGTACCACGTGGGACGAGGCGCTTCAGTGCTGGACGGGCGACGCCGCGGAGCTTGTGGCGAGCGTTCGCGCGGATCGACGCTACCGCAAACCCGTTCTCAATAGCGAGAGTGGCTACGAATACCTCCGCGGGCGCCCCACGGAGAAGAAGCAAGTGCACCATACCGACAAAGTGCGCCATTCGGCCTGGCGGATCGTCTGCGCGGGCGGCTGGTTTGCCAACGGTTTTCACGGCACCATCGGTCACAGCGACATCTGGAACCGCATCGATGCTCCGAGTCATTACACGTTCACCGTTGAAGACGAGGGCGCCGCGAGGCAGTTGGGCCTGCTGTACGATTTCTTCGCGGCCCTGCCCTTCTGGCGGATGCAGCCGTTCGAGGGAGTGCAGGGCGAGATGGTGGTCTCTCTCGCCGACCCAGGTCAGATCTACGTGGTCTATTTGCCGCACGGCGGCCAGGCGACGGTGGACCTGAAGGATGTGGAAGGCCCTGTCGCGGTTCGCTGGTTCCACCCTCGTTCGGGGGAAACCGTAACCGGTGGGGATGCAGCCGGTGGTGAGAAACGCTCGTTCAACGCGCCCTTCGACGGGGACGCAGTGCTCTATCTGCAAAGGATGAACCCATGAGACAGTGGAGAATCGTGGCCGCCGCCGCGCTGGTATTAGGCATGCTGAAGACGGTGGACAGCAGAGCGGGGACGTCCTCGCCGCAACCGGCTGTGTCCCTGCCGCCGGGTGTCAAAGTGGTTTGGGACTTGAGCAAGGCCCATCGGGAGACGACCGCCACTCGCGAGCGGATCTGCATCAATGGTTTGTGGCGATGGCAGCCGGCGGAGGCCCAGGCGCAACGGCCGCCCGAGGAGAACTGGGGCTATTTCAAGGTCCCTGGCTCCTGGCCCGGCGTCAGCGACTACATGCAGAAAGACAGCCAGACGGTCTACTCTCATCCAAGCTGGCAGGATCGCAGACTGGCCGGCGTCACAGCGGCATGGTATGAGCGCCAGATCACGATTCCCAACGAATGGTCCGGCCGTCGCATTGCCGTCTGCATCGAGTACCTGAATTCTTACGCAGCGGCGTATGTGGAGGGCGCAAAGGCCGGGGAGGTCCGCTTTCCGGGCGGCGAGGTGGACCTCACGTCCGCGTGCCGTCCGGGTGGGACATACAGGCTCAGTCTGCTCGTGGTCGCCATGCCCCTCAAGGGGGTGATGCTTTCGTATACGGACACGGCCTCCGCCCGCGAGGTCCAGGGCTCGGTGGCTCGACGTGGCTTGTGTGGCGACGTCTATCTGACGAGTGCGCCGCTCGGCCCTCGCATCACGGATGTGAGGGTTGACACGTCCGTGCGCCGAAAGGAGTTCACGATCGATGCGGCGGTTGCCGGACTCACTTCGGATGCGCAGTACGCATTTCGGGCGAGGGTTCTGGAAGACAGACAGAGCATCAAGGAGTTCGCGAGCCAGGCGTTTCACGGCGCCGATCCGAACGGGGGCCGCATCGGGTTTATGGAGAGATGGATTCCGGACAGGCTCTGGGACGTCCACACGCCCGGGAATACCTATGACCTTGAGGTCTCGCTCCTGGACGCCGGCGGCAACGTGCTCGATACGAGCTGGACCGTCCGTTTCGGCTTCCGCGAGTTCTGGATCGAGGGCCGGGATTTTCTTCTCAACGGCACCCGCATCTTCCTTTCCGCCTTGCCGTTCGATAACGCCCAGATCGGCGCGGCACTGGCGAACTATGGAGCTGCCCGCGAGAGTATGATCCGTCTCAAGAGCCTCGGCATCAACTTCGTCTACACGCACAACTATGGCTGCGAGCCCGGCTCGCATTTGGGCTTCGCGGAGATTCTCCGTGCCGCGGACGACGTGGGGATGCTCATTTCGTTCTCCCAGCCGCACTTCAGTCACTATGATTGGTCGGCCCCCGATGCGGATCAGAGCAACGGTTACGCCCGCCACGCGGAATTCTACGTGCGGGCGGCACAGAACCACCCGTCCGTTGTGATGTACTCGATGAGCCATAATGCGACGGGTTATGGCGAGGACATGAATCCCGACATGATCGATGGCATTCATGACGCGCGCGACACGTGGGCCCTGCGGAATGTCAAGCTGGCGCTGCGGGCCGAGGAGATCGTCAAACGCCTGGATCCCAGTCGCATCGTCTATCATCACGCCTCGGGCAACCTGGGCTCGATGCACGTGATCAATTTCTATCCGAACTTCGTGCCCATCCAGGAATTGTCCGACTGGTTCGAGCACTGGGCGACGCAGGGGGTCAAACCCCTGTTCTTGTGCGAATACGGCGCGCCATTCACCTGGGACTGGGCGATGTATCGCGGGTGGTACCAGGGCAAGCGGGAGTTCGGCAGCGCGGTCGTCCCGTGGGAGTTCTGTTTGGCCGAGTGGAACGCACAGTTCTTCGGCGATCGGGCCTTCCAGATCAGCGAGATGGAGAAGAGGAACCTCCGCTGGGAGGCGCGGCAATTCCGCGAGGGCAGGCTCTGGCATCGCTGGGACTATCCGCACCAGTTGGGCTCGACGGATTTCCCCGAGCGGGAGCCGGTCTTTGCGCGGTACTACGCGGACAACTGGCGGGCGTTCCGCACCTGGGGTGTCTCCGCCAATTCCCCCTGGGAGCACGACATTCTATTCAAGCTGCAACCGGGCACGGACCGGAACCGGCGGGAAGAGTACCCGGTGGACTGGGATGCGCTGCAAAAGCCCGGATTCAGCCCCGACTACCAGGAGCAGCGGTACGAGCGCATGGACCTGGCCTACGAACCCAAGGACTGGATTCCTACCGCCGGCGCCCAGGCCCTGATCCGCAACAACCAGCCCCTCCTGGCCTATATCGCCGGCAAGGGGCTCCCCAACGCGATACAAGGCGTTGGGGACCCCAAGCCCGCCCGGTTCACCAGCAAGGATCACAACTTCCTGCCGGGTGAGACGGTCGAGAAGCAGATCATCGTCATCAACAACTCGCGGGAGACTGTCACCTGCGATTGCGACTGGCTGTTCGGTCTGCCGACCGGATCGGCGAAGGGCAACAGGACAGTGACCGTTGCGGCAGGGCAACAGGAGCGTGTCCCACTGCGTTTCGAGCTACCGGCCGCGCTGCCCTCCGGGAGGTGCGATCTCGTTGCGACTTTCCGATTCAGCACCGGCGAAAGCGCGTCCGACAGTCTCTCCATCCACGTCCTGGCGCTCCCGACGGACCTCCACGTCGAAGGGAAGACCGCTCTGTTTGATCCCAAAGGCGAGACCGCCGCACTGCTGAAGAGGCTCGGGATATCGTGTCAGTCCGTCGGCGCCGACGACGATCTGTCCGCATATGACGTGCTGATCGTGGGGAAGTCGGCGCTGACAACCGGCGGGGCGGCGCCGGACATCCGGCGCGTGCGGGAAGGTCTGAAAGTGATCGTGTTCGAGCAGCCCGCGGATGTGCTGGAGCAGCGTTTCGGCTTTCGTGTGGCCCAGTACGGCCTGCGAAACGTGTTCTGTCGCGTGCCGGATCATCCGGCCTTGGACGGGCTTCAGGAAGACCACTTGAACGACTGGCGCGGCGCGGCGACGATCCTGCCGGCGCGGTTGAAATACGAGTTGAGCCCCAAGTTCAACCGCACGCCGACGGTGACCTGGTGCGGCATCCCGGTGACTCGCCTGTGGCGCTGCGGCTGCCGGGGCAACGTCGCCTCGGTCCTCATCGAGAAGCCCGCGTGCGGCGATTTCCTGCCTCTCGTGGACGGCGGCTTCAGTCTGCAATATAGCCCGCTCCTGGAGTATCGTGAAGGCAAGGGCATGGTTCTCTTCTGCCAGATGGATGTGACGGGTCGCACCGAGTTCGAGCCCGCCGCCGAGCGGCTGGTCCGCAATCTCCTGCGCTACGTATCCGCCTGGAAGCCCGCTCCCCGCCGAGAAGCGGTCTACGTCGGCGACCCCGCGGGAAGAACGCATCTCAAGTCCGCCGGGATGTCCCTGGGTTCCTATGAAGGTGGGGCTTTGTCCCCTGAGCAGGTTCTCATCGTAGGTCCCGGCGGGGGACGGGAGCTGGCGGGCCGCGCGTCCCAGATCGCCGCCTGGTGCGCTGCCGGCGGGCGCCTGGTAGGGCTCGGCCTCGACCAGGAGGACGCGGATGCGATCCTGCCGTTCAAAGTGACAATGGAGAAGGCGGAACACATCTCGACCTACTTTGAGCCGTTCGGAGTGGATTCCCTGCTGGCGGGCGTGGGACCCGCTGACGTGCACAATCGCGATCCGCGCGAAGCGCCGCTGGTTCGTGCGGGGGCCCGCGTCGTGGGCAACGGCATCCTGGCCCAGGCGGCGCAGGCGAATGTCCTTCTGTGCCAGGTTGCGCCGTGGCAGTTTGCCGGCGCGCAATCCAATCTCCGACGGACTCACCGGCGCATGTCTTTCCTCGTCTCGCGCCTGTTGGGGAACGTGGGAGTCGCCGGCTCCACGCCGCTCCTGGACCGCTTCCATAACCCGGTGGATGTCGGGGAATCGGGCCCTCGCTGGCTGCAGGGCTTCTACCTCGACCAGCCGCAGGAATGGGATGATCCCTACCGATTCTTCCGCTGGTGAGTTGTAACCCACTTGCTTTCCAGGCGTATAAGGCAGTGCGGACGCGACACTTCGCGCAGCCGCAAGTGCAATCGATTGCCGGGGATGATTGTGGAGGTATGGCATGTCCAGGAGACTCAAGTTCCTATGCGGTTTCGTATTGCTCATTCTGACGGCCACTGCGCCGGCGGCGCAGACTCCGCCTGCTATCCGGTGCATTCCGCAGGACGCGGTGATTTGCATGCAGCTTTCGCGTCCGAAGGCCTTACTGGAGCTGTTGACCAGCCAAGAGGTGATGCAGGCGGTCACTGCCTCGCCTCTCTATCGACAGCAGGCATCGAACCCCAAGCTGACGGAGTTCGTCAACGTCGTCAAATACCTGGAAACCACGCTGGAGACGGATTGGCGGACCGGCCTGGCCAAGCTCAGCGGAGGAGGCATCACCATCGCCATCTGCCCGCAGGACACCGTGGTGGCCATCGTCGATGCGGAGGACGAGCGCCTGCTCGCACGGCTGCACGAAATCTTTCTGAACTTCGCGCGCGCGGAAGCCCAGAAGCAGGGTCGTGCGGAGAGGGTCATCTCCAGGCAGTATGGAGAAGTGACGGCTTGGACCTTTGATGGGAGGGAAGCGCATGCCATCGTCGGCAAGCGATTCATCTTCGCCAGTCGATCGGAAGGTCTGAAGGCTGTCCTGGACCTCATCGCCCAGCCTGGCGGCCAGAGCCTTGCGGCCGATCCTGCCTTTCAGGCGGCAATGCGGGCGGGCAATGCAGATGCTATGGCGACCGCATTCGTGAATCTCAAGCCCCTCCTGGGAATCCCGAAGGTTGCCCAGCTTCTTGAGAAATCTCGCGTGAATCCTCTGGCGGCACTGGCATTCGCCGGGATCAGCGAGTCGTTCCGTAATTCGAGCTGGCTGAACGTGGGACTCGGCATCGAAGGCAAGACGCTGACCGTTCGGGCCTTGACCGACGGCAAGGTCGCAGGCCCGACGAGCCCGGCGGCGTTCGCCGTCCCGCAGAAGTCCGACGAGGGCGCATGGCCGAACCTCGTGGTTCCCCGACGCATCGCCGCCCTGAGCCTCTATCGCGACCTGCACGCCTTCTACGCGAGCAAGGACACCCTGTTTCCTGAGCGGACCTCGGGGCTCATCTTCTTCGAGAACATGATGGGCATCTTCTTCACCGGCCGGGATCTGACCAGCGAGGTCCTGGCCGAGACCGAGCCCGAGGTTCGGATTGTGGTGGCTGAGCAACAGTACGATCCGGCGGTCGGGACGCCGCAGGTAAAGGCGCCCGCGATTGCGGCGGTCCTGCGGCTGCGCCATCCGGAGCAGTTCAAACCGGTCGTCGAGGAGGCTTGGCAGAAGGCGGTGGGCCTGATCAACTTCACGCGGGGTCAGCAGGCGCTGCCCGGCCTGGTCATCGATCGCCCGGTGCACGGCGAGACGAAGTTCACGATGGCCGCCTTCTCGACGGCCGACGTGGAAGACAAGACGAAGCTGGACACACGCTTCAACCTCCGTCCGGCGCTGGCGTTGCCCGGCGCATACCTGATCCTGAGCTCGACCGATGGTCTGGCCCGGGACCTGATCGATGCTGTGACGCACAAGACCGATCCGCCGACTGCACCCCTCGTCCGGATTCACAGTCTGCTGGAGATCGACGGGGCCGGGGCCGCCTCGGCCCTGTCCGCCAATCGGGAGACGCTCGTGCGCGGGGACATGGTCAAGAAGGGAAGGACCCAGCAGGAGGCGGAGGCCGGCATCGACCTGCTCATCGGCCTGGTGAGACTCATCGACCGGGCGAAGGTGAGTATCGGCACGCGGGACGATCTGTCCGAGATTCATCTGGAGACGAAACTGAACCTGCCGCAATCTCAATGACGTGTCCTGTGGGCCCCATGAATCCCATAGGTCCCATTCACCGGTCGCCGAAAGGAATTTCGATGCTCAAGAAACCGACCGATCCCGCCTGGGCCTGGTCCCCTTACGAGCCGGATGCGCAGCGACCCTGGAATCTCCGCTGGGCGGGGCATCTGTACCGGCGGGCGGCTTTCGGAGCCGACTGGTCCCAGCTTCAGCAGGCGCTCTCCGATGGGCCGCAGCGGACGGTGGACAGGCTGCTTCGTCCGACGGCCGACGCGGACGCGTTCAACCGCACGTGCGATGAGCACGAGAATCTTGCGGGCGGCTCGATGGACGGGCTGCGGGCCTGGTGGCTGCGCCGGATGATCGAGACACCGCACCCGCTCCTCGAGAAGATGACCCTCTTCTGGCACGGCTACTTTCCCGCGAATGCCGCCGTGGTGAACAATCCCCGCCTGATGCAGCAGCACATCCAACTTCTGCGGAGTCACGCCCTGGGTTCCTTTTCGTCCCTGCTCCACGCGATTGTTCGCGACCCCGCCATGCTGATCGGTCTCGGCGGGGAGGCCAATCGCAAGGCCGGTCCGAATGAGAACTTCGTCAGGCCGCTGATAGAGGTCTTCACGCTGGGACCCGGTCAATTCACCGAGGATGATGTCCGTAGCGCGGCGAAAGCCTTCACCGGCTGGTTCGTTCTGCGGGGACAGCTCCGCTACCTCCCACGGGAGCACGACGACACGGTCAAACGCCTCCTGGGCCGGGAGGGGGATTTTGCCGCTGAGAACATCGTGAGCATCCTGCTCGAACAGCCCGCCACGGCCCGGATGGTGGTCCGCAGACTGTATCGCTGGCTGATCAGCGAGACGGAGGAACCTGAGGACGCGCTGATTGCCCCGCTGGTGGAATCGTTCGCCGCGAGCTACAGCGTCGGGCAACTCGTCGAGACCATGCTGCGGTCCAACGTATTCTTCTCCGAGCTTGCGTATCGCCAGAAGATCAAGGGCCCGGTAGAATACGCCGTCGGCATGGCGAAGAGCCTCGAGAGCGTGGTTTCGACCACTCACCTGGCTCAGGATCTCGCCCATCTCGGCCAGGACTTGTGCCATCCGCCCACGGTGAAGGGCTGGCCGGGCGGGCGGTCCTGGATCAACGCCGCGACGGTTGTGGGACGTCACAATCTCTCTTCGAAGCTCTTGCAGGGCAGCGAGCCCTACGGCGACAAGTTCGATCCCTGGGCGGTCGCCCGGCGGCACGGCTGCACCACGCCTGAATCCGCCGCCGCGTTCCTGCTGAGGCTGTTCTTACAGGACGACGTTGAGGAGAGGCAGAAGGCTGCACTCTTAAAGGATACCGTTGCAGCCGATCCAAAGGCGGCGATGGGCAGGTTCGCCCAGACGATGACGACGCAGCCGGAATTCCACTTGGCTTAGGCATAGGAGCGACGCTATGTCATTTACTCGTCGTGATTTTCTGCGAGCGACACTGGGCGCGCCGGCATTCCTGTCATTAGGTCGGACGGCCCTCTCACAAAGCAGGCGAGACACTGTCCTTGTCGTGATCCAGCTCACCGGCGGCAACGACGGTTTGAACACCGTGGTTCCCTACGGGGACGATGAGTACGCGCGGAACCGGACAACCCTGCGTCTGCCGACCGGGGAACTGCACAAGATCGACTCGCTGTTGGCCTTCCATCCGCGCATGGAGGCGTTCCTTCGTCTCTACAAGGAGGGGCGTCTGAGTATCGTTCAAGGCGTTGGGTATGCCCGTACCGACGGGGACCACGATCGCGCAATGCGCGTGTGGCATACGGCCGATCCCGACCCTTCGCGGCGCCCGACAGGTTGGCTCGGCAGGGTGGCGGACCACCTCCTGAGCATTGCTCCGATGGATACCGGCGCCGTGTTCGTCGGACCCATCGCCCGTCCGTTCGCTTTGAATGCTGAGCACGCGGTCGTCCCCAGCCTCCGTTCTGCGCAGGATTTGATCCTCCGCACCCAGCAACAGGAGCAGCCCTCTTACCAGGCGGATGACGCTCTGCTGCAATTCCTGCGACAGAGCTGCCAGGATGCCTGCGTCAAGAGCAATCGGCTCCAATCGGTGGTCGAGTCCGGTTCCGGCGTCGGCGGCTATCCGCCGTTCGGTCTGGCGGGCGATCTCCGCACGATTGCCCAGCTCATCCGAGCCGACCTCGGGATTCGCGTCTTTTTCGCCGAGCTGGGCGGCGGCGGGATCGGCGGCTTCGACAACCATGCCAACCAGCTCGGCAACCATTGTGCCGTGCTGCATCAGTTGGCCGAGTCGGTCGCTGCCTTCATCGAGGATCTCCAGCGCGACGGGACTCTGGACCGGGTCCTTCTGATGACGTTTTCCGAGTTCGGCCGGACGGTCCGCGAGAACGGCCGGCGGGGCACCGACCACGGCGCGGCCGCGCCCCTGTTCCTGGCCGGCGGCAGGGTGAAAGGGGGGTTCGTTGGGACACACCCGAGTCTGAATGATCTCGACCACGGGGCGCTGAAGGTCCACATTGACTTTCGCCGGGTTTATGCTACCGTGCTGGACCAGTGGCTTGGCCTCGACAGCCGGACGATTCTTGGTGGTCGCTTCGAGCCGCTTGACGTTCTGCAAACCTGACGTGAAGGGGTCGGTATGGTCGCGACGGATAGCAGGCGGATGGTCTTCCTGGGATTGGGTGTTCTGCTGGGGATGCGTCTCTGCGGGGCCGCCCCGAGAATCGAGTTCTCCCAGACCGACAAACCGCGGGTGATCGTGCTGACCGACATCTCCAACGAGCCCGACGACGAGGAATCGCTCGTGCGGTTTCTGGTGTACTCCAACGAATACGACGTCGAGGGCCTGATCGCGACCACGTCCGTCTGGCTGAGGGACAAGGTCCGCCCGGAGCGGATCGAGGAGCGCGTGAACGCCTACGGCCAGGTCCGGAGCAACCTACTCAAACATGCGCCCGGCTACCCGACGAGAGAGCACCTGCTGAGCGTGATCAAGTCGGGCCGGCCCGAGTTCGGCATGGCCGGCGTGGGGGAGGGCAAGAGCTCGGACGGGTCCCGCCACATCATCGACGTGATGGATCGGCCCGACCCGCGACCGGTGTGGGTGACCATCTGGGGCGGGGCCAACTGCCTGGCCCAGGCCCTGTGGGACGTGAAATACACGCGCAGCGCGGAGGACCTCGACGCCTTCGTGTCCAAGCTGCGTGTCTATACGATCTCCGACCAGGACAACGCGGGCCGCTGGCTGCGGATCACGTTCCCGAACCTGTTCTACATTGTCAGTCCCAGCAGCGTGGACAACCAGGAATACCAGCGGGCGACCTGGACCGGCATCTCGGGCGACCGGCTCTACCGCAACGGGCCCATGTACAAGTTCGAGCTGGTGGACAATCCCTGGCTGCGGCAGAACATCATCGAGAACCACGGCCCGCTGGGCGCGCTCTATCCGCCGCTGGCGTACATCATGGAGGGCGACACGCCTTCGTTCCTGGGCCTGATCGGCAATGGCCTGGGCAGCGATATCAGCCCCTCGTACGGCGGCTGGGGCGGGCGCTACGTCCTGCACCAAGCCTACGGCGAGACCCGCCCCATCTGGACCAGCGGCCGCAACAGCCGGGACACAGTCGTCGCGGAGGACGGGAGGAGCTATACGTCCGATCAAGCGACGATCTGGCGTTGGCGCGAAGCCTATCAGCACGATTTCGCCGCACGAATGGACTGGTGCGTCGCGGACGCGTTCGAGAAGGCGAACCACAATCCTATAGCGGTCTTCCAGGGCGACAAGAGCAAGGTGGTGGCACAAATCCGGGTCCGCCCCGGTGAGCGGGTGAACCTCAGTGCCACCGGGACGTACGACCCGGACGGCGATCGCGTGTCCTATCGCTGGTTCGTCTATCCAGAGGCCGGAACCGTCAGAGATGCCGTCGAGATTCAAGATGGTGCATCGCCGGAAGCGTATTTCACCGCGCCTCAGGGGAAGGCCGAGCCGGCGCAGGGGCCGGCGTCTCTCCACGTGATCCTCGAAGTCCGGGACGACGGTTCGCCCTCTCTCTACAGCTATCGCAGGGTCGTTGTGACCATCGAGAGATAACGCAGAATGCAGCTTCGTCCCATTCTACTTCTGGTCGTCTGCCTGAGCAGCAACCACGTTTGCCATGCAGCGGGTGGACTGACGGAGACCTCGAACAGCCCCCACGTCACGCTGCGGAGCGTCGATATCGGCGCTGTGCGCTGGACGCAGGGCTTCTGGGCCCGGCGGTTCGAGAC
>Ga0172362_10004558_pt1 | contig 12014 bp, 6 predicted proteins | sample LakKivs1_kivu2a2_FD_114534 | JGI IMG/M metagenome (GOLD analysis project Ga0172362, IMG submission 114534) | Sediment microbial communities from Lake Kivu, Rwanda - Sediment s1_kivu2a2 | ecosystem: Environmental > Aquatic > Freshwater > Lake > Sediment | place: Rwanda: Western Province, Lake...
AGGCGGGCCATGGAGTCGTTGGCGCGAATCGCAAGGCCCTGCCGGCAGATCCTCTCGAGTGAGGGAGCGAGTGATGCGTTCATCCGGCCGATCATGTTCCTGTGCAGGAACGGGATGGCCCTGTGCGGCTTCTTGCTTTCCAACTCGGCTCGCGACACTTCGTACTGATCGGGCCGGCGGCCGACGTTGCGGATGGCGGTTCGGTGGATGTCGGCCTGGAGGCGCTTGGTCGCGTTGCGGAGGAGCATGATATTGCGACCAAACTTCGGGACTCGTTTGCCGTCAACTACGAGCTCTCCATCCAGCAGGTTGTCCACGGATTGGGTTTCGCTCATGTAATCAGCCCGGAATGCATTTGCCAGCGCTTCGTCGTCCACCGCAAGTGCGGCAAGCCGGCCGGCGTATTCCATCAGGACGTCGGGCGGCAGCTCGACGTCGGGCAGGATTTCGCTGAGCGCGCGGTAGCCGATCTGCTTGATCGCGATGCCTCGGAGGTAGTGGAGGCTGCCGCCGCGGCACTTGGCGGCCATCTGCCCGAACGCCACGGTGTCCAGCACGTCGTCCATTGCGTCGCGATCACCGTCCGCACGTGAATGTGCGATGGCCCTGAGCGACATCACGCGGGCCAGCCGCGACCATTGTGCCAGGTGGGGCGCCTTGTGCGGGTAACGCTCCGGCAGCAGCGACTCGATTCGCGTGAAGGCGAGGCCCATCTTCACCAGGTCGATCGCCTCGGCGTTCTTGTGCACGATCTCTTCCGCCAGTTCGGATTCACGGGCAATGGCATCAGCCGCGTCGACGCCACAGCCGTAGAATCGCTCCAGATCCTTCTCGGTGTCGAGCGGCATCTTCTGCCCGGCTTCCACGAACCACGTGAATGCGTTTTCATCGCGCGGGATATTCAGCGGAACGAGGCGCAGGTCAGCGTCGTTGGGCGGGGGATCGTCCCACAGCAGATGCACCAGACCCGCAACGAGGATGATGACGATCAGTATGCGGATGATCACTCTCGGAAGATTCATGGTGCACCTCCATCTGCGACAGCAAGCATCGCATCCATGCACATCATACTGCTTTCGCCGGAGGATGTCAAGAACAGCGGCAGGCTCAATAACGGCGGTTGTGGCTTCTTCGGCCCCAAGCCCCAAGCCTCAAGCCCCATTTCCCATTTCCGGGATTCCGCACCCGTGCATCCCCGTTTTGTGGAGGCGCGGTACCACAAATTCCGTTGATTCGGGAACCATTAGGCGGTACACTCGGACTAATACACCGTAAATTGCGTCTCCGTTCTTCACGGCACGAGAGGGCCGAACTCCATGACGAGAAAGATATTCGGAAAAACGTGTCTGTTTCTGCTCGCCGCCACCTTCCTCTTCGAGAACGCCGGCTTCCTCACGCACGAGCTCAGCATCGCCGCCGGGATCATCTTCCTCACCGCGCTCACCGTGTCGTATTTCCCGGTGAAACGGGGGACTCCGGCGGAGAAAATGCCGGCCGACCTGATCGTGCGCGGGATCGTGCTGATGGCGATCGGGGTGGCGGTGGTGCCGGTGTCGGAGTTTCTGCGGCCGGCGGGCGTATCGATATTCGCGCTCGGGCTGGGCCTGCTGATGAAAGGCCTTGGCCAGGAGGCGCCGGAGCTGGGGCTGTTCGCGATCACCGCCGCCGGATACGGCGTGTTCAATGTCTTCTACCGCGTCAGCCCGCACGTGTGGAGCGTGGTGAACGGGGCGTGCTTCGGGTTCTCGAGGCTGGTGGCGGCGGTTACGGACTGGCTGCCCGGCCCGAAGGCGCTGCTCGGCCCGGCGTTCCTGGGCGCGGGCACGATCGTCACCTTCGCCCTGTTCTTCATCGTCGGCAGTTTCATGCTGAAGCCGAACGGCCGGAACCACTTCTTCGCGAAATTGGCGAAGGCGCTCGCCGCCATGGTGGCGTGCGGGGCGGTCTACGTGATTGCGTTCACCTACGTGCCGTCGGCCTTCCAGTATCAGCTCAAGCTCGGGCCTGTGCCCAGCGAGGCTGAGAAGAACACGACGAAGCAGGCGAAGGAGCAGTTCCGCGACCGCGACGCGCCGCGCCAGGCGACCGAGTCCGAGAAGGCCACGAATGTGGTGTTCTCGACGGACATGTTCGAGGTGGAGAAGGGCACGCCGTGGATGCCGATCGTGCTGTTCGGGTTCCTGCTGATCCCGTCGTATTTCTTCGTGAAGGGCGTAGAGCTTCGGCCGTTGCCCGTGCTGGGCAAGACGCAACTGGCGGCGGGGGGAGTCGTGCTGCTGGTGCTGTTCGGGTTCACGCAGGCGATCGAGCTGAACGTTCCGTCGGCGAAGGCTCGCCAGGAGGCGGTGAGCCAGAAGCGGGTGGCGTTCTATTACCACGGCTTCGCCAACTGGGCGCGGGCCGACTTCAACAGCTTCGGGTCGCGGTCGAGCGGGATGTTTGGCAATCTGCCCGATTTCGTGGAATCGATGGGGTTCCGTCAGCCGGTGGCGGAGCCGCTGGGCGGGATCGCGTTCCCGAGCAGCCGCGAGAAGATCGTGTCGCACGCCAAGGCTCAGGGGGCTTCCGCCGAGATCATGACTATCCTCGGCAGGCTGCCGGAGCGCGACTACAGGGACGTGGCGGACGTGGAGCGTGAGGCCGCCATAGCGCACATCATGGCCTGCACGGAGGGCATCAGCTTCCCAACGACCAAACAGCAGCTCATCGCATACATGGCGGAGCGCAGCCCCGAGCGGACGGTGCAATCGCTGAGCCAGGGGCTGGACAGGCTGCAGGCCCGCAGCTTTGCCAGCCGCGAGGAACTGGCGCGGCAGGTTGCCGCCGCGGCCCCGCCCGCCAAGCTCCTCAGCCGCGGCGAGATCGGCTATCTCAACAGCGGCTCCATCATCACCGAGATCACGCCCGCAACGCTGACCGGTGTGGACGTGCTGATGCTGCTGAACGTGGACGACATGTTCAACGTCGAGGATCCGCCGTACGGGGTGGATCTCTCGGCCGATCAGTTGGCTCGCAAGAACGCCCTCGCCGCGTGCAAGACCGACGACGAGCGGATCGCCCTGATGCGCAAACACCACCAGGAGGCGCTCAACCTGATCTGGAGCTTCGTGGCCGACGGCGGCTCGCTGCTGATCATCGGCGACCACACCTTCCTGAAGGAAACGCAACTGCCCGGCGGGCGCGTTGAGACCAAGCTGTGGCTGAACGACGTGCTGGAGCCGTTCGACATCAAGTTCGTGAACGACTCCGCGAAGTACTTCATCGGCGGTTGGCTGCAGTCGATGGAGAACCCGGTTCACCCGCTCACGTGGGGCTTGCGCGACGACCAGAACGAAGTGGGGATGGTGGTGGGGGCGTCGCTGTCGATCAATGGCGCGGCCCGGCCGGTGATCGTGGGGCGCTACGGCTTCCTCGATGCGGGCGACATGCGCGAAGGCGGGCGCGGATACCTCGGCAACCTCGACTTCGACATGGGCGAGCCGCTCGGCCAGACCATCATCGCCGCCACGCAGCAGTTCGGCAAGGGCAGGCTGCTGGTGTTCGGCGACACCTCGGCCTTCGCGAACGGCATCATCACCAACACCGGCGAGTTCGTCAACCGCGTGTTCACGTATATGGCGCTGACGCATGGCCGTGCCACGGTGCGCACCGGGGGTGTTGCCCTCCGTAGCGCCCTGGACCCGAGCAAATTCGACGCATCGAGCGTGAGCCGGCCGACCGGTCTGCCGATGGCGGTGCTGGCGGTCATCCTGCTGGCGGGGGCGGCCGTGTGCCTGGCGATGTCCGGCGGAGCGTCGGAGGTCGTGGCGGGGGCGTTCGTCGTGTGCGCGCTGATCGGATTCCGCGGCACCGACATGTCCGTCAAGCTCGGCCCGGGTGGAAATCGCAGCGTGCGCGACGCCGGGGCCATCCGCGTGGCGTACGTGGACAGCTACCACATGCCGAAGATCTCGAACGAGGGCTGGCGCGACGACGGCGTGATGGGCGTGCACCTGAACCTGATGCGAAACGGGTTCTACACGCAGAACCTGAAATCGTTCGACCTCGAGACGCTGCAGAAGGCGGCCCTGCTGGTGATCGTGGCCCCGTCGCGCGAGTTCAGCAGATCCGACGTGCAAACGGTCCTCGAGTACGTGGCCGGGGGCGGGACCGTCATCCTGACGTCGGGCTACGAGGATCTCGCGGCAACCCGGCGGCTGCTCGATGCGTTCAACCTCGACATCCCCTACACGCCGCTGGGGAGGTTCATGATCCCGGTGGCCGCGGCCGGCGGGCAATACGTTCGATTCTGGAGAATCTGGCCCGTTGTGCCGACTGCCAACGCAGAAAACGTGGAAGTGATCATCCCCTACGAACCGAACCCGGGCAACAAGTTCAACCTTGGCGTGAGGCGCCCCTACGGCGCAAACGGCGGCAGCTTCATCCTCATTGCGGATTCCGGCCTCTGGATGAACAAGAACCTCGAGCGCGAGGAAACTCACGACAAGGAAAGCATCTACTTCATGAAGTGGATGCTAGAAGAAATTAAAAAGTAAAAATTAAAAAAAGAAGATCGCCGGTGCAGCTTGGTAACAACGTGTTTTGGTTGCTTCTTCATTTTTCATTTTTCATTTTTCATTCCGAATTCCTCCGCCTTAAAGCAGGAGATAACTCATGATGCTTTGGCTTGCAGCCTTCCTGATCTCGATGACGTGGGTCTATTCGGTCCACCTGAACGTCTACGCCAACTACTGGATGACGGCCGCGCTGACGATAGCGGGGGTGGCGGCGTTTGCGTTGGCCTTGCGGAAGAAGATCGACCTGAAATCGGCCAGCCCGTGGCTCGGCGTGCTGATCGTGCCGCTGGCGATCGGCGTGGCAATTCTGCAGTTCCCATACACGTTCGGCCCGTGGCTGCTCATCCTGGGGCTTGTGGCGCTGCTGTTGTGCCGGGCGTACAGGCTGTCGTCGATTGCGGCCGCGCTGCTGGTGAGCGGCGCCATCCTCACGCTGCAGAGCCTGATGTATCCGGTCTACCGCGACTTTTCGGCCGCCAACCCGCACGTGCCGGTCCTGTCGATGCCGGCCTATCTGCTGCTGAAGCTCACCGGGCTGCGGTGCAGCATCAGCGACGGCGTGATCTACGTGCAGATGATGCGCAACAACTGGCCGTTCCCGTGCGCGTGGTCGAACCTCGCCCTCTTCCCGCTCGTGCAGATGTTCGTGGCGGCGGCCGTGATCATCCCGCTGTTTGCAGCAGAGATGAAGAAGGGCGTGCGGGCGCTGTGGGCGTTCATCCTCGGCATGGGCTACATGATCGTCCGCTACGCCGTAATGCTGCTGCTGTTTGCGTACCTGATGTACTTCGTGGGCTACTTCGACGAGGACCTGTGGATCACGATCTTCTGGAACCGCGCGCTCACGGTGGTATCGTTCATCCCGCTGGTGCTGATCTTCGCGAAGGCGTTCCCGCTGCGGCGGTCGGGCGAGGCGCTGGCGGCAGGGCTGCAACTTCCAACTCCGGCCCCCGCGGGCGAATCGACCGGCCCGTGCCTCTTCGGCCTGGTGCAGTCGTGCCCGCTGAAGAAGATTCCGGCCGACGGCCGCAAGTCGCTCGCCATCGCGTTCGTCGCCCTCGCCGTGTTCTTCTTCGTCGGATACGTCGGCTACTGGGACAGCGGCGTACGCAAGCCGGGCCGCATCCTGCTGGACGAGAAGCACAGCGACTGGGAGGTCTCCACCAAGCCATACGACACCGACTGGTACGGCAACGAGTCGGGCTACAACTACTGGTCGATGAGCGACCTGCTCAGCCACTACTACGTGATTGACAAGAACCTCGACAAGGACCTGACGGCCGGCCTGCTGAAGAACTACGACGTTCTGCTGCTGAAGAACCCGACGTATCCCTACAGCGAGGCGGAGCAGCAGGCGATGCTGGACTTCGTGGAGGGGGGCGGGGGCATCTTCCTTGCGGGCGAGCACACGAACGTCTTCGGCACCAGCGTGCCGCTGAACGCGATCGCCCGCCACTTCGGGTTCCATTTCCGCTACGATTCGGTGTTCGCGACGGACATGGAGCACAAGTTCGAGGTGTTGTGGCGCGTGCCTCGGCTGCTGCCGGCACCGCTGGTGCAGAACCAGAGCGACTTCCTGTTCGCAACCCCTTGCTCCATCCAGCGCACAAGCTACTTCGGCTCCGCCCGCAACGCAGCCGTTGGCAACGGGCTGTGGTCGCTGCCCATCGAGTATGCCAGCGGCAACTTCTATCCGCAGGTGGTGCTCCGCACCGACATGACCTACGGCCCGCTCATCGAGCTCATCACCGGCACCAAGGGCAAGGGCCGCGTGATCGGGTTCACCGACAGCACCACGCTGTCGAACTTCTCGAGCCAGCTTCCGGGCAAGCCCGAGCTGCTGCTCAGCTCGGTGAGCTGGCTGAACCACACGAACCGCTTCACGTGGCTGAACACGGCGTTCCTGGTGCTCTCGATAGTGTGCCTGATCACGGCGGGCCGGCTGGCATTGGGCACGCCCCGGCACCACGGCACGCGGCTGGCAATGCTGGCCGCCGGCGTGTGCGTGGCCGCGCTTTCCATGGGGTTCTTCACGGCCCTTACGAAGCAGGCATACCCGCTGCCGCAGCCCCATCCGGAGCGCCCGCTCGTCAAGGTCGTCTTCGAGAAGGAGTTCTCCGAATACGAAATCCCCGTCTCCGGCTTCGTGAAGGAGCAGCAAAACAGCTTCGCCATCTTCTACCAGTGGGTGCTGCGCCTGCAATACTTCCCATTCCTGAAGTACACGGTGGACGAGGCGTTGGCCGAGAAGCCGAACGTGCTGGTGATGATCAACCCGACGAAGATCACGCCGGAGGGGCGCGAATTCGTGGATCACGTGGACGCCGAGAACGTTGAACGCAGGCTCGTGCCCAAGCTGCGCGAGTATCTGGGGGAGGGGGGCAGCCTGCTGCTGATGGATGATGCGACGAACGAGAAATCGCTGGCCAACCTGATCCTCGAGGGGCTGGCGCCCGAGATGCGAATCGAGGGGCAGCGGCAATCGACGCCCCCCGGCACGAAGCCGCAGCAACAGCAGACGCCGATGGTCGCGGCGATGGACACAACCGGGCGAACCGTGTGCACGGTCCCGCCGGGGCTGACGATCAAGGGCGGCACGCCCCTGCTGAAAACGACCGACGGCAAGGTGGTGCTGGCGGAGGCGGCGGTCGGCAAGGGCAAGGTGCTGGTGATGAGCGCATCGAAGCGGTTCTGCGACGCTAAGATGGGCTTCTCGCAGAGCGCCGCGCCCAACGCCGACGCCCTCCAAGCCTACTGGCTGCAGTACGCAATGCTCACCGGCCTTGTCGACGGCGGCGTGGACTCCGAGATCCAGAAGGTGAACAGGCTGTCGACGAAGATCGGGCTGAGGTGAGGAAGAGGGCTTTGGGCTATAGGCTTTGGGCTTTGGGCTCTGCCAGATCCGTCGGATCGGTCCGATCAGTCGGATCGGTCGGATCGGCGTGAGCCTTATTCGCTCTCGTAATCCACCAGCGAGATCACCTTGTATTTTCCGAGCTTCTCGCGGCCATTGAGGAAGCTCAGCTCGATGACGAACGTGATGGCGACGATCTTGCCGCCCAACTTCTCGACCAGCTCGCAGCAGGCGGCCATCGTGCCGCCGGTGGCGAGGAGGTCGTCGACCATCAGCACCCGCTGGCCGGGCTTGATGGCGTCTTTGTGAATCTCGATGGTGTCGCTGCCATATTCGAGGTCGTAGGAAGCCTTCACGGTTTCGGCGGGAAGCTTGCCTTTCTTGCGGACGGGCACGAAGCCCGCTGCGAGCTTGCAGGCGACGGCCGCCCCGAAGATGAACCCGCGCGATTCCGCCCCCACCACCACGTCGACATCCCCCGGCTTGAAATCGTCAGCCAAGCCGTCGATGCTCGCCTTCAGTGCCGCCGGATTCTTCAGCAGCGTCGTGATGTCGCGGAACACAATGCCGGGCTTCGGGAAATTGGGGATGCTGCGGATGGCGGATTTGAGTTCCATTGGAGTTTCCAAGGTGGAGAAGGAAGACAGACCAGGAATTAAAAATTAAAAATTAAAAATTAAAAAATGAAGAGGAACGCCGGTGACGCCCGTTAGCCAACTGATTTGCTGGCCAGGAATTAAAAATTAAAAAATGAAGAGGAACGCCGGTGACGCCCGTTAGCCAACTGATTTGCTCGCTACTCCCGGGCGCCGTCTTATTGATCTCATACTGGTCATAGGTGTTCCATGCCCTCTTCTTTTTTAATTTTTAATTTTTAATTTTTCGTTCTTAAGCGTATACTCTGTAATCGATCTCCGGGAAGATGTTGTTCTTGTATTCGATGTCGCTGAGAAAGCTTTCGGAGATCATGTTCTTCTTGATCTGCTCGTAGAGGGAGTTGAAGTTGGTGAGGTGCGTTTTGGTGCGCATCACGGCGTATTGGACCATGGTGCCGGTTTTCATGATGAAGGCCCAGTCGCTTGACTGCGCGAGGAGCAGCTCGCGAGCGGCCTGGTTGAGCGCCCGCCGCAGCAGGCCGTGGGCTTCCGGATACGCCTGGGCAAGCTCCACCATCCTGTCGGCCGCCACGTGCAGGTGCCGGTAGATCCAGTCGTTCGAGCCTTCCAGCCACACCTCGTGATAGCCCTTGTAACCCCAGCTCGACATCGACGGCGTGGCCACCTGGATTTTCGGATACATCTGGAGGTAGTCGGACGCGGTGATGGTGCGGAAGGTCTTCTGGTCGTAGCAGATCTTGCGGAAGACGTAGTTGAGGAAATCGGGGCCTTCAAACCACCAGTGGCCGAACAGCTCGGCGTCGTAGGGGGCGATGATCATCGGCTGGCGGTCCATGAGGGACGCGAGGTATTCGAGCTGCTTCTCGCGATTGAACATGAAGTTGCCGGCGTGCTCGGCGGCGCGCTCGAGGGCCCAATCGGGATTGTAGATCTTCTTCTGGTCCGTGCGGCCGGTGATGGCGTAGTACTTGATGCCGATGTTGCTGCGGTGGCCGTCGCTGTGGAGGTACGGGCGGACGTAATCGTAGTCGAGGTCCCAGCCGACGTCGCGGTAGAAATCGCGATAGACGAAATCGCCGGGATAGCCCTCGATGGCGCTCCAGACTTGCTTGGACGTCTCCAGGTCGCGTCCGAACGCGGCCACGCCCGACGGGCAGGCGATGGGTGCGAAGACGCCGTACTTCGGCCTCGGCGTGGCGTGCAGGATGCCGTGCGTGTCGGTGAAGAAATAGCGGATGCCGGCTTCGGCGAGGTGGCGGTCGATCCCCGGCGCGTAGGCGCATTCGGGCAGCCAGATGCCGGGCGCCCGCCGGCCGAAGTCCTTCTGGTATTCATCGGCGGCCACCCTGATCTGCGCCCGCACAGCGTTGTCGTTCGTCATCAGCGGGAGGTAGCCGTGCGTGGCCGCGCACGTGATGATCTCGAGCTTGCCGGCGTCCTGGAACCTTCTGAACGCCTGCCCCAGGTTCCGCCCGCAGCCGAGGAAGACGTCGCGGGCGTTGGTGAACCGGAAGTGATACATCAGGGCCAGCCGGTTGAACTCCGGCTCCCACTTCGTGCGGGTCACCTCCTTCTCCGCAAGCTCGATCAGCCTGTTGATGTGGCGCTCGTAGCGCGACTGCAGGAGCGAATCCTTGAACATCGCCGACAGCGGCGGGGTGATCGACATCGTGATGCGGAAGTCCACGTTGTCCCGCAGCAGCGAGTCCATCATGTTCAGCAGCGGCACGTAGGTTTCCGTGACCACTTCGTAGTACCAGTCTTCCTCGAGGAAGTCGTCGTATTCGGGATGGCGAACGTAGGGCAGGTGGGCGTGCAGAACAATGCAGAGGAATCCCTTGTAGCCTTCGTTCATCTTCTTGATTCCTTCAAGAATGCGCGGGAAGGATGCGGGGAGTTGGTAGTTAAGAGTTATGAGTTGAGAGTTGAAGGCCGCCGACTCATAACTCTCAACTCATAACTCTCAACTCATAACTCTCAACTTCGACGATGAAGAGATGCGGGGAGGAACAGACGGCCGCTCGCCCTTCTTTCCCATCATCTCTTCATCGCTTCGTCCCTTCATCTGTCTTCTGTAGCCTGCAGCCCCTATTCGGCCAGCACAGGCTCGGGTCGATACGTGCGCCGCTCCACTTCCGGCGTGATGGTTCGCGTTTCCTTCTGATCCGCCGAGACGGCGGTGACGTCGATGGTCTGCTTGCCATCGGGAAGGGCGAATCGAAGCGTGAAGGTGCCGTCGGGCCGAAGCTTGATCGGGTTGCCCTGTACGGTCACGTTCGCATCGGGTTCCGTAGCGCCGTAAACGATCAGCTCGGCGTCGACGTTCAGCCAGAAGCCCCGCTTCTTTTCCTTGTATGTTGGGCTCATCATGCTGAACAGCGCCCCGGACGATATCTCCTGCTGGAGGCGCTTCTCGAACAACTGCCGCATCTCGGCCGACGACGACCCGACGGCGAACCCGCCCGACAGGGCGTACATCCGCTCAAATTCCTCCTGCAAACTCATCCATTTCTCATCGATGACGTTTGACATCCCCACCGGGGGCATCGTGATGGTGTTCGACCGCACCAGCGAATAGAACCGGCCCGATTGCGTGCGAATCCCGATCTCGGCGCAGAAGGAACTGCCCGGCTTGCCCATGTTGATGTACCAGTTGGTTGCGTTGCCCGCCAGCTCGATATCGAACGACTTCCTGCTCTCGCCGCCTTCGATCTCGTAGACGCGCAGCACCGACACGGAGCCGGCGTGGTCGGGCCCGAGCTCCGACTTCGCCAGATCGATCGTATCCTGCGTCACTTCCCAATAGGCGTGTGCCCAGTAGGGATCGCGCACGAGCAGCACGAGGCGGTCTCGGCCGTATTCGGGGGGGAGTTCCTTGCCGCGGGGGAGCGGGAATTCTTCGGGCGCGGTGGGGCCAAGCTCATACTTCGCCTGCTCCGCCTCTTCCTGGGCCTTCTCGACCTTGTCGAGTTCCGTCACCTCCTCCTCTTTCTGCTCCGCTCCGGTTCGGCGTGCGGCGGCGGCTTGCGGCCCGGCGGCCCGCGCGGCTTCCTCCTTCTGAATGGCCGATACGAGGCCAAGCTTAGACATCAGGTGCCGACCCTTGATACCCAGCTCCTTGGCGATTTCAAGCAACTGGTTACGCCGCTGCGATTCCAGCTCCGCCTTGCGAGCATCAGGATCGCGTGCCATATTCCATCTCCTTTCAGGCGGGAGAATGGGCAGAAGCAGTGCGCACCTCAACGTAGCCACCGGTTGGCCCCGGGATCGCTCCCTTCACGAGCAAGCAATTGTTCTCGGGATCTATCTTGACGATTTCAAGGTTGCGCTTGGTGGCGCGCCCGCCCATCCTGCCGGCCATCCGTAGTCCTTTGTAAACGCGGGAAGGATCGGACGAAGAACCGATGGAGCCGGGCGCGCGCTGCCGGTCCGATTGGCCGTGCGTGATGGGGCCGCCTGCGAAGTGGTGCCGCTTGATCAAGCCGGCAAAGCCCCTGCCCTTGCTCTTCCCGGAAACGTCCACGTACTTTATGCCTTCGAACAATGACACGGTCAGCGCCTGGCCGAGCGAAATCTCGCCCTGCCCGTCCCAGGCCATCTCCCGGATCATCCGCTTCGGCTCGGTATTGGCCTTCTTGGCATGACCCGACTGCGCCCGATTGCTGCGCTTGCGCCGCTTGTCATCAAAACCCAACTGCAATGCATAGTAGCCGTCCGTCTCCGGCGTCTTCACCTGCATGACAACGCAGGGGCCGACCTGGATGACGGTGACGGGCACCACTTCACCCTTCTCGGTGAAGAACTGCATCATTCCTGCCTTCTTGCCCAGCAAACCTGCTATCATCTCTCGCTTTCTCCTTGGATGCGGGTCCAGGAAGTTGTTATCAGCGTTTCCTGGTCGGACGTGAACTCAGGCGGAAAATGGTGTTCCCCCTTTGCACAGAACAGTCAATTATAACCGCCGGAGGCAGGAATTTCAATCAAAAT
>Ga0172362_10004559_pt1 | contig 12012 bp, 12 predicted proteins | sample LakKivs1_kivu2a2_FD_114534 | JGI IMG/M metagenome (GOLD analysis project Ga0172362, IMG submission 114534) | Sediment microbial communities from Lake Kivu, Rwanda - Sediment s1_kivu2a2 | ecosystem: Environmental > Aquatic > Freshwater > Lake > Sediment | place: Rwanda: Western Province, Lake...
CTGCGCAGCGTCACGTGGGTCTCGCCTGACCACCTTGTCATCCGCGACACGCTGGGCAACCGCTACGAGATCAATCCGTTCTCCGGCCTCGATCCGCATTCGCAAAATGAAGTGATGAAGATTATTTGAGAAGTTGGCCAGTTGGTCAGTTTATCAGTTGATCAGTTCATCAGTTGTTCAGTTGTCCGGTTTATCGGTCAACCAGTCGTCGAAACCGAAGAACTCATGAACTGAACAACTGACGAACTGGACAACTGCACAACTGATCAACTGTCCAACAACTTCCCTTCACACTCCCAGCATCGGATGCCCCGGCACGCTCGTCGGCCCGCAGCAGCAGGCGTAGTCGTCGGGGGTCATCGTCAGCAGGTCGGCCACGTCGTTCCACATGCGGCGGGTTTCGTTGCAGAGGGCAATGGGGGTGGCGGGCGAGCGGCGGCGAAGCTCGCTCGCGGCGTGGCGCAGCACCGACAGCCGCAGCTCGTGGGAAAACAGGTACTTCCACGTGTAGTCGACCTTGGCGTCGATCATCGCCCGCACGGCATCGGCGAACGCCGGCTCCAGCAGCGACACGTCCATCGCGTCGGCGAGGGCGTCGGGCCGGCACCAGCCCACCACGTCGATGGTGACCAGATCGGGCTTCACGGCGGAGAAGAGGGCATCGACAAACTCGGTGAACTCCTCGCGCCAGCCAGCGAGCGGCACGATCGGCGAGATGCGCGCCCGCACGGTGTAGCCCGCCGATGCGCACGCCGCCATCGCCCTGATCCGCACGAGCACGTCGGGCGTGCCCGCCTCAATCACGCGGCTCTGCGTGAGCGTCGAGAGGCTCCAGTTGATGATCGTGTGCCCGCCGTGGTGCAGCGGCAGCAGGTGGTCCACGTTGTCGCTCTTGGTGTAGAGCAGCAGGAAACGGTCGTCGAGCCCGGCGAACAGCGGCACGAGCAGCTCCGAGGCCCCGTATTCCGGCTCCAGCACGATGGTGTCTGTGAGGTTGTCGAACTTGAACAGCTTCTGCTGCGGGTGCTGGGCGACGAATTCGGGGATGCGCTCGGCGAGCGACTCGAGGTCGCACGCGATGAGGAAATGCGGATCGACGAAGCAGTAGGCGCATCGGTGGAAGCAGCCGAACGCGGCGTGAAGCTCGAGCGCCGAGCGGCACACGCCCTCGCCCTCCATCTGCCGGCCGCCGTCGCGGAAGGTGGTCATGCAGATGCCGTCGTCGCAGTGGCCGCGCTCGACGTACGTGCCGAGAACGATCGTCCACCCGCGGGAATAATCGAACGACCCTGTCCGCCTCGGGAACGGGCTGGGCACCACGGCGGGGCGGCGTGCCCGCAGCTCGCGCACTTCCGAGCGGCTGATCACGTCGGCCTTCGCACCCAACCCTCCGGCCAGTCGCCTCGCTCGGCGCTCCGCACGAGGATCGGCAAGCACGTCGTCGAGGATATAGATGTGCTCGACGGGGATGTTGTACATAGTTGGTCAGTTGATCAGTTGTCCAGTTGATCAGTTCATCAGTTGGTCAGTTGACGAGCTCGCCCGAAGGTTGAACTGGATAACTGGACAACTGGACAACCGGATAACTGGACAACTGGATAACTGGACAACTGGATAACTGGACAACGGATCAACTGATCCGCTCACCACTTCTCGATGTGCATCACCTGGTTCAGCGGCCGTTTGTCGGTCGGGTTGCCGGAATCGGCGGGATAGCCGAGGGCCACGAGAGCGACCAGCTTGTGCTTGGCCGGAGCGTTCAGCTTGCGGGCGATGGTGTCGGCGTAGGACTTTTTGTCGCCCGCCACCCAGCACGTGCCCAGCTCGAGTGCGGCGGCGGCGATCAGCATGTTCTCGATTGCGGCGCAGCCGTCTTCCAGATAGTATTTCGTTTCCTTGCACAGCACGGCGATGCAGACGGGGGCGTTGCTGAAGAATTTCCCGTAGTCGCAAATCTCGGCGAAGCTCTCCCGCATCGCCTGGTCGGTGACGACGACGAATTCCCACGGCTGCACGTTCATGGCGGTGGGCGCCCGCCGGCCCGCGTCGATCACCTTCTCGATCAGCTCGCGGGGGACGGGCGTGGTCTTGTATTTCCGCACGCTGCGGCGTGTCGCGATCGCGTCAAATGCGTCCATAGTGTGTGCTCCTGAAATGCCGAAAAACAAACCACCTCTTCTTCGTGATTATCCTGTCCATTATGTCCATTCTGTCAATCCGAAATGGACAGGATGGACAGAATGGACAGGATGGACGGCAAAGCCGCAAGCCGCAAGCCCCAAGCCGCATCATGTTCTCGAATTCTCGTGCTGTTCCTGCTGTTCCTTTTCCCGTCGCTTGCGGTTCCGGCGGCGGGCCAGAAACGTCTTCAAGGAGGTGGGAAAAAAAATGACCGAGAGGAAGGTCACCGCCGACATCAGGATCTTGTCGAGCGGGCCCCGCCTTCGCGGCTTCCGATGGCTCGCCTTCCCCGCGAGAAACTGTTCCAGCACCTTCTTCGCCCGCTCGAAATCCTCTTCCCACACCATCACCATGCGTGTGCTATAGTCCCTGATGCTCATCCCGATAGCGGCGCTGGTGAACTCGCCGTGCACGGTGTAGCGGATGCCGGCGTCGTCGAGCCTCGCCTTGAGAGCCATCAGCTCGACGTCGTCGTACGGCTCGTAAAACGGTTTGAAGTCCATCGTGCGCCTCGCATCAGTACCCAACGGCGCGCAACCAGAAATGCGGCATGTGACAGCGTGAACCTCCGCGTATTCACTGCCGCGGGCCGCCCACTATCTATGCAATAGCAGCATATATCGTGGCGCAGGTTTGCGATTTACACCGTTTTTCGCCCCGTACACGCACGATCATGATTTCAGGCTATCTTACCATTCATGGCATCATGATCGCCGCTCTACGGCCTTCTGGGAGCGTCCTGGGGCCTTCCCTGATTTCGGCCCTCCGAACACTTCCCAAGACCGCTTCTGGGCGCCCCGTTCATGGCCGTTTTGTTCGCAGAACAGTAATCATGCCTTCAACAAACATTGCGCATCAGAACCCGTGCTCGCGGAGGAATTCCTCCGACAGCCCTCCCGGACTGCCACGGCCTAGCAGCTTTCTGATGTACTTGCCCAGCATGTCCACTTCGATGTTCACCGGGCTGCCATCGGGCTTGTCGGCCAGCGTGGTCTTTTCCAGTGTGTGGGGGATGATGGCCAGCGTGAGGCAGCAGTCAGCGAGGCTCGCGATGGTGAGCGAAATGCCGTCGATCGCCACCGAACCCTTCTCGATCATCTGGTCGGTCAGCTCGCGCGGCGCGCTGATATGCAGGATGTACTCGCCGGCAGATTTTGTGCGGCGGACGATGCTGCCGACGCCGTCGACGTGCCCCTGCACGAAATGGCCGCCCAGGCGGTCGCCCACGCGGAGCGCCCGCTCGAGGTTCACCGGATCGCCCGGTGCCAGCCGCCCGAGGGCCGTGCGGCGAAGCGTTTCCGCCACGGCGTCGAACGATGCCACACTGCCCGAAAGATCGTCGACCGTCAGGCACGCGCCGTTCACCGCGATGCTGTCGCCCAACTTCGTGCCTTCGGCCAGCTCTTCGAGATCGATGACAAGCCTTGCCCCGGCCGGCTGCGGCCGGATGGCTTTCAGACGCGCCTTCTTCTCGATGATGCCGGTGAACATGACGTGGGAAACCCTGGCACGATGCAGGTGCCGCCGTTGCGATCTATTGCGTTGTGCCGCCGACCCTGTACCCTGTACCCTGTGTGCCCGTCACCTCGTTGCACCGCTGTATGCCCAGTACCTGCAGGATCGCCACCATCGGGCACCAGTTCGTGAAGGCGGATTGCAGCAGGTTCAGCCCTAGGAAAGCCGTGAACAGCAGCCACAGCTCCGAGTGGAGGTGGGCCAGCGCCACGGACGCAATCGCGAACGTTCCCGCTATACCGCGCAACGCTTCCTCGAGCTTCATTGGATCTCCCGTGAGTTGTGAAAAAGCCTCAGTAGGGGAGGTCGAGCGATGTCAGCTTGCGGACATCGCAAGTTGCCTGCCCTTCGCCCTTAACGGAAATCGGGCAGGCCACTCGAATACTCGACCCTACTGTCTCACATAGTCATCGCAGTCCGTCGCGTTGGGGCGGTCGGGATTCGTGCACGCCGTGCGATAGTTGTACTTGCACGTGTCGCACAGGATCACGTTGCTGTGCACCAACCTCCTGAACATTTTCCGGATCCACCTGATCATTGCTGCTTTGCTTCGACGCGCTTCACGTAGTCCTTGTGAACGTAGGCGCAGGTGGTGGGCGGGGCTGCGATCTCGAGCCATTCGCCCTCGCCGCCGGTCACCTCGAGCTCGGCTCCGGTGTTCACCTGGCCAACGATGTCGGCCTCCGGCTCCGGCGCCATCCGCACGTTCACCTTGTCGGCCGTCACGGTCCCGCTCTCGCCATTGTCACTCAGTTTCACGAAGTTCTTGTGAATCCACAGGAGGCACTCGGTAGGGACGGCGATCTTCAGCCAATCGCCGGCATCGCCGACCACGAGCACGCCGAACCCCTGCTTCGCGCGCATCAGGCTGCGGTAGTTGGTGCTGGGGCCGCTGCGGATGTTCACCCGCTTGGCCGTGATCTCGCCTTCGTATGCCTGGAATTCGTCGGCCTTCTTCGCGCCGTCATCCGGCTTGGCCTCCTCGGCGGGTTTGGTTGGGGCCGGCTCCTTCTTCTCCGCCTCCTCTGCAAACAGCAACGAGCCGCCGGTGATCAACGCCAACGTCAGAAGAGTGGGCAAGCACTTCATCGGAGTCCTCGTGAAAAAACGTCCTGAAAACGGTGCTCGGAAAAACCGGCACGGAAGGCTTCGGGCTGCGGCCCCAACTGCAACCTGCAGGCCGGGCAACCACCAATAGATTTTAGCGTTTCGTTTGTGGTTTTCAATTTGTTTTTCGGAGCCGGCCATCGGACGCCGCGCGCCGCCCACGCTTCCTCTTGTTTGGCGCGGCGTCTTCTGCTACACTTTCCATCATTGGTTGCGCCGGCCCTGGCGCCAACGTCGCACTGTTCGCGCAGCAGTTCTGCTGAAAGGATAAACCGATGATCGCCCGCCAACTCGTCTTCGCCCAGCCGATGAAGGTATCGTACATCGACGTACCCCTGCGGGATCCCGGCCCGGGGGAAGTGCTCGCCCGCACCGTGCTCTCCGGGATCAGCCACGGCACCGAGCTGTCGTCGTTCCTGGGGGTGTCGCCGTTCGTGCAGAAGACGCTGACGCCGGAGCGTGCATTTCGGCCGAGGCAGGCGGATGACCCGCCGTTCTACCCCTTCCACTGGGCCGGCTACGACGCCGTGGGGCTTGTCGAGCGCGTGGGCGAGGGCGTTACCGGTTACAGGCCCGGCGACCGCGTCTGGCGGCAGGTCCCGCATCAGACCGCATTCCTGTTCCACCAGGATGCTCACGACGCCCTCCGCCTCGCCGATTCCCTGCCCGACGATGATGCGATCATGATCAACCTCTCCAGCGTGGCATTGGGCGGGATACTCGATGCCGAGATCAAGCTGGGCGACGTGGTGGCGGTCTTCGGCGGAGGACTGGTCGGGCAGGTGGCGGTGCAGATGGCGTTCTTAAGCGGAGCAAGGCGGGTGTTCCTCTCCGAGCCGTCGGCCGAGCGGCGGCGGTTCGCCGAAGGCAAGTCGCCGGTCGAGACCATCGATCCCGCCGCCGAGCGGCCCGCGCTCGCCATCCACGCGGGCAACGAGGGCCAGCCCCCCGACGTCTGCATCGAATGCTCCGGAAACGTGCGCGGCCTCGCCGACGCCATCGCCGCCGCCGGCGTGGCCGGGACCGTCGTCGCCGTCGGAATGTACAACGGCCCTGCTTCCGATCTTTCGTTCTCCGAGGAGTTCCTCCACAACCGCGTGACGATCAAGAACAGCATGACGAAATGGGGCTGCCCCTCTCGCTTCCGCAACTGGGGCGAAGGCCGCATCCTGCGGCAGACCTGCCACCTGATGGAACGCCGCCAGATCGATCTCGGCGGAATCGTCACCGGACGCTTCCCGTTCGACCAGGCCCAGCTCGCCTACGAGGCGATTCACCGCGAACCGGGCAGATACCTCAAGGCGGCGCTGGTCTACGGGTGAAAGAACAGTTCAGGGTTCAAAGTTCAGAGTTCAACGTCCAACGATCAGCATTCAACGATCAACTCCCCGCCGTGCAGTTCAGCGCATGGGGACGTTGAACGTTGAATTGAACGTTGGTCTGCGCTCTGAACTCTTAACTTTGAACTCTCAACTTTGAACTCCTTCAGTACGTTATCTCCACCGACACGACATCCACCATGTCCCCGCTGCCCGCGATCTTCAGCCCTGTGGTGGTCTTGCCGCCGCTGACCTCGACCTCGCCCTCGATCGTCTTCTCCTTGCCGTTGATCTTCACAACGGCCTTCACCTTCACCTTGCCGTCGGGCACGCCGGCAAGATTCTTGAGCTGCAGGAAGGCGAAGCTCAGGCGCTGGTCGACCCACCACTGGTTGCTGGCGAGCTTTTTGGTCGTCGTGCCGCCGCCCCCCTTGCTGAAGAAGGCAGACGTGCTGGCAAGCGGGCCCGACGTGATCGAGAACGAGCCGGAGACCTCCAGCTTGCCTGTCCGCAGGTTCAGCGTGCCCGTGTCCGTTATCACGATCGGCTCCGGGAAGGCGTCGATCCCCATCGCCTCCAACTCGGGAGCACGGGGGACGACCACCGTCTGATTGGTGAACTCCCACGTCTGCACGTTGAGCGTGCCCGTGCTGCTCTCCCGCACGACGTCGTGGATGTCGAAGATGAAATCCCCGGTGTGGACCGGCTCCGGAACGCCGTCGCCGTTGGCGTCGATGTACAACTCAACACCCGAGACGCTGCCGCTGAAACCGACGAGGCTGAGCGCGGCTTGACCCGTGACGCTGGACGGCTGGAAATCCCAGGTGCTGAATCCGCTCATAGTGACGTCGCACGTGCCGCCGCCGACGTCCGGCGGAAGCTCGGCCATGGCCGTCCCGCTCCACTTGAACTCGAGCGTCTGCGGGAGCGCCGTCTGGCAGTCGCTTTGCAGCATGTTGCGCGTCTTGATCAGGTCCAGGACGTTGATCCGCCCATCCCCCGTGATGTCCGCCTGCCAGTTGTCACCGCTGGTCACGTCCTGGTTCAGCCTGTTGCGGATGAATATCAGGTCGAGGACGTTCACCCGGCAGTCCATGTTGGCGTCGCCCTTGATCGGCCACGTTTCGGGAGACGCGACGGATGTCGTTATGCTGATCTCGTTGTTCCGCATGTTCGCGTCCGACGGCATCAAGGAGAACGAGACCGTGCAGAGGCCCGTCTGCTGCGGAGCCCATTGGGGGAAGGTGATCGTCGCGCCGCTGCCGGGGTCCATTGCGCCAGCCGGCTGAACGCTGGTGAAGGCGTCGACGCCATTGAGCTGGATCGTGCAGTAGATCGTCAGCGAGTAGGCGGGCTGCTGGCCCATGTTCCGAACGACGATGCGGGGGTTGAACGGCTGGCGGATGACCGTCGAGGTGCCCGGCTCGAGCACGGCGTCGATGCCCGCGTCGTGGCCGTAGTAGTGCGTGGGGCTGCCCAGATTCGTGCATTTGGCCGCGTTCGAGACGGGCGCGAAGCCCTCGGCCGTCATGTCCATATTGTAGTCGGCCCAGATGTTGTCGCACACGCGCAGGTTTTCCAGCTCGCCGCGCTCCGAAGCGGGCAACTGGATGGTGGGGCGGCGGCACCGCAGAAACGGCGGCTCCAGCACGTGCGAGCCCGTCGTCCCGCTGTCGTAATTCCTGCTGCCCTCTATGTGGAACTTGGCCCGGAAGACCTGCCCGGGCTTCGGCGTCACGTCGCCCGACGTGCTGATCCCGCCGTCCGGATCGTCAACCGTCACGTCCTGCTCGATCCACTTGCAGTTCTGGATGCTCGATGCGATCTGCCCGGGCGGCTCGACTTTCATCGTGCGGGTCACGCAGTACATCCACTTGGGTTCGACGGTGTGCACCGAGACGGTGCCGGCGGAGCGGTTGACGCCGACAACGTGCGCGAGGACGCGCTCGGTGGGGGCCTCCGCCCGCGACACCTCGCCGGAAACGCCGATCGGGTTGCGGTCATCCGGAGCGCCAAACACTCCGGTGAATCGGACCCAGTTGCATCTTGCGAGATCGGCCGGCGCCGAACCCGCCGGCACGTCCACCCATTCCGTGGTGCACCGCATGAACTCGGGATCGTAGAAGTGCAGCTGCAGCCTGACGATCTGCCCGCCCGACTTCCTCACGTTCTCCACGTGCGCGAGGACGGGCAGGTTGCCGCGCCGCCACCCCTGCGGATGCTGTGCGGCCGTGCCGGCGGTCCGCATCTTCTCCTCGGCCGACTTCGACGCCTCCTCCAGGGCATCGGCCTCGCTCGCGGCCGCATCAGCCGCTGCGTAGTCCTCGTTGAACCCGTTCATCCAGTCGCCGCGGTCCACGAACTGCCCGTCTTCCCAGTCCTGGTACGACTGGCTCACCTCGTTTCCCCGGCAACTGGTGTAGACCGATTGCACGTGGGGATCCTTGAACAGCTCGTTGATGAATGAACCGCTGTGGCATGCGAAGATGACGACGTGGATCTTGCAGCAGCATTCGGCGGTCGCCCCACCCAGAAGCTCGCGCAGTTGCTTGGCGGAAACCGACTTGTCCTCCTTGGTGAACTTGAAGCTCTTGTTGCTGCCGTGGCCCATCATCACGATGGTCAACGTGTCGCCGCACTTGCAGTTGATTGCCCCCAGGGCCGCCTGCAGGCCGGCCTTCGTATCGGCGCGATAGCTCTGGTCCTCGGAATCGTTGTGGCGGGAGTCGAACACCCGCTTCGCCTCGTCGATCCGGCGGTCGACCAGCCTGTCCATTTCGGTGTCGCGGCTGCCGGGCGAGTAGCCGCCATCCACGAACACTCCGTATTCCGCGGCGAGGGAAAGCCGGGCGAAGGCCACGCCGGCAAGGACGACCGCGGTCATCAACGCGCTTCTCGTTTTCATGGCGCACCTCCCGGATTCCGCGTGTGGATGCACGAATAGATCACGATGCTCGGATCGGTCCATTCCTCATCGCTCATGAAGATGGAGCTGCCGTTCAGCTTCGGCCACCAGCTCTCGGCGATCACCTGCACGTTGGAGGTGGCGGCATTGATGAACACGTAGCGGGTGCCGTGCTCGAAGAACGCCTGCGGATTGTCGTCGACCCAGCAGAACCAGGTTGGACTGGTGATGGAGCGGAGCCGCTCGGGCTGGCCGTACGGCCCGATCACTTCGCCGGGCATCAGCAGGTTCGGCGTGAGAAACGCCGTCACGCTGTGGTCGAGGTTGGCCGGCACGATCACGTCGAGGGCAAGCTCGATCGCCTGCTGGCGAGTCAGCAGATCCTCCGCCTCGGTCGGCGGGGCGTGAACAACCCATATCGCCGTGGCCGCAACGAATGCCATCGGCCACGGCGCTCGGCGATGCGCACGGGCGGCGAATGAATGATCGATCGATCTCATGGCGCGCCATCTCCTTTCTGCTGCTATGGCAATACGAGGGTCAGACGGAATCGGGCCGGTTCAGACTGCTTGAGTGCGGTCAGCCGGCGCCGGAAGTCACGCACATGTTTCGCAAGGGCGGAGCCGGTTACAATGCACAACGCAAGGTGCTGCCCGGGAAGGAAGCGAGGGCATCCCCAAAGCAGCCGCAGTAGCGTCTACATAATAATAGCACAACAAATGAGGTTTGTCAATTCATCATCGGCTTTTTCCCGTTTTTTTTTCCCATTTTCGACGATGGTTGGCGGCGCAATTTCCAGGAGATTGGCGTGTTGGGCAGGAATGTGAAAGCACTGCCAGTGTGTGGGCGAGGAGACATACGATGGAACTGGCGTACGATGGTTTCATCGTATAATGCGGCTTGGGTGGCTCATCCCACCACCCCGATCAGCGCGAGGTTGCAATTGGTGCCTTCGCAGCCGTCGGCGTTGCCGTGGACGACCTCAAGCTCGAAGAAATGCTCGCCATCGGGAAGATCGTCGGCGATGGAGGTGATGCGGAACCAGCCGTCGGGGCCGACCCAGAACGGGCGGTCGCGTTTCGAGAGCTGCCAGTCGCCGCCATCGAGCCGCCAACGGAATTCCGACGACGTGCGGCCGAAGTCGAATCCGAGCGAGAGCCCTCGGCCGGTGAACGCGAACGACAGCTTCGCACCGACGGCCGCTGTGGACAGCACCTGCTCGTAGCATTGGGCATTGGGCATTGGGCTGGGGAAGTACCCGCCCCGTCCATCAGGTCCATCCTGTCCATCCTGTCCATTCGGGATGGCAGTGCAATGGACAGAATGGACAGGATGGACAGAACATGAGCTGCCGCACGTTGCTTCGCCACCCCGAAATGCCCAACGCCCAACGCCCAACGCCCTCCGTCATGCTTGCCACTCGAGCCTCAACGTTTTGTCCTGCAAGGCCGACTGCTTGATCATCTCGAGCAGGTAGTCGGCCCGGTAGCCGGTGTAGCGGTCCTGCGGCCCTTGCTCGTGCTTGGCGATCTGCGCCTGGAAATGCTTCTCCGCCTCCACGAACGGATTCACGATCTCGAAGGTGTAGTCGGTCCACTCGCCCGATTCGTTGTCGTAGAACTCAAGCACGGGGGCATTGTGCTCGGGTTGGTCCCAGACGGGCGTCTTGATGACGATACGGCCTCCGATTCCGTTGATCTCGAAGCCTTCGTCCCAGCCGCGCCGCTCGTAGCCGATCCTTCGCAGGGGATGCCAGTTGCCCTCGAAGTGTCCGACGCCCCCGCCGGGGAAGTCGAACATGGCGTGGGTCATGAAATCGACGTCGTAGCCGGGCCGTGTGAACATCCGGCCCTGCACGCGCTCCGGCTTGCCGACGAGGTGCAGCAGAAGATCGCAGATGTGGCTGCCGCCGCAGATGAGCACGCCCCCGCCGGCCAGCCTGACGATGGGCGTCACGCCGTCCGGGCCGGGTGCGAATCCCGATGGCACCTCTCCCGTGTGCGCGTTCGCGCCGCCCAACCCCTGGTAGGTGCGGCAATACACGCTCATGATGTGCCCCAGCCGAGGCATCAGCTCCTTCGCCTTGCGGACGGCCGGGAAGAACCGCTTCATGTAGCTCGTGAAAAACACCAGCCCCTTCTTCTCCGCCAGCCGGCCCAGATCAAGCGATTGCGGGGGTGACAGCGTGAGCGTCTTCTCGCACACCACGTGCTTGCCGGCATCGAGGGCGGCCTTGCACACCTCGTAGTGGAACGCCGATGACGTGAGCACGATCACAGCGTTCACGTCCGGGTGCGAGACCGCCTTGCGGTAGTCGGGCACGAATTCTGCCCCGAACCTGTCCAGATAAGGCTGCGCCTTCTCCTTCACCAGGTCCGAGATGATCCGCACGGTGGTGTGCGTCTCGTCGAACGCCTTGAAGTGAAATCGCGAGATGCCGCCTGCACCGATCACTGCCAGAACGTTTGCCATGGATGGCTCCTTGTTGTGAGCGCTCTTGAGGCCAGGTAGGGGCAGGTCGATGTCTTCCTGCGACCGCGGCGGTCGCCGTTGCCTGCCCGCATGCTGGGATTGCGGAAACCGCAGGGCGGGCAACTCGCTCGAAGACTCGCTCGACCCGCCTCTACGTTCAATGAGTCTGTCGCCCTACTCGAACCGCACGAACCGCGTGAGTGCCGGCTTCTTTATGATGAAGTTATCACCGAAATTGTGCGACCATTCTTCGGGCGTATCGCCGTCCGGAACGTCGAGCAGGTTGTCGGCGCGGTTGAACGTGAACATCATGATGAACGGATTGTTCCGGCCGGGCCGGCACGGCCCGATTTCGCTCCACGGGATGCGCGCCCAGTAAAGCAGGCCGTCCTGCTGCGGCTCGGCCGCCACGTCCACGCCTTTCACCACGCCCGCCGGATACTCATCCCTCATCATGTGATCGTACCGCATGAACATCGGGCCGCGAGGCGACGCGTAGACGTTGAACAGCCC
>Ga0172362_10004561_pt1 | contig 12011 bp, 11 predicted proteins | sample LakKivs1_kivu2a2_FD_114534 | JGI IMG/M metagenome (GOLD analysis project Ga0172362, IMG submission 114534) | Sediment microbial communities from Lake Kivu, Rwanda - Sediment s1_kivu2a2 | ecosystem: Environmental > Aquatic > Freshwater > Lake > Sediment | place: Rwanda: Western Province, Lake...
AGCGGCTATGCAAGTGACTTATATTATAGCGATCTTCTTCGATGGAATAATGACACCCAGGAATACGAATTCGAAGACTGGGATTCCAACGGAAACGGTATCTTTGCAGAATGGACAAACCAATACGGTCATAAAGATATCATGGACTTTTACCCTGATGTCCATATCGGTCGACTCTCCTGCCGTTACACCTTTGAAGTGAAAAACGCTGTGAAAAAGATCATCGCTTACGAAAGTGAGCCTCTTGATGACGCATGGTACAAAAAAGCAACAGCAGTTGGTGGCGACACCTTCCCACCCCATCAAGGTGGACAATACGGTGACTACGAAGGAGAACTCGAAACCGGTGTCTCCTCAGATTGGTTAGAAAGCGATGGATTCACGGTCACGAAACTCTGGACGTCCCTTGGAACCCTCACAGGACAACCAGATGTGATTGCTGCTTTCAACGATGGCTGCGGGTTTGTTCACTTCGCGGGTCATGGGAATCCCACGGTGTGGTCCACCCACCCACCAAACGATATGAACGGAACATGGATTCAGGGACTTCAAGTCTTCGACATGCCCAAATTGAAAAACAAAGTCGCACTTCCGGTGGTCATCGTCGGGGGTTGCCACAACGCACAATTCAATTCGACCTTAGGCTTCTTCTTTGAAGGCCTCTTGAAATTCAAACTCCGCTACTTCCATATCCCTGAAGAAGGAGATGACTTCCTTGGACCATTCTGGAAGAAGGAATGGATCGTTCGAGACTTTGTCTCGTGGCTGGTTCAACAAAAAACCGGTGGTGCGATAGCAGGTATGGGAATGGCCAGTCTTGGATACGGGTACATTAACGAGGACACAACCGCTGGTCTGGGTGGCTGGATTGAGCCTCGCTTCTTCGATGCATACGTGAACCAAAGCATTGACTTCGTCGGAGCAGCACACGACCAGGCAATAAGCGATTACATCACCCTCATCGGTGGTGTGAACACTGGTGATGTGCCTGACCGAAAGACCGTTGATGCTTGGACACTCATCGGTGACCCGAGCTTAAAAATGGGCGGGTATGACTAATACCCCTCTTTCTTTCTCTTTTTTTTTCACGATCCATTTTTTTAACAATATCAATCTTCTTTTTCAAAGGTGATAGAGTATGAAAAAAAAATTTGTGAGCGTAGGAATCAGCTTCATCGTATTTGTGACACTCATCAGCAGTACTACTCTGGCTATCGCGACCATGGGTTTAACGATACCTCCCACACCAGGGTACGTGCAAAGTAAGGATGATTTACCGTCTATGGTCACCCATCCTCACCAAACCTTTCCTTTCAACCGTCAGTTTACCACAACAGCATTTGATATCGTCGATGTCCTTGAACAGATAAACGAACCGCTCCTTCGCGGATACGACGAGGACTTGGTTAACTTTGGACCCCGAGTTACTGGAACACCAGCTTGTGATCAAGCAGCTGTGTACTTATATAACGAATTCACCTCCATGGGGTTACCAACACGCTATCATAATTGGTCCTACAGTGGTTACAAGGGAAGCAATGTTGAAGCAACCTTACAGGGAGATGACGATAATATCTTCATTATCTGTGCGCATTATGACACCGTGGAAACCTCTCCTGGCGCTGATGATGACGGTTCTGGTACAGCGGCTGTTCTTGCTGCAGCATCGATCCTCAGGAATTATCCGATGGAACACACGATACGATTTGTCGCATTTTCTGGAGAAGAACAAGGGCTTCTTGGGAGTCATGAATATGCAAAGGATGCAGCATCGCAGGGAACACCAATCATTGCAGTCCTTAATGCAGATATGATTGCGTTTGCTATCACTACTGATGATGGTAACAAGGTTCAGATTTTTGAAAACGATGAATCAGAATGGATTGTTGATTATACTATTGATATCAGCCAGGTCTATGCGCCTTACATTGGGCTTACGGTCCTTCCTCAGGGAGAAACCTGGGGGAGCGATCATTACTACTTCTGGCAGTATGGGTATGATGCAGTCTTTTATTTCGAGCAACATTTTAACGAATACTACCACTCGTCGCAGGACACCATGGAGCACATGAATTTCACGTACTACGTGAAAACATCCCGGTTGATTATCGGTACGCTTGCTGCTCTCTGCCAGCAGCCAACACCGCGGCTTCAAATTGGTGATATCACTGGTGGCTTTGAGGTGAACGCCCAGATCCTCAACATTGGGGATATCACAGCAGAAAACGTGAACTGGTCGATTCGTGTCACGGGGGGTCTTCTCAAACTTATTAATAGAGAAAACAGCGATACCTTCGATAGTCTTTCGAGTGGAGCCATGGAGAATGGAACCCTGCGTCCCGTGATAGGATTTGGTCCTGTGAGCATCAATGTTTCTGCAGATTCAGCGTTGACGACCAAGGTCTATAAAGACGTTGATGGTTTCGTCCTGTTCATGTACGTGGTTGTTCGTTCATAAGATCACCACGTTTCACTTTTTTTTCAAAGATCAATATAAAATATAACATTTTTATAAAAATGTTTAAATATTAGAATATTCAAATATTATTATTAAAGGGTTGCACCCGGAGGAAAACCTATGAAGAACGTATATTCCCTACTGATAGTAGGTATAGTTGTATTAAGCGGGTTTGTTGGATCTTCGGCCACACAAAACAACAATCTATCACGCATGACAGAAACCTTCTCTTTTTCTGTGCCGGTCACAGTATGTTCTGATGCGGACAGTGGTTATCTTACGGTGATGGTGAAAGAAACAAATGGAAATAGTATGAATCCTGGCCAGCCTATGATGCCAAAAGTTGTGAAAGTCTTTGATCTGCCTTTTGCAGCGGAAAATGTTCATATTGAATGTACGGTTCTAGGGACACAAGAATTGTGTATATCACAGCAAATTGTTCCTGCACCGCAACCTATTGTTTTACAGAATGATGTTTACCAACCGTCCGCTCTTTCGAATTCTGAAAAGGATGAAGCAGTTTACAGTAGTCATGAATTATATCCCACCGCGTGGTATTCCTATCGTCTCACCGGCGGGTTAAATGCCCAGAAACAACAAGTAACCCATGCGACCGTTCATCTTTATCCTGTTCGGTATTCACCAACGGAACATCGCTTAGTCTATGCAACAAGCATGATCGTGACAATTACCTATGAGCCATCACAACGTACGATGAGTTTTGGAAATCAATATGATTTGTTAATCATCGCTCCTCGTCTTTTTTCAGGTGCACTCCAACCATTAATTGACCATAAGAATGATCATCATATCAATACCACGTTGATTACGACTCAAGAAATTTATCGGAAGTATGATGGTGTTGACAAACCAGAGAAAATTAAGAACTGCATCAAAGACGCGCGAGAACAATATGGGATAACGTACGTATTGCTTGTTGGTGGATTACGATCGTATATCTTTGCAATTGATCGACAAAATCCTAATGAGGGATCCCGCGCCTGGTGGGTTCCTGTTCGGTATACAAATGTCTACGAGGCACCCCCGGTTTACGACCCTGGTTATTTGAGTGATCATTATTATGCTGATCTGTATGATGGTGCTGGAGAGTTCTCCAGCTGGGATTCAAACGATGATGGTATCTTTGCTTCTTGGGGGCGTCCTGGTTCACCGAAAGACACGATTGATTTGGACCCTGATGTCTACGTTGGCCGCCTTGCTTGTCGCAATATCAATGAAGTAAAATCAATGGTTAACAAAATAATACGATATGAAACCACGTCGTCAGCAGAGTGGTTGAAAAAAATGATTGTGATTGCTGGAGATGGGTTCCAAGATCAAAATGATTTGAAGATCGAATGGGATGTCAAAGGACTTACGACAGGGAGATACACCATTTATGCCCAGAGTAATAATTCAGAGGGGACCTATGGTCCTCTTGACGTGATCAATGTAACAGTTGACCGCTCGATTTCCTCAAGTGTCACCTTCAGCGAAAATGATAATCTGAAAATATCGGTGTATCCAGCACCACCTATCGCTGAAATTACATCACCGTCTGAAGGAAACACCCTCGGTAGTTCCAATGTCAATTATGTTCCCTCTGAAGCATATCTTGGTGAATATTGGGCGAGAGTCCAATATATCAACGGTGTCATGACGATTCGTGGTAAATCCTACGATCCCCGACCCCATGGATCGTCCACCCAAATTCATGTGTGGATTAAAGACAGCCAAGGAAATGAGGTGTTCAATGTCATAAAGCAATCTCTCATGTACTTTGAAGGTGAGCTTGAGACCTGGCAAGCTTGCGAGTATCTCCCTGAAGATTTCGAGAAACAGATTCTCTGGAGTTCCAATGGAGCCTTTACTAATCAACAGGATGTCATTGATGCCATCAGTGAGGGAAGCGGGTTTGTGTATTTTGCAGGTCATGGAAATCCACGTGTCTGGGCAAATCACTATCCAGGGATACCTGGGGGACGAGCAAATGCCAGCATCTACGGACTTATGAATTTTAATGTCCAAGGACTCCCGTTTTTCCCGATGCGGAAGCTCACAAATACCGACAAGCTCCCAGTCCTCTTAGTTGGTGGATGTCATAATAGTCAGTTCAACGTGACCTTAATCAAAACATTGAATTTAACGGAAAAATTTGGCATCTTTGCAGCAGCAGACGTCGGAGGATACTGGACGCATGGTGTCCCACTAACTGAATGCTGGAGTTGGACCTTAGTTCGTCAATCAAAAACAGGTGCGATAGCAACCATTGGATGTACTGGTCTTGGGTATGGTATTAGGGGCGCCAATGCCACAAAAGGTGTGGGCGGTTGGATTAATAATGAGTTCTTTAGAATCGTCGCAGAAAAACTCGGTCAAGGCACCCCCTTACTTCTTGGGGATATCTACGGTGAAGCGCTCTCCAATTATGTTGAAGAATTCCCCGTCATGGGACAGCTTACTGATTGCAAGACCGTGGAAGAATGGGCGTTACTAGGAGACCCAAGTCTCATGATTGGTGGATACGCCTCTTAAATCTCTTTTTTTTTTAATTAAATCTTACGAAAAGAAGAAAAAGAAAAAAAAATTATACTTCTTGTAATAAAAATGCTCCAAGGCATTTCAGTCTTTCTTCATAGGTTTCTGGATAGAGGAATCGTTCGGTAGCTGCAATACTACTTAAGAGCGCGTTTCCATCTTGTGGTGTGAAGCAGAACCCTATGACTTCATTGTCGTTAATAACATGGATGGTTGGTAGAACGACAACGGTTTGGTCAAGGATTCTACCGTAGTGACCATGATCCCGTCCGAAGGAGAACACCAAGTTCGCTGATTTTTTATTGGTAACAGCGACACGGGGGTTTTCAGTGAATTTCTTAGCTGCTATTTCTTTCGTGATTTTTTTATCAAGTTTCAGATCATACCAGATACAGTGCATATATTGCGTGTTAACTTTCATCGCACTGGAAAAGACGTTTAAATCAATCCCTAATGTTTTGTACAGGTGATACACGTCAACCGCATGGTGTGTTCCCATTTTTTCATCTTTATGAGAACCAACCTCTGGTGAAGGAATAAAGCTTTTCGCTTGACTAATGTCATTGGCTCGTCTGATACAAACAAATCTGCCTTCTTTCAGGTGGTTCTTTTTCTTTTCGATAGCTAATGTGTTGATGATGACTGCGATGTTATGGGTGTTGCAGCTCACGATATGGATGAATTGGTCTTTTTTTGTGATCGCCGCATCATTGATACCGAGAGCGTACATTTTTCCGAAACCGAATTCTGATCCCTGGGCCATGAATCCTTTGACTTTATTCTTGTATTTATTATAATATTTCTCCTTATTTTGTAACCCTGTCCCTTTTGGGGTACAATCGATAACCACGGAGGCGCGTCGTATCGCTTCCTCTCCATTATACATAGGTTCGATACCGAGTTCCTGAAATTCTTTTATTTTTTCTTCACCAACCGCGAGATTGGCTCCACGATTGACTAATCCTTTGATTTTTGGTCGATCTTCAAGAGTCGGACTGTGTTTATAGAAAGTGACTTCGTCGATGCCGAGATCGTCTTTTGCGTCACAGAGTAAACCGATGAGTGGCTCGCCTATGGTACCTGTTCCTACGACATGAACAATATTTCCGTTGCCCATAATCTTAACTCCCCGCAGGTTAATCTGTAATAAACAGGATAGATTTAATTGTTACTATTATCTGTTTTTTTTATAAAAATATTTTCCTCTAAAATTCCGTAAGACTTATCTCCTTACACGCGTTACTTAACACAATATGCATATTTTTCTAATTTCTGGGAGGGATTATGACTCAAATGTCTATGTCATAACCGGGTCTGTCCCAACCATTGTTGACACGGGCACCGGGTTTCATAGCAACGATGTTCTGAAGAACATACAAAAGAGGGTTGATCCTCTCTCTATCAAACAGATTATTTTAACCCATGAGCATTTCGATCATGTTGGTGGTGTACTAGATATCTTAAAAGCTACCAAAAACAAGGCGAAAGTATTTGCCCACTATGATACTGTTGAGAAGCTGAAAGAAGGGAGAAGCACGTTTGCTGAAATGCTTGGAGGCACCATGCCAAAGGTGGAAGTCAACATGCCTCTCAAGGCAGGCGAACACCTTGTCCTTGGTGATGATGACGCTGGTGTTCTCATAACCCCGGGTCATAGCCTGGGAAGCCTATGCTTGTACGTCCAAAAAAGAAAGGCATTATTTTCTGGGGACACAGTGTTTGCTGGGGGAGGATTTGGCCGCTATGATTTCCCTGGAGGAAATTTGAAGAAATTAGAAGAATCCTTATGCACCTTAGCATCTCTTGATGTGACACATCTGTATCCAGGGCATGGACCGACTGTTGAAGGTAATGCTAAAGTTCACCTCGAACGATCGTATGAAAACATTCGGCTGTTGGAATAAATGCCGCATTTACGTGTGTTATTGAATGAAATCAAATGGACGAAGCGGTTAGAAAAACTGGAGATCTGGTACGTTCACCGAGGCGCTCCGAACGATACCATGATTCTTGAAGGAAAGAATATTATTTCGATCGGTCGTTCTTTTCTTGAAACCAAAGATGCCATGATTCCCTATCATCGTATTTTTAAAATTTTATACGAAAACAACATCATTTTTGATAGGTGGAAAAAATAGAGTCGAATCAAAAACTTTTATTATCTCGAGTTTGATTACATCTCTGGTGCACTCACCAGTCATCTTTCATCTGGTTAGGAGGAATACCACCTATGAATAGATTTAATGAAATAACCGAACAGATTAAAATTCTCAAGGACGCGCGTGATATTTTACATAAACGATATGAATCATCTGAGTTTCATAAAAAGAAGGAAAAATATCCACAGTCCCCAGCACCACTGTCTCCTAAAGATGAGGAGATCTTAAAACTTTTATCAGCGATTCAACAAATCGACAAATACATCAAAGAACTGCAGGATGAACAGTTCACGTTATTAAAAAAAGAGGGAGCCTAAAAACTGTTGATTCTACGTTTTTCTAATTTCCTGAATCCGTTCATCCATGGTTTTCTCAAGGTATTCGGTGATATCTCGTTTGGTGAAAACATCAGCTTTGATCGCCATCGATGTTTTAATAGCAAGCATCCTTGCAAGACGCCCTCGTTCTGTTTTCCCTGCTTTGTTGATGAGCGGATGCTGGAATATTACTCCATGTTTCGGTGGTTTTCCCCCTTCTTTTTTAAACCGGAATAATGCTTTTTCTGCCCCAAGAATCTGAATTGTTGACGTTGGAAGCAATGCCATCCGATGCATGCCCCCCGAAAGAGCAATGAGACGGGCACCAATGAGCGGTCCAATAATTTTCGTTGTATTGGGTGCAATGGTCGTCATATCTTTTTCAATTTGTTGTTCTAAACGTTTCATTTCTTTTTGAACAGCGTGTAACGTCTCTTTAAATGGTCTTATTTTTTCTTCTGGGGTTGGGATGAGTGACCAAGCGCTTATTCGTTCAGATAGTAAATTCGCTGTCTGAATAAGATCGTCAAGGGCGTTAACCATTTGAATGATTTGAAGATCTTCCGATTGCAGTTGTTCTTCTACCTTTTTTTGTGATGCTTTTCTGGTAACGCGTTGAAATAATTGTTGAGTAAATCCATAGGTTTGTGGAGTAATGACAATGGTTTGGAAAAAAGGGTCAGAGGGATCATAGGTTCCTATGGGTTCGAGTCGTTTTTCGCTCACAATGACCTTATGGTTTTTCGAAATTTTTTTCTCTTCAGATAGTATCTTTTGATCTTGTATGGCCTGTAAACGTTGTTCGATTTCTTGTTCATCTTGTGGGAAAAGGATTTCTTTTTTCACACCCTTTTCGTCACAGAGAAACGTACCGAACCATTTCGTGATAAGATACATAGGTAACACACCCGGTAAAACTCTTCTTTTTAATGTAGTTTACGATACAAAGCGTTCATTCATATCTGTTCCATAAAAGAGATTTTAAATATAAGAACTTGTATTACGTGTGTTAACAAGTATCCTACTTGGGGGTATTTTCGTGAAAACAGAAAGGAAAGAAAGGATTGTTCTAACTAACGTTATAGAGACGGAGCTTGATATTTTAAAAAGACATGTGTTCGTGCTACAAATCTTAAAAAAGAATGAGCCTGCTGGTATCATTAAATTATCAGAGCTGACAGGGCATCCTCAGCACATGGTGCGGTACTCCTTAAGAATCCTTGAACAAGAAGGACTCATTGAACCATCCCCCCAGGGAGCGGTGACGACAGAATCAGCAGAGAAAGCTATTCCGATGTTGAAATCAAAACTAAAAGAAATGAATGGAACGATCGACGAGATCATTAAAGAACTCGGATAAGTAACCAGTATCGCTTTCATTTTTTTATGCCGCGGTAACTCAGTTGGGAGAGTGCACGGCTGAAGACCGTGATGTCGGGGGTTCGATCCCCTCCTGCGGCATACCTTTTATTTTATTTGAATTTCTACTGCAACTTCGTTTCGTCGTAAAAAACCAGGGGTGAATGGACTATTATATCTCATAAGGACAGTCTCACCGTTCACTAGAATGTTTTGCTCCTTTAAACTAGAAATAAGTTTTTCCCTGTACTGTTGCACCTTTGCATCGGGTGTTCGGCCACTAAAACGAAGAACAGCTATGATTTTTTTTGGTTGAACTTCGATAGTTACCAGTGGATTCGTTGGAATGGGAACAGTGTCTTTTGTATAGGATGATGGTAACGCAAAGGCCATAAAATTAGCACGTGTGATGACCGGTGCAGTCATTTTTATTTTTCCTGAGGTAATCACTGGAGTAGTCATAGGGATTCTTCGACGCGTTTTATTCTCACCAGAGATATAGCGAAATAAATAACCGAACGCGGTATCATCATCCTGATCCTTCACCACGGCAAGACATATCTCAGGATACTGTCGAAGTTCGATTTCATTGATCTTTTTGATAACTGTGTATGGTACTTGTTTAGTCATAAAACAAAAGATATAGGGTTGATGTATAAATCATTATACATTCCTTTTTATGATGGGAGATGCAGTTCACGACCGTGGCGTATCAGAGGGGTATTAATTAACGCGCGGAGGATGTCCAACGGAGGAAATTGTTCCTTATACCCAAGCACCGCCACATAGTCTCCGCCTTGTTGATACGGATCCCAATAATACACGTAATACGTGCCTGATTGATTGATGGTCTCATCAAACCGTGGTCCCTGGAGATACCATTTACCACCAAATGGTTCGTAGAACCGTTCACGCGCTGTACCCGGAGGAACGTCTTCTTTCACGATCGCACCATACCCTGGAGGGATTTCGAAAGGAAGTTCTTGACTTGGATCGGGAAGTCCAGGACCGACCAGGGCAAACCAGGGGGTGATGTTCGCGTAATATCCATCACATTCAGGGATAATCACTTCCAGATACACACGCAAGGGTTTATCCTTTATGGTAAACGTATAGACATCGATATCGGTCGATGGGTTTATCCAATCAGTCTGTAACCAAGCATATACCGCGATGGACTGGGTAATCGACCGACGCACCTGAAATGGTTGTTCCACGGTCACATCACGACGTTCAAGGTACGGTACATGGGCAAGAGCACTCGGAATCACACAGAGACAGCAACATAGAAACACAAAAAATACTCCATACGTCATTTTCATACTTTTTACAAAGTATCATGACCTCTATATATTTTTTGTATCAGGTATACAAAGCCGTTTCCTGCGTAAAAAAGATAAAGTGAAACAATGTTCTGGGTTTTGAGTATTTGGGGATACGAGATATGGCAGAAAAAATTATTCAATGTCCAAAATGTAAGCATCAATTCACGATACGAGGCAACCCTGGAGAAAAATTACCGGTCACCTGTCCGAACTGTTCCACCTACGGTCTTTTTTCATTTCCTGCTGAAAAACCAGTTCAAAAACCTGATCTCTGTCTTACTACTCAAGAACAAACCATGTTTAAAAAACTCCGTTTGTTCAATGGTGTCATGGGTCTTATCCATATGATTCAGGGCGCTCTCATGCTTCTTCTCAGCAACAGCTTCACCCTTCCTCTTACCTATACCCATCCTGAATATAATGCAGTCACGGAAACAATCACGCCTGTCTCAACCACCTTTTTTAATATCCAGATTGGACCACTTGTCGCCCTGTTTCTCTTCATGTCAGCTATCGCCCATTTCCTCCTCGCCAGCATTTTGTATAATTGGTACGTGAAAAACCTTAAAAAGCATATGAATCTCGCACGATGGTTCGAATACTCGTTTTCAGCTTCACTCATGATCTTTGTTATAGCAATGCTGGTGACCATCTATGATATTGGAACACTCATTGCCTTGTTCACACTGACTGCGGTGATGAATCTCATGGGTCTGATGATGGAGATACACAATCAAACAACAACAAAGACAAACTGGACATCGTACATCATAGGGTGTATCGCTGGTTTCATTCCCTGGGTTGTTATATTCATTCCTCTGATTATGGCGGAATCTGTTCCTGATTTTGTAATAGTGATTTTTGTTTCAATTGCCGTGTTTTTCAATTTATTCGCACTCAACATGATCTTACAGTACAAGAGAATCGGGAAATGGAAAGACTATCTCTATGGTGAACGCATGTACATTGTCCTCAGTCTTATTGCGAAATCAGCGTTGGCCTGGCAGGTGTTTGCCGGGACCTTACGACCGATGTAGAAACGGCTAGATCTTTGATTCTCTTTCTAATCTTAAAAGATAAAAAGAAAAAAGAGATATTTTTTCTGAGTCTCTTATTGATTCATTAGAAATGGAACTGCTGGAATGATGTTAAATCCATACGATCTGGACTCCAATCGTTGAGATCGTTTTTCCCCCTGGACCCATCTGAATAATCGACCATTTGATACATGTATCCGTAATTCATGACACTCTTATAGGGTCGCCATTTCCACCACCCGTATTGCCAGGGATAATAGCTGTTTTCATCATGACCTGGAATCGGGTTAAAGTTCAGGGTGTGCCCGGTCTCGTGCATATACGCGCTTGCATAGATGACATTGCGGTTTAAAAACGGGATTTTTGCTTTGTTCTCCATGCAGAGACTTGAGATTTGGAATGCATCAGACCGGAAGGTCATCCCACCAGCTGCATCACAATTGTATACGAGGACTCCGTAGCGGAACACACCATGGCGCCAATTGTTTTCATCACCATGAAGGAACCAGTCGTTGTAGATGTTATCAAGGTCTTCCATGCTTGAATTTGCTTGGAAGGGAATCGTTTCTGACCCGGTCTCACCACCCCAGGATCCGTCTTCAAGATGATAGACGATGTTACGTCGGTCAAAAGCGGTACGGAGCAACTCTTTTGCTTCCTGGGGGAACACGCTTTCCTCGCCATTGGGACCGGTCGCCATTTGATCAAGCTCGGTGAACATGTCTCGTCTGAAAGGATCAGACCCCCATTGTGATGTCAAATACTCTTCATTATTATCAAGTCCATCGTTATCAGGATCAAGAGCAGTATGGTTGTTC
>Ga0172362_10004562_pt1 | contig 12010 bp, 12 predicted proteins | sample LakKivs1_kivu2a2_FD_114534 | JGI IMG/M metagenome (GOLD analysis project Ga0172362, IMG submission 114534) | Sediment microbial communities from Lake Kivu, Rwanda - Sediment s1_kivu2a2 | ecosystem: Environmental > Aquatic > Freshwater > Lake > Sediment | place: Rwanda: Western Province, Lake...
CGAAAGTATGGCTATCATGGTACAAGCCATAAATTCGTCGCTCACAAGGCAGCAAAACTTCTTGGCAGGGATTTTAAAAACCTAAAGATCATAACCTGCCACCTTGGCAACGGCGCTTCAATTACAGCGGTGAGGAACGGCGAATCTGTTGATACCTCAATGGGCTTTACTCCGGTCGACGGACTTATCATGGGAACACGTACCGGTGAGGTGGATCCGGGTGTGCTTGTTTATATTGCTGATAAAGAGCACCTTAATGTTACAGGCGTGAATAATATGATCAACAAGAAGAGCGGTGTCTTTGGTATTTCCCAGATATCATCCGATATGCGGGATCTTGAAACTGCCGCTGAGGCAGGCAATAATAAAGCAATCCTCGCGCTCAATATGTATGCCTATAAAGCAAAGAAATTCATTGGCTCGTATATGGCCGCCCTTAATGGTGCCGACGTCATTGTTTTTACCGGCGGTATTGGAGAAAATGATTTTAATATGAGGAAAATGATCTGTTCTAATATGGAGAGCCTCGGAATAATCTTCGACGAGGAAGTGAATCACGGCGCAAGGGGAAAAGACCTGGTAATTTCAAAACCGGAATCAAAAGTCACAGTGATGTCAGTCACCACGGATGAGGAATTTGTTATTGCATCTGATACGAGGTATATCGTTGAACATCATACGGTTTAATTATGGTATTAAAGAGTCTAAACGACCTTAAGGACATTGTTTCAGGAGGACCCAGGAAAAAACTGGTTGTGGCTACTGCACAGGACCAGCATTCACTGGGAGCCGTCATCCGGGCATGGAAGGACGATATCATTGAGCCGATCCTGATAGGGGATAAGGAAGGGATCCAGAATATATGCGCTGCAAATAATTATGATATTTCCGGAGCCAGGATCATCCATGAACCGGATATCGAAATGGCAGTTGAAATGTCTGTCAAGATGGTAAGCAGCAAACAAGGCGATATCCTTATGAAAGGAAAGGTTGGAACATCTACCCTGTTAAAATGTGTCCTGAACAAGGAATGGGGACTGAGAACCGGCAACCTGCTTTCACATTTTGCTCTTTTTGAGGTTGAAACGTATCCGAAAGTCATTGCCGTGACAGATGTGGCAATGAATATAGCGCCAAATCTCAAAGAAAAGATCTCTATTATAAATAATTCTGTTTCATGCCTGATCAAGCTTGGGTATAAGATGCCTAAAGTGGCTGTCCTCGGCGCTGTGGAAATGGTGAATGAAAACATGGAAGCTACTCTGGATGCCGCACTGCTCTCCAAAATGAACCAGCGCGACCAGATAAGGAACTGCATAATCGACGGTCCCCTGGCATTCGATAATGCCGTAAGCCTTGAAAGTGCCAGGCATAAGGGAATCAGAAGCGAAGTCGCGGGAGATACAGACCTTCTCCTGATGCCTGACATTGAAGTCGGGAACGTCCTTTATAAATCACTGGTTTTCTTTGCAAAAGCTAAAGTTGCCTCAGTCATCCTTGGGGCAAGGGTGCCCATCGTGCTTACATCCAGATCTGACTCCGAACAGGCAAAATACGACAGCATACTTCTCTCCGCCGCAGCCAGTAAATAACCTGATTATGATCACCTCACTTAAGCAGATGGTGGATAATGTCCGTGCTCTGAAAAAAAAGCACAGGATTGCTGTCGCGTGGGCTCAGGATCCAAATACAGTAGGAGCTGTATCAAAAGCCGTAGATAAAGGCTTTGCAGAAGCTGTTATGATTGGTATTCCCGATGAAATCACAAGGATTTGCCGCGAAAATAAGATTGATCCTGCCCGGTTCCGGATCATCGAATCTGAAAACGAAATGAATGCTTCCAGGGAAGCTGTCAGGCTAGTAAGATCCGGATCAGCCGATATCGTTATGAAAGGACTTGTCGGGACCGATAAGTTCCTGCAGGCAGTAATGGATAAGGAAAACGGGATTATGCTTCCGAATGCCGTCCTTAGCTATGTAGGAGCCATTGAGATGCCTGCTTATCACAAGCTCCTTTTTATAACAGATCCGGCTGTCATTCCGTTTCCGGATCTCGACCAGAAGGTAGCCATGGCTGAATATGCTATCGAAATGGCTGCAAAATTCGGCATTGAAAAACCCAGAATAGCACTGATAGGCGCATCCGAAAAAATGAGCCGTCATTTCCGGAATTCGGTAGATTATTCAGTAATGTGCAAAATGGCTGAACGTGGTCAGATAAAGAATTGTATTATGGATGGCCCTCTTGATATATTCCTTGCACTTGACAAGAAAAGTATTGATATCAAGGGAGTTAAAACACCTATTGACGGAGATGCCGATATTCTGTTATTTCCTTCCCTTGAGTCATGTAATCCATTTTACAAAGGCCTTATGCTGTTTGCAGGCGGTGAACTTGCAGGACTGATCAGAGGTACGCAGAAACCTGTGGTGCTGATGTCGAGAAGCGAGAGTGAGAATTCAAAATTCTATTGTATTGCCCTGGCCTGCCTTATGGCCTGATAATTCATCATTGAAATTAAACTAATCTTCCGGCTCCTGATGAAGAAACGTCTTATATTAGCTGTAAATCCGGGTTCAACTTCAACCAAATTTGCTCTTTTTGAAGAAGACAATCTGATATTTGAGAAAACACTTTCACACACACATGATGAGATATCAGGATACAGCAGGATAACAGATCAGTTTCATTTCAGGAAAGACCTGATAATGAAAGAGCTGACAGACCGGAAAACTGAACTGTCCAGGATTGCTGCAGTTATCGGAAGAGGTGGGCTGGTAAAGCCCATAGAATCGGGTATATATGAAGTCAATGACCATATGGTCAGGGATCTGAATGCGGGATTGCTCGGGCAGCATGCCAGCAACCTCGGGGGACTGATAGCCAGGGATATCGCATCATCTCTGCCCGGGGCAAAAGCATACATTGTGGATCCTGTGGTTGTTGACGAGCTGGAGCCTGTGGCGAGGATCTCAGGCCACCCGGAAATTACAAGGATTTCTATTTTTCATGCCCTGAACCAGAAAGCTGTTGCAAGGATTTACGCGTCATCCGTCGGAAAGAAATATGACGACCTGAATCTGATCATAGCCCACATGGGAGGAGGGATAAGTGTAGGGGCTCACAGAAAGGGGAGGGTTGTGGATGTAAATAATGCACTCAATGGAGACGGACCTTTCTCGCCTGAACGATCCGGAGGTCTTCCTTCAGGTCAGCTGGCCGAGATATGCTTCAGCGGCAGGTATACCCTGGCAGATATCAAATCAATGATAACCGGTAAAGGAGGAATGGTGGCTTACCTCGGGACCAATAGTTTCAAAGATGTATGCAGAATGGCCGATGAAGGAAACCCCAAAGCTGCCCTGATAAGGGATGCCGCATCGTACCAGGTGGCAAAGGAAATCGGAGCCCTGGCTGCCGTTCTGAAGGGCAAAGTTGATGCGATAATCCTGACAGGCGGCATGGCATGGCAGGAATCCCACACAGAAAAGATCAGGGAAATGGTAAGATTCATTGCCGAAGTTGTTGTATATCCGGGTGAAGATGAGATAAAATCATTGGTCTTCAATGGATTACTGGCACTCGACGGTAAAATACAGGTTAAGACCTATACTTAACCTACGGTGTATTCAACGCTACGGGAAGAACCTTCCCGTTGAAGAATTTACTCCCGTTTATTGCGAAATCAACAATAAATCCTGCCATCTCTGAGGCATTTACAGGTGCTTTGTATCCCGGGAATGCCTCCCTGAACATTTCAGTCTGTACCGAGCCCAGGGCAAGACAGTTGACTGTTATCCCAGAATCCCTGAATTCTACAGCGAGACACTCTGATAAACAGGAAAGTGCAGCTTTTGATGCACTGTAGTATGACATCCCCCTGAATTTTGAGCTCCCCTGGAAACCTCCCATGCTCGAAATATTTACTATATGGGATCCCTTCTTCATCATGGAACTCAACAGGCGGATCATTGATGCAGGTCCCCAGAAATTTATTTCCATCATCTTTCGCGCATCCTTTATATCAAAAGCGGAGAAATCCTTTTTCACAAGTGATCCTGCATTATTTATGAGGATATCGATGCTTTTCATGTTTCTCTTAACTCCTGTCAGAAAAGTTCCCTTTTGCATCTCAAATTTCTCGAGATCGATAGTGCATGATTTGACATTCCCGTGTTTTGCGCCGGTGGAAAGCTTTTCCAGAATCTCCCTGCTTCTGCCTGTTACAAGAATCCTGTTGCTGTGCTCAGCTGACAGGATTTTTACTATTTCCCTGCCTATGCCCTTTGTCCCTCCGTTAACTATTATGTTCATTATTAAGATATATTAAAGAGTGTTTTTTTTCGTTTATTTGTATCGACTTCTTCAAAGTTACAAAATTGTAGGTATGATTCAATACAATCATAGTGCAACTGAAAGGAAATACCTGAAATCATCTGCTGTTATTCTTTTACTCCTGATACTTGTGTCTTCATCAGCTTTCGCACAGAAAAGGAGGGATGAACCTCCCCCGTTAAGGGAGAGGCTTTTTTACGGAGGAAGCTTCGGTTTACAGCTCGGAACTGTCACTGATATAGAGATTTCTCCGGTAATCGGATTATGGGTTTTACCGCCGCTTGCTGTTGCAGCAGGTCCGAATTACCGTTTTTACAAGGATCCTTACCTGGGCCGTACAGATATATTCGGGGGAAGAGTGTACACTCAATTATTCATTATCAGGGACCTGAATTCAATAATTCCGCTTGGATTGAATCTTGGATTTTTCCTTCATGGCGAGGATGAGCTCCTGAGCCTGGAGTCGGAATTCTGGAAAGACCCTCCGGTTACATCAGCCAGATTTCTTGTCAATACTTACCTGGCAGGTGTCGGTATGAGCCAGCCCATGGGCAGGAGATCATCAATGAACCTGATGGTCCTCTGGCCATTGAACGAATCACGGTACAGTGTTTACAGCACCCCCGAGATAAGAGTCAGTCTTATTTTCTGAAATTTACATCGTGGCTGAATGTCAGACCTTTAGCGTTTCGCCCTCTGATCTTGCAATAATAACCGCGGCGCATGTGTCCCCGTAAACATTCATGGTTGTCCTGAACATATCAAGAATACGGTCAACTGCCAGTACCAGGCCAAGACCTTCAAGCGGCAGACCGACAGCATTGAGAACCACGGCCATCATTACGAGACCGGCCATTGGAATACCGGCAGAACCTATTGCAGCAAGCAATGCAGTAAATACAACAACCACCTGCTGGCTGAAGGTAAGGTCTATTCCGTATGCCTGGGCGATAAACATAACTGCCACGCATTCGTAAAGAGCTGTACCATTCATGTTTATAGTGGCTCCTAATGGAAGGGTGAAGCTTGCTATCTTGTTCGAGACTCCATCCTCGGTTTCAACTGCCTTCATGGTAAGCGGGAGAGTTGCGTTAGAGGATGATGTTGAAAATGCAGTCAGCAGGGGGGTTGCCATGTTCCTGAAGTGCCTGACCGGATTTGCACGGCCAAGAATCCTGACAGATAACGGGAGAGTGATAAATCCATGAATTACCAGTCCGGCCAGTACAGTAATGAAGTATAATCCGAGCCTGCTTATGACTTCGCTTATTTCATTTCCCATCTGTACCTGCTGGGCTATTACTTTAGCAGTTATACTGAAAATGCCAAGTGGTGTGAATCTGATAATGAAGAGGGTTATTTTCATTATGACATCAAGAGCAGCATTGAAAAAATCCATCATCAGCAGGCGGGGTTTATCATTCACTCTTGTTATGAAAAATCCAAATAGTATCGCAAAAAATATTATCGATAACATCTGTCCCTGCATCATAGCTTCAAAAATATTTGCAGGCACTATCTTTATCAGGGTTTGACCGAAGCTGTCAGAAGCAGCTGAAATATCTTCGACCGGTACGGTAAATCCAAGTTCCGCGCCAACGCCTGGCTTTATTGTACTTACAAGGATGAATCCCGTAATTATTGCGGCCAGAGTGGATAAAACATAGTATGCCATCGTCTTCAAGCCCAGCCTTCCGAGATTTCCGCCGCTTCCCACACTTGCAACACCGGTGGTTATTGAGCACAGGATAAGCGGGATTATAATCATGTTCAGTCCTCTCAGAAAGATCTCACCTATCCAGTTAGTATATTTCGTGGCAGCAGGAAAGAAATAACCAAAGAACCCGCCGATGATCAATGTTATTATTATCTGATAATGCAGAGCAAGGGAAAACCTGTTTTTTGCCATCGCAGAAATTTTACACTCTAAAGAAAATTATTCTGAACGATATATCATGCGGAATTAAGATTTTTTTTCAAATACTGATTTCTCTGTCAGGATCTAATATTTAGCCAGGATAGGGGATATGACCATGAAAAATCAATTCCTGCAGGGTTTGATCAGAGAATAATGAAATATATCCGGAGATCAGCTTAATATAAGCAGAAACCATTGGAATTACAGATGTAAACATTACACAAGTGAATGAGATTTACAGATATAAATTAAAACAGAAATGTAATTGACTTTACAGATGTAACTTTTGCTGCGGGTACATAAAGATAAATCATATTACTCTATTATTCAGTTGATTAATTTAAGCTATTTATTATTTCAGTCCGGCTTTTTTATCAGGAAAGATGGAGATTCGGTCATCAGTTTTTAGATTTGGCATATAATATTCATTAGTCCAGCTATTTACAGACCTAAATGAAAGTAATGCAAGAATTATATTGAAACTGTAGTCTTCATTATATCAATTAGTTATACAGCTAACCGGAACACCTTACATTATTTGACAAAGCAGATAATTACAAATGTAACATAGATGAAGTTACATATGTAAACATAATATAGATTACATTTGTGAATGATATTTCCTGCTATGAAAGAACGAATTTTAGAATTTCTAAAGTCAGAAAATAAAACCTCTGCCCTGCTGGCAGAAGAGATTGGCGTCCAGCCGTCTGGTATTTCACATATTTTATCGGGAAGAAACAATCCAAGCCTGGATTTTGTGATCAGGATGCTCGAGAAATATCCTTTTCTGTCTGCAGAATGGCTTTTGTTTGGAAAAGGAAAGATGTATCGTGAGAATTCTATGCCGGAACTCTTTGAAGATACTGATTTACTGCCTGATAAGGCCAAAACCATCGAAAAAGCAGGTGAAATTACGAATGATGTGGCTGAAAAGAAGGGAAATTCAGTAAGTACTGATATGAAAAAACGATCAGGAGTAGAAAAGATAGTCTGGTTTTATAATGATAATAAATTTCGTGAATTTTTGCCGGATAATGATAAATGAATGCCAAAATTATAACCTGAAAATGAATCCGGAAATTATTTCAGGAAATTGACCAATATAAAGTATCTTTGCGCAAACAGTCTTCTGATGGCAAAGCGCATCGAATCCCTGAAAGTCATTGATAATAAACATATTAATTCCGATATCTTTGTTCTTGAATTATCATCTGAAAGTGAATTGCCTGAGATGAAACCGGGTCAGTTCGTACAGGTAAAGGTTGAAAGCAGTCCGGAAACTTTCCTTCGCAGGCCAATTTCTGTCCATGATGCTGATTACGGATCAAACTCAATAAAACTTCTTATTCAGGTTGCCGGGAATGGAACTGGGAAATTATCATTGCTCGCTGAAGGTGACCAGCTGAATATTATTTATCCACTTGGAAACTCATTCACACTTCCTGATGCAGGGATGAAGACGCTTCTTGTCGGAGGAGGCTGCGGTACGGCGCCATTAATGTTTCTGGGGAAGTATTTAAAATCAAAAGGTTTCAAGCCTGACATTATCCTTGGTTTCAGGAACAAACGACGGATCATTGAGTATGAAGAGTATCTCAAAATAGGAAAGGTATTTCTTACGACCGAAGACGGATCTGAAGGTGAAAAGGGATTTGCAGCAGATCATTCAATTCTTCGTTCAGCTGAATATGACAAAGTATACTGCTGCGGGCCTGAACCAATGATGAAAGCGGTGGCAGGCTTGTGCAGAAGCAGGAGGATTGATTGTGAAGTATCGCTTGAAAACCTCATGGGATGCGGCATAGGAGCCTGTCTTTGCTGTGTCGTGGAAACAGTCAGGGGTAATCTTTGTTCATGTACTGAAGGACCGGTTTTCAATATAAATGACCTGAAATGGTGAACCTCGGTGTCGACATAGGCGGCTTATACTTCAAAAACCCGGTGCTGACCGCTTCCGGAACATTCGGGTACGGCCCTGAATTTGAAGATTTCATTGATATCTCAAGGCTTGGGGGAATAATTGTTAAAGGTACTACCCTTGAACCCATGGAAGGAAACCCATATCCGCGGATGGCTGAAACTCCTTCAGGAATGCTGAATGCTGTGGGACTTCAGAACAAGGGTATAGATTATTTCGAGAATAATATATATCCGAGGATTTCCTTATATAACACCAATGTAATAGTGAATATTAACGGCAGCTGTATTGAAGATTATGTGGAGCTTGCAGAAAGAATAAACGGACTGGGAAAGATCCCGGCAATTGAACTCAACATATCCTGTCCTAACGTGAAATTGGGAGGAATGGCATTTGGAACCAACCTCAATTCCGCCAGGGAAGTTACAAGGGAAGTACGATCTGTTTACACGAAGAAACTTATTGTCAAACTCTCTCCCAATGTAACCAATATTGTTGATTTTGCAAGAATCGCTGAAGAGGAAGGTGCTGATTCAGTCTCACTTATCAATACACTTCTTGGCATGGCTGTCGATGTCAGGAATATGAAACCATCGCTTTCAACAGTGACAGGCGGCCTGTCCGGACCGGCTGTCAGGCCTGTTGCGGTCAGAATGGTATGGCAGGTAGCCAGATCTGTTAAGATACCTGTCATAGGCATCGGAGGGATCATGAATGCAAATGACGCCCTTGAATTCATTCTTGCCGGAGCTGCAGCAGTACAGGTCGGAACTGCATCATTCATCGACCCTCAGGTATCTTTAAAAATAGTGGAAGGAATTGAAAACTATCTGGTTTCTAAAGGATTCTCCGATATTAACGATATAAGAGGATATATCGACAAATAGGATTGATCAGAAAACTATTTCTGCTATTTATTAAGTGTATTCCGTATTTTTCTTAATAATTTGTCGAAGCCGATAATTATCTTTATCTTTTGCTTCATTTTTATGACATAATCAGTGAACCGTTTTGACCTGATAATCAATTTTTTTAAATATGGCAGAAAACTTACAGATCGACAATCTCGACAGGAAAATCCTGGACATAATAACAAAGAATGCCAGGATCCCATACCTTGAAGTGGCAAGGGAGTGTGGTGTTTCTGGTGCAGCAATTCATCAGCGTGTGCAGCGTCTTATTCGTGTCGGAGTAATAAAAGGATCAGAGTTTAAGGTTGATCCGGTACAGGTTGGCTTCAAGACATGTGCTTACATAGGAATTTTCCTGGAACACCCCGGGCATTTCAGGGAGGTCGTAAAGAAATTCAGGGATATTCCGGAAATAATTGAATGTCACTACACCACAGGTAACTATTCACTGTTTATTAAAGTCTATACACGCGACAATGAGCATCTGAAAGATATACTTACTGATAAGATCCAGAATATTCCGGGTATTGTCCGTACGGAAACGCTTATATCACTTGAGGAATCAATAAACCGTCAGATACCTGTACTTTCAAGGTAAGAACTCTTTATATCCGATTAATTCCGGTTGTTAACTTCCTGGTACCGGGCAAATCCGGTACGAATGACAGGGGTGAGACTGGTGGTTAAAATCAAGGCTCAATAATCAGGACAAAAAAATATTTCAATCTTTGGATAAAAGATAAATTGTAGTACATTTGCACTCGCAAAAATAAAGGAGGATTCAGTAGCTCAGCAGGTAGAGCACATCCCTTTTAAGGATGGGGTCCTGGGTTCGAATCCCAGCTGGATCACAAAACAGAAAATGATCAGTCAGGAACATTTTCTGTTTTCATTTTATGACTCAACCGAACCTGAACTTAAGTAATGAGAATACCTGTGTGAAAGATTATTTTTTATTTTAGTACTGTTATCACAAATCCCGATCTTGTGAAACCGTTTTTTAAAGATAAAGTAGTGGTTGTTACAGGAGCTTCCTCAGGTATCGGTGAAGCAGTTGCCCGCGAATTTGCAGCCAGCGGTAGCAAAGTGATGCTTGCCGCCAGGTCGGAGGAGAGTTTAGATGCTATTGTTAAAGAGATCAGGGCAATTAATCAGGAAGCAGACTTTGTGAAAACAGATGTAAGCATTGAAGCAGACTGTAAAAACCTTATCGAAAAAACTGTCGAAAAATATGGAACTATCCATATTCTGATCAACAACGCAGGGGTATCCATGCGAGCCGCATTTGTTAATGCCGATCTGAAAGTACTGCATAGATTGATGGATGTAAATTTCTGGGGGACAGTCTATTGTACAAAATATGCATTGCCTTATATCCTGTCTAACAAGGGTTCGGTAGTTGGAGTCTCATCAATTGCCGGTTTTCACGGACTACCCGGAAGAACAGGATATTCTGCATCAAAATTTGCAATGGTCGGCTTCATGGAAACCATAAGGGTTGAATACCTGAAGAAGGAACTCCATGTAATGGTTATCTCTCCCGGATTCACATCAACGGGGATCAGGACTCATGCCCTGAAAGCCGATGGTACAGAACAGGGATACTCTCCTAAAGATGAAAAGAACCTCATGTCACCTGAATATGTTGCAAAATGCGTGCTTAAAGGAATCAGGAAAAGAAGGAGGAACATAATCCTTACCTGGGAAGGCAAGCTTACAGCCCTGTTCCAGAGAATAATCCCGAACATTGTTGACAGGGCTTATTACATCGGAATGTCCAGGGAACCTGATTCCCCGATAAAATAATTTAATCTGAATCCTCCCTTATTTTAAAACATGAGATTTTCTGTAATGAAAATCCATATCAAACGTCCTCTCAGTAAATGGTATATTAATTAAACAGTAATGCTATGAGAAGAACGTTTTTTATAATTATGTTTATGGTCGTATCTGCAGCATGCGGGTATACACAGAAATCTGTCGACAAACTGTTTGAAAAATATTCAGGCAGTGACGGTTTTACATCAGTCACCTTCAGTGGTAATCTCCTTAAATTCTGTGTCTCAGACGATGACGATAAAGGACATAATCCCCTGCCCCAGAAAATAACGGAAATCAGGATCCTTGCAAGGGAAGATGACAACAAAGAGGTTATGAATTTCTACGAAAATGTCATGAAGGAGATTAACCAGAGCGATTATGAGGAATTCATGCGGGTGAAGAAATCCCATCAGGATATGGTCATGCTTGTTAAAGCTGAAGGTAAAAGGTTCAGGGAATTACTTCTTGTTGCAGGCGGTGACGATGATAATGTCATTATACAGATAAAAGGGGATATGTCCGTTGAAGAGGCTGACAAATTTTCGGAAGAAATGAAAAAAGAATGCTGTTCCGTCTTGATTTCGGGCCGTAATTAAACCGAAATTCGGATATTTGCTGTGTACTGCATAACTTCTGAATGACACGGGAAACCTTCAATGATATAATTCATCAGAATTACCGGAAGATCTATTTAATGGCTTTCCGGATCATCAGAAACAGGCAGGATGCCGAAGATGTGGTTCAGGATGTTTTCGTTAAAATGTGGTCGATGGGAGAGAAGCTGGATGGCTATAAAGATGCCGGGGCTCTTGCAGTGACAATTACCAGGAATAATTGCATTGATATGCTCCGGAAAATGAAATACATCGATGGTAATGTTTCAGCTTATACCGTTAGGGATTCCGGTCTGTCCCCGTCTCCCCATGATCAATTGGAAAAGAACGAAATATCGGTTTCATTGACAAGGATAATTGATGACCTGCCCTCACACTACAGGGAAATTATTAAACTGAGGGAAATAGACGGACTGTCATATGAAGAGATCTCTCAGATGACCAGCATAAATATCAACAGCCTGAGAGTGAATCTTTCGAGGGCACGAC
>Ga0172362_10004563_pt1 | contig 12008 bp, 7 predicted proteins | sample LakKivs1_kivu2a2_FD_114534 | JGI IMG/M metagenome (GOLD analysis project Ga0172362, IMG submission 114534) | Sediment microbial communities from Lake Kivu, Rwanda - Sediment s1_kivu2a2 | ecosystem: Environmental > Aquatic > Freshwater > Lake > Sediment | place: Rwanda: Western Province, Lake...
GAGCGAGTCGATCTGTCCGTCTGCGACCGCTGGCTGCCCCAAACCTACCCTCCACCGCATACCTGTGAGAAATGCGGGTTAGGGTGGACCCCGCTGCAAAAGCGCGTGGTAAAGACGCGACAGCCGAACGACGAACGATCCGTGAGAGCCGGATGCGGGAAAACCACTTGTCCGGTTCGAGGAAGGAGGACTGAGCGGCCGCTCAGCCGCTCAGTCCTCTACTCTACCGGTCGCCCAAGATCCTCTCCGCACGCGGTTCCTCCCTCCTAATCTGCGGGAATCGGCGAAATCCGTGGATCCAGAAGAGGTCTTCACGTCTCAAGGCCTGACTCCATTTTTTCCTGGATTCTCGCTGCCCCCTGGCGGTACAATCTCTTCTATCCCCGGTTATCAGTTTTGCCATGAGTCATGGGGGTTCTTCGGCGGCCTGCACGACGCGGATGCCGCGAGAGCCTGGACATCAGACGACTCGGGGAGAAGGAGAATGTCTTGGCAGAGAAGGTGAGGATACCTCAGAGCAAAGCGGGGCTCCAGCGCCCCCTCAGCGAGCGTCATGCATTCCTGCTGATCGAGAAAGACAACGCCTGGATCACGAGCTGCAATCGTGAGCTCGCGGAGACCTTCTGCGCGCTGATCACGCGGGGTGATCCTGTCACCGTGGTGAAGACCGGTAGGGTCATCGTCTGGGGGATCTACGCCGGAGAGCCGGAGGAGACCGGCACGATCATCCTCGATCGCAAACCCAGCGGGCGCTTCAAGCTCGTACCGCTGGGCGTCACGCCGCATCGGCTGCTGGCGCGCGTGGCACATTTCGTCGGACGCCCGGGCAGCGTGACCTCCGAAGAAGGGCAACACGGACTCGTCTTCCGGGGCGAACTCCGGCATCCGGACGAGCCCCTCGAGACGGAGGCGCCGGCTCAGGAGCCGCAGCCCGAGGCCGCGCCCGCCGCGGAAGCACCGACCGGTGGATTCGAGAAGATCACCGGGGCCGATGCCATCGCCGCCCTGGGGCAGAAAGTCACCCTGGAGTCCATCGAGGGGGGCCTCAAGGTCCGCATCCGAGGCAAGCGGGCGGACTGCGAGAAGATCGCGAAGCGCATTCTCAAGGGCCGCCCGACGGTGGCTTCGGAGCAGGGCGCGAAATACATGATCGAAGGCAACCTCAGCAAGTCCTTCCTCCGGAAGGGAGCCAACCAGCAGGGTCCCGATGCCCATGGCGTGTATACCAGGCAGGACCTCGCGGAGCGTACCTTCACCGCCTTCGGCGAGAACCTCACCGCCGTTCAGGCGGCCTGCCTCACCGGCTGCCAAGAAGACACGATGTTCACGGTCGTCATCAACGATCGCTCGGCCGGTCTGTTCGTGATCAGCTCAGGGAGACGGCGCTCCGCGTGATCCCCTTCCCGCGCTCGCAGAGGTCACGGTGGCAATTACGGGGGATAGACGTCGATTTCTGGATTCGTATGTACGGATAAAAGCTGGCTGTCCCCCACAATTGCTCAGTTCATCCGGTTATCCCAAGCCCTTCGGATAGAACAGGCGCCATTCGCTTGAGTAGTTCCTCTCTTGCATCTGGTGCGTCAAGTAGAAATCATAGTCGATCTCGAACTTACGCAGCAGATCAATCTCAGGTTTTCGATAGGATCCGGCCTCTGTGAGGTAGAAGCCTATGACTTGGTGGTACGGGTAGATGTAATTGATGCTCCTCAAGTGGCTGACCAATCTGGCGATGGAGGCCTTATGCGTCGCGAGCTTGTATGCTCTCAATACCTCACGAGCCCCACCGCTATACTCGGGCCTTACGGCTATGTCGATAAGCGTCCGCTCCACATTCGTTACCCGGAGGGTCTCCCCTTCCGGGCCAGGCATCTCGATCACCCCGGTATTTCCCGTATGTAGTCCATTGAGCATGCGTATCTCGTGTCCCTGATAGTCGGCGACATTCTGGGATACTCTTGTGGGCCTCTCGAACGCAAGATCGATACTGTCTTGACTGAGTTCGGATGACGCATCGCGCCGCTTCGGCGCCTGTTCGACATTGAGGTTGATGACGTTCGGAACTTGGTCAGTAAGCCCGTGGAAGTACATAGCGGTCGAATGGGTGAGATAGGCACCAGGCCTTAGCGACAACAGAAGAGCGTACAAAGGCACATCGCCCCATGTGTACTTGACGACAGGACGATACGGAAACGCAAACCTCACAATCTTGAGTTGAGTGTTCTCGGCGAGGAACTCAATGAACTTACCCGTCCTCGTTGTCTGCGCCAGTCGCCAGGATTCCCGTTGGAGCTCAAGGATTCTGGCAATCTCGCCCATGTCGAAGATGTGCTGCGATAGGGAGTCGAAGTACCTGACTATGTCTTGTTTCGCTGTTTCTATTCGGGGTGGCATCCTGATCGCCTCTCTACTTGCTGACACATCGGTCGGCAAGGCAACCTCACTTTAGTGGCAAGCACGCCGTAGCCGTGGGTTTCCTACAGTAATGTGGTATGCATACAGCATAACTGTAGGGAAGGCCAGCAGCTATGCAGTATACCTCTGCAGAACGTCACACAATGCATATGTGTCCGGTTCTTCTCAAATCCTGCTCTTGGAGCAGTCATCCAAAGGATACAAAGAGCTTTGATGCCTACTCTAGACGATCCGACCTGTGGTATATATACCACAGGTCATGTGAGTGATTCTGACCAGGGGGCTGTCGACGCGTAGGAGAACTTGGGCAGGGAATTCAACTGAGGCTGCATGCGAGCATGTATGTATACATGCTCGCATGAATACAGAAACAGCCTAAAGCCAGCGCGAGAAAAAGACGAAGGGTCTATATATATGTAGACACAAGTGGTATTAGCGTCTATATATATGTATTCGAATACGCAAGGTCAGTCTACATATATGTAGACGATTCGTATCGGCAGGACTTCACTTCCACGAGGATTATGATGGATGCACAGGCAAGCAAATTCATGAGAAGCCAACTAATGACGAAGCTCGATATTGTCCAGCAGGCTATGCGTGAATCACCGCGCCCACGGGGAGGTTGGATACGATCCATACGCGAATCGTTGCGGATGTCTGGGACGCAGCTCGGCAAGCGGCTCGGAGTGATCAAGCAGCGAGTCGCCCGTCTTGAGAAAGACGAACTCCTGGGCAACGTGACCCTGAAGACCATGAGCCAGGTGGCAGAGGCGATGAACTGTTCCTTCGTGTACTGGATTGTTCCGAAGACCACCCTTGAAGACACGGTCAGGAATCAGGCGAGGAAACTCGCGGAGGCAACCCTCAGCCAAACGTCGCGCGCGATGGCTCTTGAAGGACAGGCCATCAGCGATCAAGACAAGGCTGAGCTAATTGATGGAACGGTTGACACGATCTTGAGCGACAGCACAATCCGGCTGTGGGAGAACGAATGATTGAATATCCTAAAGGAGCTACCCCTCTTTCCGAGGACGAGTTTCAGGGCTTGATCCCCGGCCACATTACGACGCGTGGTCAACTGGACGCGTGGGAAGCCCTGAACATAGACAAAGCGCTCAGGTGGCTGAACCGGGTGAGGCTTCTGGACGTCTTGAGCGAGCCATTCGTGCGACTACTGCATAGGAAGATGTTCGACATCACTTGGAGATGGGCGGGGACATACAGAATGACCGAGAAGAATCTCGGTATCAAGGTCTGGCAAATCCAGGATGAAGTGCCGAAACTGTGTGCAGACGCGAAGTACTGGATTGATCACGATACGTTTCCTCCGGATGAAATCGCGGTGCGGTTCCATCACCAGCTTGTCTGGATCCACCCGTTTCCTAATGGCAACGGACGCCATGCCAGACTCATGGCTGACCTCCTGGCAAAGAAGGTCCTGGGCCGGCCGCCATTTTCGTGGGGAGGAGGTCCACTCGAGAAAGCCGGTGCCATGAGGAAGAGGTACCTTGATGCCCTGCACGAAGCAGATCATCATGAATTCGGTCCATTGTTACGTTTCGCCAGATCGTAGCGAGGTACGTGCTCCGTCCCATTCGAGGGATGCGTTTATCGCTTTGCCGATACCAGCGGGGAACAGTCTCGGAAGAATCTGTGCCAAGCTTGCCCCTTCTCCCCGCGGGTATCCACAAAGCGCAAAACGCACGTGGCGAAGACCACCGGCCCACGATGCTTGTGCAGCTACGGTCATGCACCCGACACGCACCCACTACCTTTCGCAGCCTTGCTTTGCCCCGGCGAAGCTGATACCATGCCTGCTCGACGTTTTACGGTGCACGTGCCTGTTTTGCGGGGTAAGGAGCTATGATGAGATACGGATCGACATTCATCGCTGTTGTGCTGTTCGCCGCGGGTGCTTTCGCTGCGGAGACCCAGGAACCCACCCATACGCCGGATGCGCGGATGCTGCGGTTTCCGGATGTCAGTATGGACGAGATCGTCTTCGTCTATGCCGGCGATCTTTGGATCGTGCCCAAGACCGGCGGCACCGCCCGCCGGCTCAGCTCGCCCAAGGGCCAGGAGCTGCTCCCGAAGTTCTCCCCGGACGGCACGCTCATCGCCTTCAGCGGCAACTACGACGGGAACACCGATGTCTACACGATCCCGGCCCAGGGCGGCACGCCCACGCGGCTGACGCACCATCCGGACAGCGACAGCGTCGTCGAGTGGTACCCCGACGGCAAGAGCATTCTGTACCGCTCCATGATGAAGAGCCCGTCGCGGCGGTTCAATCGGTTCTTCCGCCAGCCGGTGCAGGGCGGGATGCCCGAGACACTGCCGCTGGCCTACGCGGAGCTGGCCAGTTTCAGTCCGGACGGTCTGCGGATGGCGTTTCAGTTCATCTCGTGCGAGTTCCGCACCTGGAAACGCTACCAGGGCGGCATGGCCAGCGATCTGTGGCTTTATGACTTCGTCAATAACACGTCGGAGAAGTTCACCGATTTTGCCGGCACCGACGCGGTGCCCATGTGGCATGGGGACACGATCTACTTCCTGTCCGACCGGGACGGGCAGAAAAAGCTCAATATCTGGGCCTACGAGCTGCGGACGAAACGGACCCGGCAGGTCACGCGATTTACCGAGTACGATGTGAAGTGGCCGAGCATCGGGCCCGACGCCATCGTCTTCGAGAACGGCGGCGCCCTGTACCTGCTCGATCTGGCCACCGAGACGGCCAAGCCTGTGAGCGTGGAGGTCCCGTGCGATCTGCCGCAGATGAGAGCGGAACTGAAGAACGTCTCCAACCGCATCGAGAGCTGGTCGCTCTCGCCCAGCGGCAAGCGGGCCCTCTTTGAGGCTCGGGGCGAGATCTTCACTGTTCCGGAGAAACACGGCAGCGTCCGCAATCTGACCAATACTTCCGGCGTGGCCGAGCGCGATCCGCGATGGTCGCCCGATAGCAAGCAGATCGCCTACTTCTCCGACCGGACGGGCGAGTATGAACTGTACACCCGTCCCGGGGACGGCAAGGGGCAGGAAAAGCAGATCACCAGGGGCGGCCTGGTTTTTCGCTATTGGCCGCTGTGGTCCCCGGACAGCAAGAAGATCGCGTTCAGCGACAAGACGGGCAGTCTGTACATCGTCGAGGTCGAGGCCGGCGAGCCCAAATTTGTGGACAAAGACGAATGGGACCGGATGCAGTCCTATGCCTGGTCGCCTGAAAGCCGGTGGCTGGCCTACTCCAAATGCGGGGCCAACCACAACGGCAACATCATGATCTACGACGCCAACGACGGCACGGTCCGCCAGGTCACCAGCGATTACTACGACGACACGCGTCCTGCCTTCGATGCCGAGGGCAAGTACCTGTTCTTCCTGCCCAATCGGGCATTCAGTCCGATGTACGGCGACATGGACTCGACCTGGATCTACCCGCAGTCCACGCGGCTCTACGCCGTGACGCTGAGGAAGGATGTCGAATCGCCGTTGGCGCCCCGCAGCGACGAGGAGGAGATCAAGAAAGACAAGGAGAAGAAAGAAGAAGGGGCCAAAGAGGAGAAGAGCAAGGACGCCCAGGACCCGAACGACCCGAACGAAACGACCGAGACTACCGGGGCCAACGAGGCCAAGGATGCCGAGAGACCGGCGGACGAAGACAAGAAGGAGAATGGTAAAGATAAAAAGGATGGCGACAAGGTCGAGCCGATCCAGATTGACTTCGACGGTTTCGAAAGCCGCATCGTCGAGCTGCCGATCCCGGCGGGCAACTATGGCGATCTGCGGTCCGTCAAGGGCAAGCTGCTCTTCGCCCGATATCTTCCGCGCGGGGCCCGCAAGCCCGGCGAGCCCGCGGGCCAACTGTTCTACTATGACCTGAAGGAGCGAGAAGAGAAGACCATTCTCGACAAGATCAACGGCTACGAGGTCTCCGCCGACGGCAAGAAGATTCTCTATCAGAGCCAGGGCACCTACGGAATCGTCGAGGTCGGCGAGAACAAGAAGGTCGGCGACGGCAAAATCGCCTCTGGCGACCTGAAAGCGTGGATCAATCCGCAGGAGGAATGGCGGCAGATGTTCACCGAAGCCTGGCGGATCGAGCGGGACTATTTTTACGATCCGGGCATGCACGGCGTCAATTGGGAGGCGATGAAACAGCGGTACGCGGCCTTGCTGCCCTACATCGTGGATCGCGAAGACCTCAACTACGTCATCGGCGAGATGATCGCCGAGCTGAACTGCTCCCACACGTACGTGGGCGGCGGGGACATGGAACGGCCCGAGAACCTCTCCGTCGGGCTGCTCGGCTGCGATTTCGAACTGGATGAGAAGAACAACGCCTATCGGATCAGCAAGATCTACGAGGGCGCCAGGTGGGACGCCGAGACCCGGTCACCCCTGCGGGCCCCGGGTGTGAAGGTCAGCGAAGGTGACTACCTGCTGGCGGTCAACGGCCGGCCGGTGGATACCTCGGTGGACCCGTGGGCGGCATTCCAGGGTCTGGCGGGCGAGGTCGTGCGACTGACGGTCAGCCGCACGCCGGACGTGAACGACGCCAATGACGTGCTGGTCGAGCCCGTGTCGAGCGAGTTCCGTCTCCGTAATCTCGCCTGGATCGAGAGCAATCGCCGGAAGGTCGAGCAGGCCACGCAGGGTCGCGTGGGCTACATCTACGTGCCCGACACCGGTCAGAACGGCCAGAACGAGCTGGTCCGCCAGTTCGGGCCGCAGTTCGACAAGGACGCGCTGGTCATCGACGAGCGCTTCAACAGCGGCGGGCAGATCCCCGACCGCTTCGTCGAGCTGCTCCGCCGGCCGACCTACAACTACTGGGCCCGTCGGGACCATCGCGATTGGCAAACGCCAACTCTTTCGCATACCGGGCCCCAAGTGATGATCATGAACGGCTGGTCCGGCTCCGGCGGCGACGCCTTTCCGTACTACTTCCGCGAGGCGGGCTGCGGGCCGCTGGTGGGCACGCGGACCTGGGGCGGCCTGGTCGGCATGAGCGGCAATCCGAGCCTGATCGACGGTGGTTCCGTTTCCGCTCCGACGTTCGGCATGTACGAGGAGGACGGCTGGGCGGTCGAGGGCTACGGCGTCGATCCGGACTACGAGGTGGAGAACGCGCCGCATGAGCTGGTGGCCGGTCGCGATCCGCAGTTGGAGACCGCGGTCAGGGTGGCCCTAACGCTGCTCGAAAAGAATCCGCCGAAACGTCCGAAGAAGCCCGCGTATCCGAATCGTTCAGCAGATGCGAACTGAACTGTCCCGGCGGACGAAGAGAGTACCATCGACGAAACCCACGGCTGGCGTGGCTGAACGAGTCTGGTTGTGCCATCCGGCGAGGCTTGCCTCTTCGTAGGACGAGCGTCCCCGCTCGTCTGGGAAGGTCGTGCGAGCCCGACGCGCAGCGGCGCTTCGCGCCGAGGCGATCTACGAAGAGGTGTCTTCCCGGTTGGCACACCGATCCCGTGGATGGAATATGTAGTGCGTCCGGAAGAACGAAGCCATCGATATCAGGGAGTACGACGATGATGAAACATCCGGTGATTGGGGCGATGCTGGTTCTGGCTATGGTCGCGCCGCGCGGGTACGCGGCCAATGCGAAGGAGAAAGCCTTGAAGGATTTCATTGCGGCCCATGTCGAGAAGATCAAGCCTTTAGAGAAGCAGGCGAATCTGGCCTGGTGGGATGCCGCCGTGACGGGCGATCCGAATGCCTACGACCGCTCCAGCCAATTGACGCTGCAGATCCGCCAGGTCTACAGCGACGCGAAGGAATTCACGTTTCTCAAGGAGCTTAAAGACTCCGGGCAGGTCAAGGACAAGCTCCTGGCCCGGCAACTGACCGTACTCTACAACGCCTACCTGGCCAATCAGATCGAGCCGAAGCTGCTCACACAGATCGTCGAGCTGGGCACCGAAATCGAGAAGAACTTCAGCACCTTCCGCGGCAGCATTGACGGCCGCAAGGTGACCGACAACGAGATCAAGCAGATCCTCAAGGATGAGACCGACTCCGCCCGGCGACAGCAGGCCTGGCTGGCCAGCAAGCAGGTCGGCGCGGCGGTTGCCGGCGACATCATCCGATTGGTGAAGCTCCGCAATCAAGCTGCGCGCAAGCTCGGCTTCGACAACTACCATACGATGGCCCTGGCCACCGGCGAGCAGGACGTCCAGGAGCTCGACAAGATATTTGCCGAATTGTACGAGCTGACGAACGAGCCCTTCCGCAAGGTCAAGGCCGACCTGGACCGCATCCTGGCTGCCAAGTACGGCGTCGCGCCCGAGAAGCTGATGCCCTGGCATTACCACGACCCGTTCTTCCAGGAGACGCCGATGGTCTATGACCTGGACCTCGACGTCTACTACGAGGGCAAGGATGTGAAGGAGCTGGCCGCGACGTTCTACCAAGGCATCGGCCTGCCCGTCGAGGCGATCCTGGCCCACAGCGACCTGTACGAGCGCGAGGGCAAGAACCCGCACGCCTTCTGCACCCACATCGACCGCGAGGGCGACGTGCGAGTCCTGTGCAATCTCAAGAACAACGAGAGCTGGATGGAGACGATCCTGCACGAGTTGGGCCACGGCGTGTACGACAAGAATCTCGACTTTGATTCTCCCTACCTGCTCCGCTCGCCGGCCCATCCGTTCACGACCGAGGCCATCGCGATGTTCTTCGGACGGCTCAGCCGCAATCCCGCCTGGATGCAGCAGATGCTGGGCCTCTCGGACGCGCAGCGGGCCGAGATCGAGAAGGTCAGCGGCAAGTACATGCAGCTCAAGCAGCTCATCTTCGCCCGCTGGGACATGGTCATGTACCATTTCGAAAAGCAGTTGTACGCCAATCCCGACCAGGACCTCAACAAACTGTGGTGGGATCTGGTGGAGAAGTACCAGTTGGTGCATCGGCCGCCGGACCGAAACAGCCCGGACTGGGCCGCGAAGATTCATTTTGCCGCGGCCCCATGCTATTACCACAACTACATGCTGGGCGAACTCCTGGCTTCGCAGTTGCACCACCAGTTGACAACCAAGGTGCTCAAGGTCAAGGCCGGTCAGGAGGTCAGTTACGTCGGGCAGAAGAAGGCCGGGCGCTTCCTGAAGGAGAAGGTCTTCGAGGCCGGCGACCTGTACCCGTGGAACCGGATGATCGACCGCGCCACGGGCGAACCCCTGACGGCGAAGTACTTCGTCGAGCAATTCGTGAAATAGCCATGACGACTAAGAAGAGACCCGACGCCAAGAGGAGTACCCGCCTCGTGCCAAGAAGCGGCCCCGCTCTCGTCATCACGAAAGTGGCGACGGAGATACGGGACTTGATCGAGTCCGCCCGCAGTCACGTCTCGGCGACGGCTAACCTGGCGATGGTGAGTCTCTACTGGAATATTGGGCGCGTCATCACGCAGGAAATACAGAGAGACGAGATACGGGCCGGATATGGGGCCACATTGATTGAGCGTCTCGCGTCCATCCTTACAGAGGAGTATGGCAACGGATTCTCCGGTCGAAATCTCTGGGACATGAAACGCTTCTTCGTGGAGTTTCAGATTCTGCAGCCGCTGTCTGCAGAATCTGGTGTCTGGGGAATTTGCCAGCCGCTGGCTAACGAATTGTCTTCCGGCCGAATTGTCCAGCCAGTGGCTGGAGAATTGCAGGCAGGACAGATTTGCCAGACACCGTCTGGCAAATTGGCGCGAAGAGAGATTCTGCAGACGCCGTCTGCAGAATCCAGTGAGCGTCTGGTGATCGATTTCCGCAAGCACTTCCGGCTTGGCTGGTCGCACTATCGTCTGCTCCTGAGCCGAACCGATCTGTTTCGGCGCAAGTTCTACTTCGAGCAGGCGGCGCAGCAACGCTGGTCGGTGCGGGAATTTCGCCGGCAGATCGATCGTGGACTGTTCGAGCGGGTGGCGCTCTCCAAGGATACGTCTCGACTCGTGGCACAGGAAGAGCAAGCGGGGCCGGCGGAGATCGCTCGATACGAAGAGATCTTCAAAGATCCCTACGTGCTTGACTTTCTCGGGCTCAAGGGGGCTTATTCGGAGAAGGATCTTGAGGCCTCATACATGACGCATTTGCCCGACAAGCGCCTGTTGGAAGACCGGTTGAAAGTGTACAGTAGACTGCTGAAGGATAGAAAGCACCGGTCCGCCGAGTAGGCAGGGCGGCATACGACGTGTTTTAGGAGACAGGTGTTTCATGAGTGAAAACAGCCAAGCGCCCCGGGAATTGACGATCCGGGTTCTCTTCTTCGGTGTCATCCTGTCGATGCTCCTGTCGGCCGCGAACGCCTACCTGGGCCTGTTCGCGGGCATGACCGTCTCGGCGGCGATCCCCGCGGCGGTGATGGCCCTGGGCATCATGCGGTTCTTCCGCAACAGCACGATCTACGAGTGCAACCTGATCGGCACCTGCGCCTCGGCGGGGGAATCCCTGGCCGCGGGAGTCATCTTCACTCTTCCGGCTTTGCTGCTGCTGGGTTTCTGGGAGCAGTTCAGCTACACGTGGGTCGCCCTGATCGCCGGGTTCGGCGGCCTGCTCGGCACCCTGTTCACGATCCCGCTGCGGCGCTCGCTGATCGTGGAGACCAAGCTCCAGTTCCCGGAAGGGGTCGCCACCGCCAAGGTGCTGGAAACCGGCCGCAAGGACACCTCCGGCATCAAGTACATCGTCAAGGCGGCACTGGCAGGGGCCCTGTTCAAGGTCGGCGCCAACGCCCTGGGGATCTGGCCCGAGATCATGCAGGGCGCCCGGCGCGTGGGCGGGTCCATCGCTTACTTCGGGTCCAACCTCAGCCCGGCCCTGCTCTCCGTCGGTTATATCGTCGGGCTCAATATCGCCGTCCTGATGTTTGTGGGCGGGGCGCTCAACTGGTACGTCGCCATCCCGGTGGTGGCCGCGCGAGGCGAGTGGCCGCAGTACCAGCTCTTGAACAGGAATGTCCCGCCAGGTTGGGATGTTGCAGACGCGAATTACGTCGTGGTCGATCCCAACAATGCTGCCGCCTGGGACAATCGCACGGGCGAGTCGCGGGTCTGGAACACCTTCGTGCTCGAGACCAAGGTCGCCGATCCGAACGCGTCGCCCGAGGACGTCAACGATGTGCAGCAGCACAATGCCGGTGTCCTGGCCAAGCTGGGCCAGCCCGTCCCGGCGAATGACTATGCCCAGCGGATCTGGTCCAAGCGGACGCGCTACGCCGGGGTCGGCGGCATGCTCGTCGGGGGGCTCTGGACGATCTTCCGTCTGCGCAAATCGCTCCTGAGCGGAATGAGCAGCGGACTGAGGGCCTACAAGCAGATCAAGGACGGCCAGGGCGGTACGGAGCGCTCGGAGCGGGACTTGCCGATGCAGTGGATCATCGGGCTGATCGTCGGTTCCATCGTCCCCTTGTTCCTTGTCTACCAGCACTATGTCCAGCAGGTCCATATCTCGCTCATCATGGCGGTTGTCATGCTCGGCACGGGTTTCCTGTTCGCTGCGGTAGCGGGCTACATGGCCGGTCTGGTCGGTTCCTCGAACAACCCCATCTCCGGCGTCACCGTCTCGACGGTCCTGGTCGCCTCGGTGTTGCTGGTGCTGCTCATGGGC
>Ga0172362_10004564_pt1 | contig 12007 bp, 10 predicted proteins | sample LakKivs1_kivu2a2_FD_114534 | JGI IMG/M metagenome (GOLD analysis project Ga0172362, IMG submission 114534) | Sediment microbial communities from Lake Kivu, Rwanda - Sediment s1_kivu2a2 | ecosystem: Environmental > Aquatic > Freshwater > Lake > Sediment | place: Rwanda: Western Province, Lake...
AAGGCAGGCTTGTTTACATTGAAGGGAGAATCCAGTCCCGTGAGTTTGAAGGCAGAGATGGCGTGAAAAGGAGAAGCTTTGAAATTGTCGCAACGGATATGAAGATGCTTGGAGCTGGCGCACAAACGGGAAGGGATGAGGGGAAAGCCCAGGGAGCCAAACAGGGAGAGATTGAGGATGATTTTGTACCGGAAACTGAGGCAGAAGATGATGTACCGCTGTGAATATAGCTCATAGTTCGTAGTTTATAGCTGATAGTTAATAGTTTATAGGAGCAGCTCCTACCGACTTTTTATTTTTCTTGTTCAAAACTCCTTACATCTATAAACGGCACAGCGCCGGATGTTACCTTTGGAAGATGGCCATCCCATTTTTCTATCGCTTTCATTGATGCCTCAATCTGTCTCAACTTTACAAGTTCGGGGGTTATATTTGCTTTCTGCAGTCTTAATGCCTCAGCTTCTGCTTTGGCCTGGGCTATCTTCTGTTCTGCTTCGATCTGTATCCGCACAAGATCTTGCTTTGCTTTTAAGGCAAACTGTTCAGCAGTCTGTTTTGATTCTATTGCCTGGGTAAACTGCTGGGAGAATTTAAAATTTACTATGGAGAAATCATCAATAACAATATTATATCCCACGAGTCTTTGCCTCAGGAGTTCCTTAATTTCAGTCCTTACCTTTTCCCTCTGTGTTATAAGCTCCACCGCAGTATATTTGGCCGTTATTGCCTTTACAACCTCCTGCACAGCAGGGTCGATGATCCTATCTTTATATTCCCTGCCAAGGTTTTGATAAACCCAATTGGCTTTCTCTGGAAGGACATGATAATTCACGGCTATCGTTGAATGGGTGTCCTGTAAATCCTTAGATACTGACTCTGCCCCTGTCTGAGATTTCTGAACCCTCACATCCAGTTTCACAACCTTTTGGACTCCCGGGATTCTTAAATGAAGCCCCTCACTGAAAACATCCGACTGTACAGCCCCAAAATTAAGCACTACGCCCCTCTCACCAGGACCAACCATAACAAAAGGATTAACAATGAAAAATACAATCAATACAACAACAATCGCAGCAATCAACCCTTTCATGCTTTTTACCTGCTTACCCTTTTCTTTCATAATTTGTATGACATCGGGTTCCATATTTCTCCCTTCTTAAAGTTAATTTTTTTAAATTCTTTGCTATTCACTAATCCTGTCAATGGTAGGACTATTCACTGTCTTTAACATAGGGTAACCACCGGCCCTCCTTCAAAATGAGGCGGGTAGCATTATCTGATGGACCCGAAGGCCTCCCATGATCCATAAGACTATCAAGCTCACCTGTTTTAAATTTCTCGTACTCAGGATCCCAGGGAAAAACAAGGAATGCTTCACCAGATATGTGGGTCAGAACAGGAAGTATTGCCGGGTTTTCTTTTTCCCTTAAAGAGGCGAACAGATGGTCGGTCGTCCTGAAACTGGCAAGATCTTCAAGGGTTTTCAGTGTGGGTGGACTTAAAACAAGAGCCCCTTTTAGATTCTCATTAAGCGCCCTCTCTGGAGTTATCCAGATCCCTTCCGTTATCTCTCTCCTGTCAGGGCTTGCTTCCTGCTGACCAGGGGTACGAGCAAGAAAAAAATACGCATCAAATCGAATAGACCTGGCCTCAGGCGTAATCCAGTGAGCGTAGTAGTGGAGTTGGTCCAGAGCAAATGAAAGATTCTCTTCCCTCGCCATCTGGCCAAGGCTTACTTTCCCATCGTGGAGTAAATTCCTGTAATTGAGGAACCGTTGCTGTATTGCTACATCATTCATGGAAAAAAGGTTACCTGTTTTATCATAGGCAAAAAGCACCCCTACCTCTTCAAACAATTCCCTGATACCTGCAACCCAGCAGGCAAGGCTTTTCTCTTTTGAGGACATGCATCCCAGAGCCTGCCAGGCATCATCGAGTGACACACCTTTGCAAAGAGAGAAGATTTCTGAACTACTATCTCCTTCATCAACCCTTCCACCTGGATACACAAAATTTCCCCCAAAGAAGGCGTTCTTCTCATGTCGTTTGACGAGAAACACTTCAAACCCTTCAGAGGCTTGCTCCCTGAGAAGTATCACAGTTGTTGCTGTTTTCGGAATGACAGCCATATTCTTTTTTAACATGTAATGGCTTCCTAATCAAATAAAACATAATTTTTTTGAAACATATGATAATCTGTTGTATATTTTCAGCAATTCTAAATAGAAACTCCTGTTTGCTACAGGCAGGGATGGACCATTTAAGGGGTGTATTGTGGATTATGGCGATTATGAAGGTGTAATGGGGCTTGAGGTTCATGCCCATCTGTTGACAGACAGCAAGATCTTCTGTGGGTGCTCAACAAAATTCGGCGCAGAGCCAAATAGCCACACATGCCCTACCTGCATGGGGCTACCTGGCGCCCTGCCTGTCCTTAATAAGAAGGTTGTAGATTTTGCCATTAAACTCGGCCTGGCACTTAACTGTACTATCAATCAAAAAAGTATCTTTGCACGAAAAAACTATTACTATCCTGACCTTCCAAAGGGGTATCAGATTTCGCAGTACGAAGAACCTTTATGTACCGATGGCTATCTTGATATCTTTATCAATGGCGGAAAAAAGAGGATCAGGATAAAAAGGGTGCACATGGAAGAAGACGCCGGGAAGCTTGTTCATGAAAGAACGATTGAAGCAAGCTCATATAGCCTTGTAGATTACAACAGGTCGAGCGTTCCACTGCTTGAGATTGTGAGTGAGCCTGATATCGGGACACCAGAAGAGGCAACACTCTATCTAAAGATGCTAAGGGATGTGCTTTTATATCTTGAAATCTGCGATGGCAATATGGAAGAAGGGAGCTTCAGATGCGATGCAAACGTATCTGTGAGAAAGAAGGGGGCAGGCGAGCTTGGCACGAGGACAGAGCTTAAGAATCTGAACTCTTTCAGATATATTGAAAAATCGCTTGATTATGAGATAAAAAGGCAGATAGAGGTTATTAATAAAGGCGGTGAAATAGTTCAGGAAACAAGGCTTTTTAACGTTGATGAAGGGATTACATATTCCATGAGGAGTAAGGAAGAGGCACATGATTACAGGTATTTCCCGGAACCTGACCTGCTTCCCCTCACAGTTGATGAAAAATGGATAAAAGAGATCAGGGAAAACCTGCCTGAATTACCAATGAAAAAGATGGAAAGATTTATCGATAAGTATAACCTCCCAAGGTATGATGTGGAGATATTGGTATCAGATAAGGAACTTGCCAGTTATTTTGAAGAGGCGGTAGGGCTATTTCCTGAGCCAAAGACTGTGAGCAACTGGATTATGACCGAACTCTTAAGGGAATTAAAGGATGGGAATGTATCACCAAATGATTCGCCCTTGCCTCCAGCCCACCTTGCAGAGTTATTATCACTTATAAAGGATGGAACGATCAGTATAAAGATAGGAAAGGAGATCTTTTCGGAGCTATATAAAAGCGGAATTTCCCCAAAACGTCTGGTTCAAGAAAAAGGGTTAATCCAGATTTCAGATGAGTCTGAGATAATCTCGACTATAGATAGAGTAATCTCTCGCTTCCCTAAAGAGGTTGAAGAATTTAAAGGGGGCAAGGAAAAGCTTTTAGGATTCTTTGTAGGACAGGTTATGAAAGAGACAAAAGGCAAGGCAAATCCAAAGCTGCTTAACGAGCTTCTCATAAAAAGACTGAAGGGATAATGTTGTTTTCTTTTTTGTTTACGGTTCACTGCCGTTCACGATTCATAGTTTTAGCTATCAGCTATCAGCTATCAGCTATCAGCCTAAACCATCCATTAATCAGCATTGTGTCATTTCAAGGCTCACAATTCACGGAAAAGCTGTGCAGCAGGAAAAACCAATGATTGACCATATCTACTGGAAAGATAGCTCGCTTTTCCTTCTCGACCAGAGGGCACTGCCCTTTAAAAAGACATATGTGAGGTGTAAGGGTTTGCAGGATGTTATTCATGCGATAAAGAGCATGATTATCAGGGGCGCACCCTTAATAGGCATTGTCGCTGCCTATGGAGTAGTGTTGGGTATACAGGAGACCCTGTCATACAATGGTAGCTTGAAAGATCAAGACATAAACAGGATTTGTGAAAAGCTGGGAAAGACGAGGCCTACGGCAATAAACCTTTTTTGGGCATTAAGCAGGATGAAGGATGTATTTCACCGGTATAAGAAAAGTTCTGAAATACTTGACCTTATGCTGGATGAGGCAATCTCCATTCACGTCGAAGACATAGAGAACAACAGGATGCTTTCCCTATACGGTGCTGAATTGATAGATGACGGAGACACAATACTCACCCATTGCAATGCAGGTGCCCTTGCAACAGGGGGATATGGAACAGCCCTCGGTGTGATAAGGGCAGCTCATGAATCCGGCAAGAAGATAAAGGTTATCGCAACAGAGACAAGACCTTATATGCAGGGGGCAAGACTCACTGCCTTTGAACTGCACGAGGAGGGGATAGAGGTTGAACTTGTGCCTGACAACCATGTGGGACTCCTCTGCTACAATAAGGTTGTAGATAAGGTCATTGTGGGTGCTGACAGGATTGCGCTCAACGGTGATGCGGCAAATAAAATAGGTACATATATGATATCCCTCACTGCTTATCAACACCGCATACCTTTTTATGTGGCAGCCCCTCTCTCAACATTTGATAAAAACATAAAGAACGGGGCATCCATCGAGATAGAAGAGAGGGATGGCAGGGAGGTAAAATACTTACGCGGGAATCTTTTAACCCTCAAAGATATCAAGGCACGGTATTATTCCTTTGATATTACACCGGCTAAATACATATCCTCCATTATTACAGAGAGAGGTATTGTGGCTAAACCGTTTAGAAAATTTATAAAAATGCTTTTTTCTCAAGAACATTGAAAATCATCACACTTCTCACAGACTTTGGTTTGAAAGACCCCTATGCAGGCATTATGAAAGGGGTTATCCTTTCCATCAACCCTGATGTTACCATAGTGGATATTTCTCATGAGGTAGAAGCACAGGATATAAGAGAGGGTGCTTTTCTCATAAAAGAGTACCACACATACTTCGAAAAAGGTACCATTCACGTCGCTATCGTTGATCCTACTGTGGGGAGTGAAAGAAGGCCGATAGTCTTCAGCAAAGACGGGCACTTTTTTATCGGACCTGATAATGGCATCTTCACCCTGGTTATTGACGAGGATACAGAGATATATTTAATAGAGAATAAAAAATTTATGATGAGAACTATAAGCACTACATTCCATGGTAGGGATGTATTTGCACCGGTAGCTGCACACCTCTCATTGGGGTTTCACCTTTCGGCCTTTGGGAAAGTAGTTACAGACCCGGTGTGTCTCACGGATATTTTTCCAAAAATAGAAACTGATGTGATTTACGGCGAGGTAGTGAGGTTTGATCGGTTCGGGAATGCCATTACAAATATCCATGCGAGTACACTCAACACATTCATAAAAGGAAAAAAATTCAGGATAACCATAGGGAAGACATCTTTTGAATCTATCGATAAGAGCTACTACGAAAAAGAAGTGACCTGCCTTATCGGCAGCGCCGGTTATCTCGAATTTGCATATTACAGGGGGAGCTTCAGGGAAGAAAAGAAGGTATGGAAAGGGGATGAAGTTACGGTAAGGGTTGAGTAAACTTGTTACAAAACCGTATATCGTATCTCGCATATCGTATATCGTCTATTCAGTCTTTCTTGTCGAGACCAAAAAGACCAGATAGACGAGATAGACCAAAAAGACAAAAGCTTTTACACAAAGTCTCTTCCGGCTTAACGGGTTGTCCCGTGTCGACAGGCTGTTGCCCAAACCCTTTTCCCCAAAAACACATTTCCTTCGCTGCCGGGTACCCTCTGGGTGTGCGCGCTTTACCCACTATATGTCCTGCCTTCTCTCAGGTCAAAAACTCAGCTTCGCCCACCCGTTTCAGAACTCAGACATCAGATCCTGGGTCCGGCCTCTACCACCTCTGCAGGAACTTTACCGGCATATTCCTTGAAGTTTTCGATGAACATATTGGCAAGCTTGCTCGCCTGGGCATCATACTCCGCAGGATTGCTCCAGGTACTGCGCTGGTTCAAGACCTCCTTCGGGATGTTGGGACAGGAAACCGGCACAGTTACCCCGAAAATCGGATCATTCACTGTCGGCAATTTGTCTAAATCTCCGTTCAGCACCGCATTGACCATGGCACGGGTATAGGCAATCTTCATCCTCTCTCCCACACCGTATGGCCCACCGCTCCAGCCGGTGTTCACCAGCCAGACATTCACCTTGTGTTTGGCGATCTTTTCCCCGAGCAGATCGGCATAGACTGTGGGGGACAGAGCCATGAAGGGGGCGCCGAAACATGTACTGAATGTTGCCTGGGGCTCTGTAACGCCTTTTTCTGTACCTGCTACCTTTGCCGTGTACCCGGAAAGAAAATAGTACATGGCCTGCTCCGGTGTGAGCTTGGCCAGAGGCGGCAGTACGCCAAAAGCATCCGCGGTAAGCATGATGATGTTTTTGGGGTGATCACCCAGACCATCCCTAGTGGCGTTGGGTATATGGGAGATAGGATAGGCTGCCCGGGTGTTTTCCGTAAGCGACTCATCATCAAGATCGAGTCTGCCTGTCACAGGATTATACGCCACATTCTCAAGCACTGTTCCAAAGCGGCGTGTGCATTCATAAATTTCCGGCTCTTCCTGTGCAGAGAGTTTGATCATCTTGGCATAACATCCACCCTCAAAATTAAATATCCCCCGGTCGCTCCAGCCGTGTTCGTCGTCACCAATGAGGGTGCGCGTTGCGTCTGCCGAAAGCGCTGTCTTCCCCGTCCCTGAAAGCCCGAAAAAGATGGCCACATCGCCTGCTTTGCCGATATTTGCCGAGCAGTGCATGGAAAGCACATGTTGCTGGGGCAGCAGGTAATTGAGCACGGTAAAGATAGACTTTTTGATCTCTCCGGCATACTGGGTACCACCCACAAGCACTAACTTCTTTCCGAAATGAATAACTATGAACACTTCTGAATTGGTACCATCAAGTTCCGGAACGGCATTGAAATTGGGTACATTGATCAGGGTAAATTCCGGTACGTGTTTGACAAGCTGTTCAGGTGGTGCCTGAATGAAGATGTTACGGGCAAAAAGACTATGCCAGGCGGTTTCGGTGATAATCCGGATCGGTAGACGGTATAACGGATCAGCGCCGGCAAAGCAGTCCTGGATGAAAATGTCTTTGCCCTGAAGGTAAGCCAGCAGCCGGTGATAAAGGTTGGCATAATGATCCGGATCGAGAGGCCTGTTTACCTTGCCCCACCAGACCTTGTCTGCCGAAGACGGTTCATTGACGATAAGCTTATCGTTGGGCGATCTGCCGGTATGCGAACCTGTGCGCACTACCAGAGGTCCGAGATGGGCCAGCCTGCCCTCCCGGCGCCGGATAGCCTGCTCATAAAGAAGTGGTGTGGTAAGGTTCCAGTATTTCATATTTGTATTCTGAATACCATGATTTTCCAAACCATAAGAGCTTTGATATATACCTACAGATTGCATATGACCTCCTTTTTTGTTATCTTAATCTATTCTGATATTATGTAAAAAAATTGTCAATAGCTTTGTCTATGATTACGGTTTCATTGCGAACAGGGGTGAGCAACAAAATTCTTCCGGCAACAGTATTTATTAAGGAAGTGTTTTAGCAAATGGCCGTTTATTCCAGGCCCATCAGTACCTTAAGCCGCTTCACCGCAGGCGGCAATACATCCCCTATCTTTTCAAAAAACCTTATTTGAGCGTATTGATCGAAGGGCGTTTTCCCCTGATTGATAATCACGAGCTTTGCGCCAGTATTGATAGCCTCTTCAGGCATCAACGCTGCAGGGGTCACAACGAGGGATGAACCGACTACCACAAAGAGATCGCTTTTTCTTGAGTGATCTAAGGCCAGTTTTAGATCCTTCTCTGGCAGGGGCTGGCCGAAATCGACAGTGCTACCGGTCAGTCTTCCGCCGCAGTAACAGGTTATCCTCCCCGATGACCTGTCTATTGTTTCGCCGCATTGTACGCACCGGAGCCTGGTCATATTTCCGTGTAGTTCTGCAATGAACTCCGGTCTGATCCCGGACCTTAAGTGAAGGTTATCCACGTTTTGCGAGATGAGGAACTTGAGTTTCCCCATTTTCTGTAATTCCACAATGGCGAGATGCCCGCTGTTCGGTTCGAAGGCACTCCATGGTCTGTCTGTCTGTTTCGAGGGAAGTCCCTTCTCCTGGCGCGTCCAGAGCCCATCCGGCCCCCTGAAATCGGGCAATCCCGACTCTGTGCTTATCCCTGCCCCTGTAAAGAATACCGGGTAACGGGACTTGAATATAAATTTTGCAAGATTCTCTATTCTTTCTTTCAGGTCTTTGTTCATTGATCGGTTTCCTTTTTAAAGAACGTTCTAATAATAATATATGCACGGCAGGGAGTAGGAGGCAATAGTCAGTCTTTCTTGTCTGTTTAGTCTATTCAGTCTTTTTTCTCTTGTTGTGACCAAAAAACCAGAGAGACGAGATAGACCAAAAAGACAAAAAAGCGTTCCACAAAATCTCTTCCGGCTCAATAATTTGCCTAATGATTATGTAACAGTTTATCGCTAAAGAAATAAAACTTATATTTCAAGACCTGACCCTATAGACGAATTTAAAAGCCTAGCGGGGAACCCGCTAGGCTTTTACGGTCATCCAGAACTGCACGACGTCCTTTTTGGCGTCGCCCGCTGAGGTGAGCTTCGCTTCTTTTGCCTTCTCCTTCCATGTAGTTTCGGGTCTTGTCTGGACAAAGAAGATGCTGTCAGGTAAGGACAGGTCCTTGTCAATCACCCATTCTATGTCCTGGGGTTCGCCATAGTGCTGTTCTATCTTTTTGCCCCCCTTTGCCAGCCCAAGCACCTCCTGGTCAGTCAGGCACGGAACGTTTTGCCGGTCGGGGGGGATGTTAGCCACGATGACTTTTCCCGATAAATCGACGATGTACTCGATGTCTTTCGGGGATATGGTCCGTTTGATGATCTCAAGTACGACCTTGTCGAGCATCCATTCATCGGGGGTCACCGAGCCGCTGACAACACTTTCACCCAGGCCCCAGTTACCTCCTATCATGATCTTGGCCCTGTCCCCGGTAGCCGGGTTCAGCGTAAATATGACGCCGGCCGCTTTGGCGTTTACCATCTGCAGTACAGCAACGCCGATGGGATCGTACTCAACAGCATAGTTGCCTCTGGCGCGGGCCACTAAAGAGCGCTGGTTGAACGTGCTTCCCCAGACTCTGATAATATTTTGTAGAACGTCCTCCCCGCCCCTGACATGGAGAAATGTCTCGTACTGGCCTGGGTGGCTGGCCGCCCCGGCAGATCTGGTGGCGACCGGGCAATCCTTGATACCCGTTCTGCGAGAGACCTCGGCGTAGTAAGGGAGTATCGCATCAGCCATTTCAGCGGGCATCGGTTTTGATTCCACGATACCACGGATCACGTCTGAAGCCTGCTGCCACTTGGGGAGCTCTGCAGGATCATGCGGATCCGCCTTGAATGAGAGCAGGTAGGTCTTGACTTCTTCGAGGGCGCCTGTCTGCCTCATAAACTTGTCATAGGCGTCGAGGCTTAACGCAAACCCCTGGGGAACGTGAAAGCCGGCCCGTGTCATCTCACCGAGATTTGCACACTTTTTGCCGACGATGTCATAATGGTCTTTCGTCACTTCCGCTAGCCAGTAAATCAACTTATCTGTACTACTCTTCATTGCCAATCCTCCAAGCTTATTACTAAACTATGTGCTGGTGCGTTTTCACTTTTTACGGCAAGCAACACAGGGCGGACCCTTACGGGGTCGCACCCTGTGTGTTGTGACCCTTCCTATTTTGCTCTTTCCAGTATAGTTACCACACCGGTATCGCCATCAACTTTCAGCTTGTCACCCGTTTTGATGATCACAGTGCCGTTACCGACGCCTACAACAGCCGGCATCTTGTACTCACGGGACACGATGGCCGCATGACAGAACGTGCCGCCGATATCTGTCACACAACCGGCTATGACGTTAAATGCAGGTGCCCAGCTGGCGGCCGTCATTCTGCCGACAAGGACCTCTCCTGCCTTAAGCTTGGCGATATCCTCAAGCTCCATGCATACATGGGCAATTCCTTCAACGATCCCTGAGGATCCGGCAAAGCCTCTCAGCTCAGTGACATCCTCGGGTTTGATATCCGCAGCCTGCAACCACATATCGATCTTCTCTGTGGTAACACCCCACAGGACGATCGAGTTCGGTTCGGTGACCACATCCGGTGCGGGCCCAAGGGCCGGCGGCGGGCTCCATTCTTTGAACTTGTTATAGATCTCCTTCCGCCGGGCAATCTTCGGCGGGATCTCGTAGGACGCGATTGCTGGCACGCCCGTGCACCATGATGCGAGCGTGTCGTAAAGGATAGGGTATATCTCGAACCGATTGAGATAGAAGATGTCCTCTTTATCCTTCAGGACACCCCTGGAGACAAACATCTGCCCTAGTTCCTTAGCTCTCCTGTAAAAGAGGGCGTGGAACCAGTTCTCGATATAGAACTGGTGGCTTTCTGGGAAGATAGAGACCATCTTTGCCAGCCCCAGCCGCTGATCGAAGATCTCCCTGTCTTTGTCGTTCATGATCAGGCTGCGGTATTCGGCAGCCACCCGCTTGCTTTCCTTTTCTACCTCCTGAACGGGACGGTCGATGCGTTCCCCTTTCGCGAGCATCTTGGTGTAGTTCTTGATGTGAGCGAGCGGCACATCCAGGTTGTCGTTCCAGGCAACATCCATGTGGTGCCAGCCGCCGCCGATGCTCATTTCGAACCAGGGCTCACGAACCGCCTCGACCTCGTCCAGCCATTTTTTGCCAAGCGGGGTCTGCTGTAACTTCGCGGCCATGTCCGTCCATTTGTCATAGGTCTGGATAACCGGCGCCAAGCCCAGATCTACCGCTGACTTTGCCAACTTCTGCAGCTCTGCAGGCGGCCTGAACATCTCGCCGCTGAAGCCTGTCAGCATCTGACCTATCGCCTTGTCCGTGATGCCGGGGAAGAGATCGCGCATGGTATAAATGAAATTGACGTAGCCTCCGTATGCCAGGCCGTCCATCTCCATGTGGAGCTGCCATGCCCGCTGGCTGAGCTGAATCACCCGGTCGTAGTTCCGCAGGATCTCATCGCCTTCGAAATAGCCCTTGTGGTCAAATACGTAGGAGTCGTCCGACACCCACGGGAGGGTAGCAGGAAAATGGATCGCCTTCATCTCGTCGATGACCGCCATCATCTTGGTCATCCAGAGTTTGTAGAGTTCCTCGTACCGTTCATAGTAATGGCCCGTTCTCGCCATGACGTAGGGGACCCTTTTTTCTTCCTCTTCTTTGGGCGGAAAGGTCCCGGCCAGGTAAATGTAGCCGTTCAGGATCTTGTGATCGATACCGTTCGAATTGGGTATGACGAACACCTTGCTGACAAACCCGGAGAGTGTCAGGTGCCACATATCATCCCAGATGAGGTCAAGGGGATGCATCGGGAACGGGTAGTGTACACCATCGTAGAACCAGAATTGGTTACTCTCGTATTTCTCCCGTTTGGTCTTACCCTTGCCAAACACATAGTAGTAGGGGTACATCTCCTCCCACCCTTCTGTGCCGGGAATGGTCGGCACTTTGTGGGGATCCATAAACCGTCTTTCTTTTGCCATAGTACACCTCCTTTTCGGCCTTTTTTTCGGCCTTTATTGATTCTGATATTTTTACTTTACTGCTTACTTTTCGTAATGTCAATGCATGTTCAGTTTGAATTGACACACTACTATTGAAAAGCCTAGATATATGTGTTATGTTTAGGCATTCGGGGCGTGGCGCAGCATGGCTTAGCGCGCTTGCCTTGGGAGCAAGAGGTCGCTGGTTCAAATCCAGTCGCCCCGA
>Ga0172362_10004565_pt1 | contig 12007 bp, 5 predicted proteins | sample LakKivs1_kivu2a2_FD_114534 | JGI IMG/M metagenome (GOLD analysis project Ga0172362, IMG submission 114534) | Sediment microbial communities from Lake Kivu, Rwanda - Sediment s1_kivu2a2 | ecosystem: Environmental > Aquatic > Freshwater > Lake > Sediment | place: Rwanda: Western Province, Lake...
TGGAGAGCCATTTCACACAGGGCGAGGTCATTCCTCTGGGTGTGGAGGCGGCCTTTGCGGCGTCGTTTGCGGAGCGTTTCGGGACCGGAACCGAGACGGCCGTGAAGGCCTTTATGGAGGAGATTCGAAACTTATGCCGCGCGGCTGAAATGAAAAAGGATTGCTTTTTGGACAGCCCTGTCGCCCGCGAGATGGGAATCAAGTACCCCTTCATCCAGGGCGCCATGTCCTGTATCACCGATGTTCCGGAGTTTGCCTTAAGGGTGGCGGAGGCCGGCGGATTGCCCACCATCGCCCTCGGCCTGATGGATGAGGAGTCCCGTGACCGGAGGCTGGGACGCTTGCCGGAGATCATGGGCGGGCGCCCGTATGCGGTGAATGTCGTCTCTTTGGCGGAGAACCCGTTCCGGGAGACGCATCTGGCCTGGATCAAACAGCACCGGCCCCGTTTTGTCTGGATCGCCGGAGGGGACCTCTCCCCCCTAAAAGACTTGCTGGAATGCGGCATCGGGGTGGCGTACATCGCCCCGGACGAAGCCCTGCTCGGGCTCGCCCTGAAAGCGGGCGTCCGGTACGTGGTCTGCGAGGGGTATGAGGCGGGCGGCCACGTGGGGCCCCATAGCACGCTCACCCTGGCGCAAATGGTGTTGGACCTCAAACGGCGCGAGGCCTCCCTGTTCCGCGACTGTCGCGTGATCCTTGCCGGGGGCATCTTCAATCGGGAAACCGCCTTCATGGCCGCCCTGCTCGGCGCGGACGCCATCCAGATGGGCACGGCCTATCTGGCCACCCAGGAAATCGTTGAAACGGGCGCCCTCGCGGCGCTCTATCGGCGGATGATCGTGGAATCGCCGCCGGGGGGAACCGTCGTTTCCGGCCAAAGCACGGGGCTTCGGGTGCGATCCTTGAGGACCCCGAGAGTGGCCGCCGTCTTATCTCTGGAGAGGGAGTTTGCCGCAGGCCACCAGGACGAGCGATCCTTCCGGACGAGAATAGAAGAGATGACCGCGGGAAGCCTCTTCGCGGCGGCCCGAGGCGTGGACAGGTCAAGCGGGATGCCCCTGGATGAGCCGGCCTGTCTCGAGCGCGGGCAATTCATGAGCGGGGCCTGCGCCGGCCTCATCCGCAAAGTCCAGACGTTGGAGTCCTTTCACCGCGAGGTGGCCGAAGGCCCTCTCTTACTGCATCAGCCCTTTGCGGGGGTGAGCGCCAAAACCGCGGAACCTTCACCCCCCACGTCGCTCCCCGTGGAGACCCCGTTCTCCAGGGTTGGCTATGGACTCAAGCAAGCCACCCCCCCCAAAGACGCTTACGAAAGGATTGCCATCACCGGGATGAGCATCCTCAATGCCCTGGGGAAGAATCCGGAGGAGGTCTGGGCTGCAAGTCTGGCCATGAAGAGCGGCATTACATTGGTTCCGCCTTCCCGATGGGATCACGGGCGCCATTATGATCCCCGGCCGCGCGCTGCGGACAAGACCTACTGCAAGGTGGGCGCCTTCCAGAACTTGCAGATCTCGCGCAACGAACTCGGGATTCCCCCGCAGGATTTCCGGACCATGACCGAGGCCACAAGGATCACCCTGTGGCTGGCGGACAAGGCCATTCGGGGCTCCGGCATCCTGGAGTCCGACCTCCCACGCGAGCGAATCGGCGTCCTCATCTCTCAGAACTCGGGAGGGGCGGCGGGGACCCTCACCGACCTCATCCTCCGGGCGTACGTGCACCGCATCCTCGACGCCGTCAAGCGGGCCGTTCCCCTCACGCCGGATCAGTTGAGCGCCATCGAGCAGGAGGTGAAGGCCGGGCGCATGGCCCCGGACGACACCACCCTGCTGGGCCGGCTCAACTGCGCTGCGGCCGGCTTCATCTGCAACCGGTATGGCTTCATGGGGCCCAGTTATTCCGTCTCCGCCGCCTGCGCGACTTCGCTGGTCGCCCTTTACAGCGCCATGCAGATGATCCGAAACGGCATCCTCGACGCCGCCATCGTCGGGGGGGGCGAGGAAAATCTCACCCACCTGCATTTTCTGGAATTCTCCGCCCTGGGCGCACTCTTCGGGCTATCAGGTCGGGAGAGACCTGCTCACGAGACCTCCCGCCCCTTCGATGCGGAAAGAGACGGGATGGTCCTCGGCGAAGGCGGGGGAATGATCGTCATCGAGCGGGAGAGCCTGGCCCGCACCAGAGGGGCGCATATCCACGCCATCATCACCGGCATGGGCGCGAGCAACAACCATCTGGGCATGGTGGAGTCCTCCAGTGTCACCCAGGAGATCGCCATCCGCGCCTCCTTCCGCGGGTTGCCCTACGGGCCCGATGCCGTGGACCTGGTGGAATGCCATGCCACGAGCACTCGGCAAGGGGACCTGGAGGAAATTCGGGCCCTGAAGACGTTCTTCCCTTCCTCCAAGCGCACCGTGCTCACGTCATTCAAGTCCCAGATCGGACACACCCTGGGCGCCTCGGGCATCAACAACCTCATTCGAGGCGTCATGGCCATGAAGGCGGGGGTTTTCCCCCCCACCCTCAATTACGAGCATCCGGACCCGGAAATGGGCCTGGAAGGTTCGGGTCTCCTCATCCCCACGGAGCCGCTTGATTGGAATCGCAGGAACGGCCGGCCACGAAGGCTTCAGGTCAACGCCTTCGGGTTCGGCGGTTCCAACTACGTGGTGCAGGTGGAACAGGCCCTGGATGAAGTCAGCACGATCCTGGTCTCCCCGGGCCAAGAGGCTCGTCTGACTGAAGAAACGACGGACGGCCCTCCGACGCTCCAGGGTGTCTCTGTCTTCCGGACAGAGAGGGACGGCCGCCCCTGCCGGATGGCCGTTGTGGCACCATCCGAAGCCGAGGCGCTCACGGTCATCGGGAGGTCCGCCGCCCTTGCCGGAGCCGGAACCATCTCACCCAAGGCGGCGCGGTCCCTGGCGCATCAGGGAATCTTCATAAGCCCCGAGCATTTGCCGGCGCCGCCGCTCGCTTTGGTATTTCCCGGACAGGGGTCGCACTATGCAGGAATGGGGCGGGCTCTCTACGAATCCTTTCCCGTCATCAAGGAGTGGATGGATCGGGCGGCCGCGGCAGCGGACTTCGACCTCCTCTCCTTGTTGTTCCATGATCGAGAGGAGAACCTTCAGAAGACCCGCTGGCAGCAACCGGCCCTGTTCGCCCTGGAATACGCCATGGCTCGCCACCTCATCGCCCTTGGCATCCGCCCTGTGGCTATGGCCGGACACAGCATGGGCGAACTGAGCGCCTTGTGCCTGGCCGGCGTCTATTCGCTGGAGGACGGGCTGCGAATCGTGAACCGGAGGGCCCGCTGCATGGACAAGGCCACCGCCGGGCACCTGGACCCCGGCGTCATGGCGGCCGTGGACGCCCCATTGGATCTGCTTATGGAGATGATCCATGGACGGGCGGATGTCCACATCGGCAATATCAATGCACCGAACCAGGTCGTCCTGAGCGGCCACACCGAGGCGGTCAAACGTCTTGGCGAAACACTGAAGGAGATGGGATACCGGTTCACCCTCTTGCGGGTCAGCATGGCCTTCCACTCTCCGGTCATGAGGGTCATTCATGACGAACTCGAGGCGTACGTGGCCTCCCTCCCCTTTCACGCCCCGCGGATCCCCGTCATCTCCAACACGACCAGGGCGCCGTATCCATCCGATCCCGGCGAGATCAGGCGAATCCTGATGGCCAACCTGGAATCCACCGTCCATTGGATGGATAATGTCCAAACCCTTTGGAATGATTACGGAATCCGGCTCTTCGTGGAGGTGGGCCCCGGCGACATCTTAAGCAATCTCATCGCCGACACGCTCCCTGAATCGTCATGCCTCCAGACCTGCCTTCCGCCCAACGAGGGCCTCATTCATACGACCGCCCTTGCCCGGCTCTTCGCTGAAGGGCATCTGAAGGTCCGAGGAGAGCCGCGGTTTGTCCCCCTCGCTGGATTCGAGGAGGCTCCCCCGGCATCTCATCCGAGCGCCCCCGCCGGGCCGCGGCCCTCCCGACCCCTCTCACGCCTCCCGGCCGGCCCGGACGGCAAGGTCTCCCCGGCCCTCCCCGAAGCGCCTGAGCGTCCGGATCACCTGGAGGCGCTTATTCGCATTATCATGGATGCCACGGGATTTAACCGGGACGAGATCCAGCCCGGCATGGATCTCCGGCGGGACCTCTCCATCCGCTCCAGCCGCCTGCCGATCATCATGGATGCCGCGGAACGCCACTTCGGGATCACCATCGAACTCGAGGATTTTTTGCAGGTCCGCACCGTGAAGGACATCGCGCAGCGGATCTCCGCCCTGGTCGCCCGACAGGAAGGCGCCGGCTTGCGGCCGGTCGCCCCGGCGGTTGAAAGCGGCGCGGCGCGGGCTGGCGTCCCGGAGCCCTTGCCGGATGAGGCGAGTCTCAAGCGGCTCCTATTTCACCTCGCCCCCGTGGATCTACCGGCCTCCATTCCCATGGAACTAAGCCCAGGTGATTCGGTCCTTCTTCTGACGCCTGACAAGGAGGATGGAATTTCCAAGGGTGCGGGAGACCGGCTCCGGCGGGATTACGGCGTGGACACGTTTTCCATGCCGTTCATGTCCGAGCGCCTGGGGCCGGGCGAAGAGGGCCACGACATTCGGACGGCCGAAGGAGCCGCCGGGGCTTCCGAGAGCCTCTCGGGCCTCAAGTCCCTCGTGGGAATGGTCATCACCTTGCCTGAAGGCGGGTCGGGAAGGTTGGAAGGCCTGGCGGATGTTTCGCGGCTTCTCCGGGGGTTCTTTCCGCTCCTGAAGGCCTTTCTCCAATCACCCACCAGGAAATTCGTCGTGCTGATCCATTCCCGCAAGGATGCCGACTCGCTCAGTCGGCTGCTCGCGGAGGGGCTGCTCGGACTTTTCTTGAGCGCAGCGCAGGAACACCCGGCGGTCCAGTTTCGCACCTTGGAGATCGACCGGGACGCGGACCTCGGCGCTTCCTTACGCGCGGCTCTGGACAGAGGATACACCGTGGTGGAACTCATCCATCGCGAGGGAAGGGTCTTCACCTCGGAGGGGCACGTAACCCCTTCGGTCTTTAAGGATCCGCCCGGCCTGAATCTCCGTCCCGGAGACGTGGTCGTCATGTCCGGGGGCGCCACGGGGATCAGCGCCCACTTGGCCCGCAGCCTTGCCCCCTTCTCGCCCCGCTTGGTCTTTTTGGGGAGAACTTCTCTGGATTCAGGCGTCGCTTCGGCCAAGCCGCACCCCGAGCCTTCGTCCTCGGAGTCCGGCCCAGACGAATCCAGGGTCCGGGAGATCGCCCGGACCCTGTCGGATTTGCACGCCTCCGGGATCCAGGCCACGTACCATACCTGCGATGTAACGGACCCCGAGGCCGTCCGTGCCATCCTGGGCGAGGTGGCCGGCCGTTATGGCAGGATTGACGGGATCATTCATGGCGCCGGAGTCCTCAGGGACGGGTTCCTCGGCCAGATGACCCCCGAAGATTTCTCGCAGGTCGCGGATGTCAAGTTTCTGGGAGCCTGGAACCTGTTTTCGGCGGCAGAAGGGGCGGGCCTCAGGTTCTTCGTGGGCCTTTCTTCGGTGGCGGCGATCCAGGGAAATCCCGGCCAGGCCAACTACGCGGCCGCCAACCGGATGATGTCGGCGCTGCTCAGGTCCCTTGGCCGCAAGAACGGCGCCATCCGGTTCAAGGCGTTGATGCTTCCTCCTGTCGAGGGGGCGGGCATGGCCGAGAACCCGGAAATCCGGGATCTGATGAAGCGGAAGGGCGTCGCCTACATCCATGCCCATGAGTTGGCCGGGCTTTTCTGCCGGGAACTCTTCGTGGCCCCGGCCGACGACGAGTGGGTGATGTTCATGAGGACCCTGCCCTCCGTGAGGACGGCACAAATCCGTGCGGGTCCCCATCCTTCGCTTCCTGGAGAACGGGATGGGGGCACCGTGGCCTTCCGCCCCGAGGACTTCCCCATGATCGAAGGGATCTCTTGCCTGGACCTCCGCCGGGAACACCTGGAGGCCTCCAGAGTCTTCTCCAGGCAGAACGATCTTTGGATCGCGGATCACAGGCCCCTGAAGTCCGTCGCGCATCCTCTGGTCTCAGCCGCCATGGTGCTGGAGACGTTCGTGGAAGCCGCCCGGATCCTGTATCCCCACCTCCGGGTGCGGGGACTGCGCCAGGTGCGATTCCGGGACATAATCCCATGTCCTCCGGAGGTTCCACGGTCATCCAGAATATCCTGCCGCCGGGCCGGCGCCGGCCTCTCTGCTTCGCCCTGCGTAGCGGGCTTCGCAGAGCAGGGTCGGGAGGTCGTATGCGAGGCCGCTCTATCCATACAGGACATCTCCCCCACGGGAAGAGCGACGGACCGCTTCACCCCGCACTGCACGGGCCAGGTGCTCCTCGATGGCGGGGGAGAGGATCTCGGGGAAGGATTCAAGGATTTCCCAGTCCGCCCGGACGAACTGCGGACCCGGTCCGTAGATCACAAGAAGGTGCTTCAATGGTACAAGAACCACACAGGACTCGAAGGCAGGTATCGTGTGCTGGAGGTCATTGACGGCACGGGTCCGGGGATGGTGCGAGGCCGCACCACCTTTCGGGAGACAAGTGATTTTGCCCATTTTTCGAGCGCGCGGTACCAATACTCTCCCTATCTTTTCGAAGCCCTCATGCAGTTGGTTGGCTTTTCCATGGTGACAACTGACCCATCGGAGCGGCGCTCGGTGCTTCCCATCGAGATCGGGGAGATGCGGTTTCTGCGTCCATGCCAGGCGGGGGAACGGATCATCCTGGAGGCCCGACTGCGGGCGCGGGACAAGGCCTCCCTCGCCTGGGACGCCCGTGGACTTGACAATCGGGGTCGCACCCTGATGCAGATTCGTACGATGCGTATGCAGTGGGTTTCGGAGTGAACCGCCGTCCGGCGAGATGGGAGTGGATGTGGCACAGGATCCCCACGGAATAACCGTCCATGCCATGAGTCCCGTTCCTCGAATGGGACCGGTCTTCTATGCCTCCCTGCCACGCGACGCCCAAACCCCCAAGGGACACGGGACGAATGGGGGAGGCGCCAGGCACCGCCTGGTCTCCATCCTGTGGGAGCACCTGGTGATGATGGAAAGTCCTCTCTGGAAAGGCCTCCTTTCGTCCACCCGAGCGTCTTTCCCGATTCAGGTGGTCCGCGACTCGCTTGGCAAGCCCCATCTCCTGTTGGGAGAATATCGAGGGCCGGCCATCTCCTTCAGCGAAAGCGGGGGGGCCGTCTGGGCCGCCCTCGGTGGGGATGATTCTGACATCGGCATCGACGTGGCCGAGACCGGCGAATTCCAGGGCGACTACCCCTTTCACCGTGTCTTCCATGCGCAGGAACTTCACCAGGCCGTAAAGGTGGCGGGGGGAAATGTGGAGAAGGCATCCGCCCTGCTCTGGTCCATCAAGGAAGCCGTCGTCAAGGCCCTGGGGTGCGGGTTCCATCTTGTGGAGCCGCGGGACATCTACGTCTATCCTGCGGCGGAGGGAGAGGGCGAGTACACCTTTACGGTGGACCTGTCCAGGAAGGCCCTGGAGCGGTGGCCCATGGGCGCCGGCCGATCTCTATGGGTAGGCTCGCATCCGCAGGTGAAGAGGTGGCTGTCCATCGCCTTACTGAATGGGCCGCGCCGCTGAGGTGATGGGCGGCGGGGTCGTCGTTCCAGTGCCCCATAGAAACGAAATGTCGAGCCATGACGAACGGAACTGAACACGTCATCGAAGTCGAGAACCTGACGAAACGTTACGGGGAGTTGCTGGCGGTCAACGACCTGTCGTTCACGGTCAGGAAAGGCGAAGTGTTCGCGTTTCTGGGCGCCAACGGCGCCGGCAAGACCACGACCGTCGAGATCATCGAGACCCTCCGCACGCCCACGTCGGGAAAGGTGCGCCTTCTCGGAATGGACGTCACGAAAAAGAAACGCGATCTGGTCCACCGCATCGGCGTCCTGCCGCAGGGGTTCTGCTCGTTCGACCGAATCACGGTCCGGGAGACCCTCCAGTACTACTCGCGGCTCGTCGGGTGCAGGAACACCGATGTCGAGGGGCTGATCGCGCTCGCGGACCTCAAGGACAAGACCCACGAACCGTTCATGAACCTCTCCGGGGGCTTGAAGCAGCGTCTCGGAATCGCCGTGGCGCTCGTGAACGACCCCGAGGTCGTGTTCCTCGACGAGCCGACGACAGGGCTCGACCCCCGCGCCAGGCGCGAGGTGTGGAAAGTCCTGCTGGGCCTGAAGAACAAGGGAAAGACGACCTTCCTCACCACGCACTACATGGAGGAAGCGGAGCGTCTTGCAGACCGGGTCGCCATCCTCTCGAAGGGGAAGATCGTCGCGTTGGACTCTCCCGGTAATCTCATAGAAAACCACGCAAATCACATGGTCCTCACGCTGCAGTCCGCCGATGCAAGCGCCCCCGAAATCATCCGGAAGATCGGCTTCGAGCCGGTCCACGACAACCACCGGAACCTCAAGGTCCGGTTGGAGCGCGCCGACGACGTCCAGAAGATCCTGAATGCCATCCAGGAGGGCGGGGCGACGTTCCTCGGCCTGGACGTTCGAAAGCCCAACCTGGAAGAGGTCTTCCTGGGGCTCACCGGCGAGGCCCTCCACGAAGACCCCGCCGACGGAAGGGGAGCGGAATGAACCTGCGAGTGGTCGGCGCCAATCTCGTCGTGAGCCTCAAAACTTTCTACCGCGAGAAGACGGCCGTGTTCTTTCGGATTGCCTTCCCGGTGCTCCTGATCCTCGTGTTCGGCACCATTTTCATGGACAAGGACGACCGGGTCTTCGATCTGTACGTGCAGGATCTCGACCAGACGAAGGCGTCCGAACAACTCGTCGAGCAAGTCCATCTCGGTGGCAAATTCAAGATCACCCCGATCACCCCCGCCGCGAGCGCCATCCAGTACGCCAAGGACCACAAACTGAACCTCGTCATCAGTATTCCCAAAGGCTTTGAAAAATCCTTGATGCAGAGAATGGCGCTCGGCGACCCTGGCGCCTCCGTGACTTTCACGGTCGTATACGACCCGAGCGCCAGTGCGGCGGCCACCAAGATGCAGGTCCTGGACTTAATGCTGGCCGAGATGAACCAGGAGATGTCCGGGAAGCCGCCGTTCATCCGGTCGGCCAAGACATCCATCCTCGCCAAGAAATACCGGTTCATCGAGTTCTTCGTCCCCGGCATTATCGCGATGACGGTGATGACGTCGAGCCTGTTCGGCGCGGTGAACGTGAATGCGGAACTGCGGCAGAAGGGCGTCATCCGGAAACTCTCCACCACCCCCATCACCCGTACCGACTGGATCCTGTCGAACATCCTCTACCAGTTCATCCTCGCGGCCCTGGCCACGATGGTGATCCTGGTGGTGAGCTACGCCGTGTTTCACGTCAGCCTCCGGATCAATGCCTGGCTCCCGGTGTTCGTCGTGCTGGACGTTTTCGCCTTCGTCGGGCTCGGGATGATGCTCACCCGCGTGGCGAAGGAGGCGGAGAGCGCGGCGGCGGCGGCCAACGCCTTCATGTTCCCGATGATGTTCCTCTCGGGAACCTTCTTCCCCGTCGAGATGATGCCGGCGTTCCTGCAGAAGTTCGCCCGGATCCTGCCTCTCTACTATGTGAACGAGGGGCTCCGGGCCTCCATGGTATCGGTGGACCATGTGGCCTCGCTGAGATATGCCGCGGTCATAGGGGTTTTCGCCGCGGTCGTCTTCGTTCTTGGCATGATGACCACCACCCTGAGCGAAGAAGCCGCATGATGCTCAATGCACGGGACACACTAACCCGGTGCCTGTTGGCCTTGGCCAAGACCCCCCTGCTCTTTTATCCATACTACCGATGCCATCTTCCATGGCCCTCCGAGATCCTGATCGAGAACACCAACGGCTGCAACGCGCAGTGTGTCATGTGCCCTCGCGAGACGCTGACCCGGAAACGCGGATTCATGGAGTTCGGGTTATTCGAGAAGATCATCCGGGAAGTGTCCGGCGCGGGCCGAACGCCCGTCGTGCATTTGCACGGGTTCGGAGAGCCGCTGCTGGACGAGTCGTTGCCGGAAAGGATCTGGCTCGCCAAGACCTGCGGGATCAAGCAGACCTATCTCGTGACCAATGCGTCGCTCCTCTCGCCCGAGACGTCGAGAAAGATCATTCAGGCGGGGTTGGACACGATGAAGATCAGTTTTTACGGCACCGACGAAGCCTCGTATCACGCCACCATGAGACGGCTGGATTTCAAGGTGACGCTTCACCACATCCGGGAGTTTGTGAGGATAAGGAAGGAACTGAAAGCGCGGAATCCGAAATTGATTCTTCAATACCTGCATCAGGAAGCCTCGGAGGCCAAGATGGAGGCGTTTCGATCTCTGTGGCGCTCCGTCCTGGACCGGAGGGCCGGCGACCGCCTGAATCGCAGCACGTTGCACAACTATGGGGGCGGCCGGGCCTACAACCGTCTGGGCGAAAAGATCGTGTCGGTCTGTTTTTACCCCTGGACAGCCCTGTCGGTGCTCTGGGACGGCAGGGCCGTTACCTGTTGCATGGATTACAATGGCGTTCAGAGGGTAGGCGATCTGAACTCCCAGAGTGTCATGGAAATCTGGAATGGGCCTGTGCTCTCCGCGATCCGAAGGAACTTTGGGAAGTTGGACTATCACGGGTTCCCGACCTGTCTTAACTGCGATTGGGTGCGCAGGCGGAATGGTTAGGCCAAAGCGGGTGACGTGACATGCGAAAACGGATATTCTTTATCTGTGGTTCGATGAATCAGACGACCCAGATGCACCAGGTCTCCGAGCACCTTCGCGAGCACGAGCACGCCTTCTCGCCCTTCTACTGCCACGGCTTTGACGAACTGCTTCGAAGACTCGGGTTGATGGAGTTCACGATCATCGGCGACAAACTGGCGGGACGCTGCCGGAGGTATCTTCAGGATCAGGGCCTCCCCATCGACTACCAGGGAAGGCATCGGCCCTACGACCTGGTGGTGACCTGCTCCGACGTGTACCTTCAGAAGAACATTCGGGACCACCGGATCGTACTGGTTCAGGAGGGGATTACGGACCCGGAAACCATGGCGTTCCACCTCGTCAAGCGTCTCCGGTTCCTTCCTCGCTGGCTGGCGGGCACGGCGGCGACGGGCCTCAGCGATGCCTACCGGGTCTTCTGCGTCGCCAGCGAGGGCTATCGCGATTTCTTCATCCGAAAAGGCGTGCGCCCCGAAAAGATCGTCGTGACGGGAATACCCAATTTCGATAACTGTCGGCGATACTGCCGCAACGACTTTCCCTACCGCCACTACGTGCTGGTCTGCACGTCGCCGCTGAGGGAGATTTTCCGGGGCGAGGACCGCAAGGCCTTCATCCGAAGCGCGGTCGAGATCGCGCGCGGGCGGCCCCTCCTCTTCAAACTGCACCCGAACGAAAATCGGGAGCGCGCGACCCGGGAAATCCGCCGGCACGCGCCGGGTGCCCTGGTGCTGGCCAGCGGCAGCGCGGAAGAAATGATCGCGAACTGCGATGTCCTCGTCACTCGATTCTCGTCAACCGCCTTCGTCGGCCTGGCGCTCGGCAAGGAGACCCACTCGGACTTCAACCTGGACGAACTGCGCCGGCTGACGCCGGTCCAGAACGGCTCGGCGGCCCTGAACATCGCGAAGGTCTGCCGCCGGATTCTCGAAGAGGACTGACGGCTGTCCAACAAGGAACACCCAATGCCCAAGGAAGCAGGGAAAGGCAACGGCCACGGCGAGACCCCTCGACTTCGCTCGGGGTGACCAACGACAGACGCGGCGGCGGAAAGGGGACAGTCCCCGAAAACCGGGGACAGCCCTCCCGGCGGCCATCCGCCGCAGTAATGGGTCAGTTACGTGCGCTTGCTGTTCGTGGCAGGAGGCACGGTGGCGGAGGGTGGCGGCCACGAAGTTTTTTCTTTTTTTGCTTGACAGGATGTATCCTGTATAGGATACATAAGCCA
>Ga0172362_10004566_pt1 | contig 12005 bp, 12 predicted proteins | sample LakKivs1_kivu2a2_FD_114534 | JGI IMG/M metagenome (GOLD analysis project Ga0172362, IMG submission 114534) | Sediment microbial communities from Lake Kivu, Rwanda - Sediment s1_kivu2a2 | ecosystem: Environmental > Aquatic > Freshwater > Lake > Sediment | place: Rwanda: Western Province, Lake...
TAACAAAGAGCAGTTATTGAGTCAATTACAAGTCTTTTTACATTAAGCTCATCAGCTATATCCCTTAGAATATCTAATAAAGCACTGGCATCCTCAACTGTGTATTTCTCTGTATCAAGACCAAGTCTTTCACTAATAATTCTTAGATCTATAAGGTTGACCATACCACTTTCAATCAGTTTTTTATCGTAAAAATCAAATCCTTCCATATTTTTTGTTAACTTGAAAAGAGGCTCAGTTATAGTAAAAAATACACCACGCTCACCCATTTTAGCACCGTTAACTAGAAACTGCATACAAAGAGTAGTTTTACCTGAACCACTGCTACCAACAGTAAGTACTGTATTACCTGTTGGTATACCCCCGCCTAATTGTATATCAAGTTCTTCAATCCCTGTTTTACATAGTCCACCCTCTTCTACCATGACCCTCTCCTCTTCTAACATTTTAATCAAATCCATATACATTTGTTGGTTAATAAAACTTAAGGTTTAATTAATAGTGCAGGGGAAGGGATTTGAACCCTCGGACTCCTTCGAGACAGGATGTCTCATCAAATTTTTTTATCGAACCCTTCTAAATATAAGTTAATTTAGATCTTAAGTCCTGCGCCGTTGGCCATGCTTGGCTACCCCTGCATATTAATGATATTTATACGAGTGCGGATGCCGGGATTCGAACCCGGGCAAAAGGCTTGGAGGGCCTTAATCATAACCACTAGATCACATCCGCATATTGTTTGTTAAAACATTTTTTTATATTCGAGTTAATTATTTTCTTTTTAGACATTGTAAATTACTTGATAATATTTTCCATCTTTTCTTTTTTCAAATTTTTTTTAAAAACATTATTTCTTTGTATTAAAGTATACTAAAACCTGTTTGAGGACTATGCTAAAACTAATGGCTCAAGTTTAATGGTTTTTTTATCCTCAACACAAGAGCCTAAACTCTTTTGGAAACCTTTACCAATCCAACAATATAAGCAAAGCTTATCCTTCGGTAAGCCAATGGCTTTCACCATGTCTTCTAGCAACTGATATTTTAATGAGGTTGCTCCAAGGTCTTTTGTAATCCAGTCAACCATTTTTTCATATTTATCAGATTTATGATCCAAATATTCAGATACATCTTCGATTTCTTTTCCTTCAATTGCTCTAATGGCTCTCCTGGCAGCAAGCTCATTTGTGCTTCTTGTTGATAGGTTAAAAATACATGGGAACATTAAAGGTGGGCAAGCAGGCCGTATATGTATTTCTTTTGCTCCAGCATTTTTTAGTTTAGTAATAGTGAAATTTTTAAGTTGTGTTCCTCTCACAATTGAATCCTCACATAAAACTATTCTGTTATCCTTAGCAATAGCCTCATTTGCTATCAGTTTCATTAAGGCTATACGATCTCTAAGCTCCTGTGTTAAAGGAGTATAACTACGCCCGTAGCCAGGTGTATATTTGAAAAGAACTCGTCTAAATGGTACACCTGATTCCATGGAATAACCGATGGCATGAGCTGTACCTGAATCAGGAACACCTGAGACTAGATCTGCTTCAACGTTGTCTCGTTTTGCTAAAAAACGTCCACAGTTTTCTCTTACTTTTTCCACGTTTACGTTTTCATATGATGAGGCGGGAAAACCAGTATAAACCCATAAAAATGCACATATTTTATTATGACTGTTGCCTTTTTTCTTAATATCCATTCCTTTTTTGCTGATGAAAACAATTTCTCCAGGGCCCATATATTTTTTTGTTTTAAATCCAAGGTTTGCAAAAGAACATGTTTCACTTGCAACAGCTATCTCTCCATCCTTTTCTCCTATTATAAGTGGAGTAACACCGTTTCTATCCCTAGCGCAATATATGCCTTCTTTTGTGAGTAAAAGCAAGGAGATAGACCCATTTATTTTATCATACATTCTTTCAATACCATTAACAATGTTTTCTCCTTGGTTTATTAGACTAGCAATAACTTCTATAGTGTTTATTTCACCGCGTTCTAATTCACTAAAAGCAACACCTTTTCTGATTAACATTTTCACTAATTCATCTTTATTTGTTATTAGACCACTGCAACATATTGCAAAAGGCCCAAATTTACCTTTGAAATTTAACGGTTGAGGGTCTTTATCAGATATAACACCTATACCTAGATTTGTTTTTATCTTTCCAGAACCTTCATAGAATTTTGATTTAAACTGTGAATTACCTATATCATGGATTTTTTTAACAGGCATTCCACTGTTTTTATCAATGAATGCTATTCCACCATATTCAGTACCTAGATGGCTGTGGTAATCAGTACCATAATATAGATTAGAAATACAGTTATTATAGCTTACAATACCAAATAAACCGCTCATTGTTCCCCCAGCAAAAAAGGTAATCTTTGATTGGTATTTAATTATTATTAGAATTTAAGAAATTTCATGATACCTGGGATGTCTTCTTCAGAGATAATAAAAATTGTATCAGTCCAGCAGCTCATGGTTTCAACAATATTTATTCCATGTTCAGCAAAAATTGAATATAAGAAGGATACAACACCAGGAGTGGTTTCCATGTCTTTTGGGTGTTTTAAAGTAATCAAAGCCAAGTTTTTAGATGTTTTTATAATGTTTTTATTAAATAAATTGTTTAGATCGGATAAGTATTTTTCTGAAATTATAATAGTAAATACTTTTGTCCCTTCAATTGCATAAAATGCATCCTCATTTTGTCTAACCTTGTTTTCAATTTTATTAAAATTATGTGTATAGTTTTTTTTATCAATTACTACTACAACTATTTTATTTTTAATTTCTAGTTCACTGTTTTTTAATATCTCTAATATCTTTTTTTCAAGGATGTTTTTGTTTTTTAGTTTTATTTCATATCTGCGACAAGCTATTTGGATTGCCTCAATACTTGTTTTTCTATCTATGTTTAATTCTTTGGCAATTTTTCTGGAAAGTTTTGAATAATTAATAATACTGTTTTTTAAACAGTCTTTGATGCTTGGGTGTTCTTCTAAATATTTTTCGGTTAGTTCAGTTGTGGTAGTCATACATAAAGTAATTTGTTTTATTTATTTATAAATGTTTCTTTTTTAGTAAAAATGTTTTATTTCATACATTTGTCTGAGATGAAACAAAAACTGTTTTTACTGTTTTATCTGGGTCAATGTTAATAAAAATCAGAAAAAACACTTACTGGAACGATAATAATGAAACCAAAAGTTATACTAGCATACAGCGGTGGTTTAGATACATCTGTTATGATGAAATGGCTTGTTAAAAAAGGCTATGATGTAATAGCCTATGTTGCTGATGTAGGTCAAAAAGATGATTTTATAAAAATAAAAGAAAAAGCTCTAAAAACAGGTGCTTCTAAAGTTTATGTTGAGGATCTTAAAAAAGAATTTGTTGAAAAATTTATTTTTGAGATGTTAAAAGCAAATGCAGTCTATGAGGGAAGATATCTTCTTGGAACTGCTATTGCAAGACCACTTATTGCAAAAAAACAGGTTGAAATCGCAAAAAAAGAAGGAACCAATATTCTTGCTCATGGATGCACAGGCAAGGGTAATGATCAGGTTAGATTTGAGCTTACTTGGATGAAGTTCGTGCCTGATGTGAAGATAATCAGCCCTTGGAAAGAAGATGATTGGCTTTCAGTTTTTAAAGGTAGGAAGGATCTAATAGCTTATGCTAAAAAAGAAAAAATACCAGTTGACGTAACATTAGAAAAACCATATAGTACCGATGAGAACCTGCTACATATAAGCTATGAGTCAGGCGTTTTAGAAGATGCTTGTGTTAAACCAAAAGAGGATATGTTTAAACTAACCAAATCTCCAAAAGATGCTCCTGACAAAGAAACAGAGATTATTATCGAATTTGATAAGGGCATTCCTGTGAAAGTTGTAAATCTAACTGAGGAAAAAGAGGTTAAGGGTTCTCTTGAGTTGTTTAGTTATTTAAATAAAATTGCAGGAGAGAATGGAATTGGGAGGATAGATATTGTTGAGAATCGTTTTGTTGGGATAAAATCACGTGGTGTTTATGAGACACCAGCTGGAACAATATTATTCAAAGCCCATGAGGATCTTGAAAGTATCACACTTGACAGAGAAGTCTTTCATCTTAAGGAATTATTAAGTCCATTGGTTGCTAATCTTATTTACAATGGTTTTTGGTATTCCCCTGAGATGGAGTTTTTGATGGCTGCTATTAATAAAAGTCAAGAGAAAGTATCTGGAAAAGTTTTTCTTAATTTGTATAAAGGAAATGCTATAGTTACAGGTCGTGAATCTGTTAATTCTCTTTATAATGCGACATTATCAAGTATGAACGAAGAGGGCGGTTATAATCAGAAGGATGCTAGTGGTTTTATTAAAATTGTCGGACTTAAATTTAAAACACAGGGAGTCTGAATAATGAAGCTTTGGCAGAAAAATAGCAATCTGAATAAAAAAGTGGAAAAGTTTACTGTTGGAGATGATTATTTATTAGATCAAAATCTTATGAAATATGATTGTATCGCATCTATTGCTCATGCTAAAATGCTTAGTAAGATTGGTGTTTTTTCCAAGAAGGAATGCGAAGCTGTTGTTAATGAGTTAAATCATATAATTGAGCTAGATAGCAATGGTGGTTTTAAAATTAGTCAGCAGGATGAGGATTGTCATACTGCTATTGAAAATCATCTTGTTAATAAGTTGGGAGATGTTGGTAAGAAGATTCATACTGGGCGTTCAAGAAATGATCAGGTTTTAACTGCTTTAAGGTTGTATTATAAGGATGAAATTAAATCTGTTGTTGAACTGATTGATTATTTTTGTTTTTCTTTAAATTTATTTAAAGAAAAATATGGCTCAGTTAAGCTTCCTGGTTATACTCACATGAGAAAAGCAATGCTTTCATCTGTTGGTTTGTGGTCTGACGCGTTTATTGACTCGATGAAAGATAATAAGCAGTTAGTCTTAGATATATGTAAACTCATAGATCAATGTCCTCTTGGTTCTGGTGCAGGTTATGGTTTGCCTATTAAGGTTGATAGAAAGTTTTGTATTGATTTGTTAGGTTTTGAAAGGGTTCAAAAAAACCCTATTTATGTTCAGAATAGCAGGGGCAAGTTTGAGTCTTCTATTCTTCATGCAATAGGACAGATTATGTTTGATCTTAATAAGATGGCTTCGGATTTGATTTTGTTTAGTATGCCCGAGTTTGGTTTTTTTGAACTTCCTTCTGAGGTTTGTACTGGTAGTTCTATTATGCCTCATAAAAAAAATCCAGATGTTCTTGAGCTTATAAGAGCTAAGTATTATAGTGTTTTAGCTTGTGAGTTTGAAGTTAAAAATATTACTGGTAATCTTATTTCTGGTTATAACAGGGATTTGCAGTTAACAAAAAAACCTGTAATGAGTGGATTGGAGATTGTAAAAAATAGTTTAGATGTTATGATAGTTGTATTAGGATGTTTGAAGGTTAATAAAAAAAATTGTGAAAAGGCATTAACAAAAGAATTGTATTCTACAGATAAAATTTATAAACTTGTTAGTAAAGGTGTTGTTTTTAGAGATGCTTATAATCAGATTTCAAAGCAATATAAGTGATAATAGTTTGTTAAATATAGTTTTTATAAGAAATATTTAATTATTCGTTAACTATTCACAAATTTGTAGGAGTAGGTAAATGGTTGATTTTAAGCGCATAGTAATTCCTGTTGATAACACTGAGGATTCAAAAAAAGCTGTGGAAAAAGGTGTTCTTCTTGCTAAACTATTAAAGGTTGATGCTAAAATAATCACCATTAATGACACCCATCAGTTTATGTCTTCTGTAGTCCTGGAAGAAAAATTAAAAAAAGAAGCTACTGCTTTCATGGAGGAATTTAAAAAGATAGGTAAAGAGTTTGGTGTATTAGTTGAAACAGAGCTTATAATTGGTAAACCTGCCGAGGAGATTGTTAAATTTGCAAAGGATGATGATCTTATTATTATTGCACAACATGATAAAACAAAGGGTATTAATAAGTATATGGAGGAAAATATCTCTAGAGATGTCGTTCGTAACGCTCCATGCTCTGTGCTAGTTATAAAAAATAAATAATTTGGTATGGGGAGGCATAGAAAAATGAATATTAATGAAATTGATGAGTTAAAAGGTAAGTATTGTAGGGTTATTTCTAAAGTACCTGAGGATTCTGGGCTTGAGGGGGTTTTTTATGATTTTGGTGTTATAAAAGATTTTGATCCTCAGAATGGTTTGATTTCTGTTCAGACTAAGAACGGTTTAAGACTTTTACAATTAAGTGAGCTTTTTGATGTCATGTGTATGGAGAGTTTAATTAGCAAGAAATTTTAAAATTGTTTTTTATTCAGAACTTATCTAGAAAATTTCGATAATTTTATAAAGTACCTAAGACAAATATATACATGATAGACAATATCAATCATGGGTGAGGTGGTAAGAATCCGGGTAAATATTGTTGGGGTATTATCAGATGCTGATGAAATAAATGAAATTATGGATGTTAGTGAAATTTTTGTAATTGAAAAAAGAATGATGGATTTGACATATCCATTATTATTTAAAAATAATAATCTAAAATCATCATTTGAATCTTCTAAAAAATCAAAAATTTATCAAAATCAAATGTGTAGGTATTTAAAATCCCTGACAGTTAGAGGATTAAGTTAAATAAAGTTGAATTTTGTTTATTTTTTCTCTTAACGCCCTACTAAACAGTAATTTTTTTCCAAACTATTCAATATATAAAAAATCCGTTAATACAATACTTTTTTTATTTAGGTAATAACCGTAAAGATACAGGGTAATAATTGTACAACAAGTCCTTTTAAACAAAAATTACAAAATAAGTGATGAGGAGCGATAAAAAATGAAAATTGTTGGACAAATCTCAACCCCAGAAGAAGCAAAAGAAATGGAATTTGCAGTAAAAGTAACAATTGTTGGTAACAGAGCAAGAGTCCTCGCATCAGAATTAAAAAAGTGATAAAAAAATGAGCAGAGTAGGAAGTTCAAGCATAGGAGTTTTGATAATACTTCTTAGCTCGATAGTATGCGGAGCAACAATTGTAAGCATAACAACAGATGGAGTAGAAACCGATCTATCAGAAGACGAACTAGCTCAATTAGCAATAAATATAACAGATGAGGCCGCTGATAAGATAACAACATATATACAAACAACTCAAGTGCTAGGAAAATATTATGGCGAACCACATAATCAAAAAATTGAAAAAATAGCAATAATGATGAAATCAATGATATCAAAGAACATAAGTTTATCAGAATTAGGTATAGAATTAAACGATGGTAATTCTGTAATAATGTTATACTACTCAGGGGATGCAGAGTTTGTCGGCTCAAACGATGTTTTTGAACATCCCATATGGAATAACTTGGATGAAAATAGTTTTGGATTTGTTGTAACACATGATAAAGACAGCTCATTTGTAAATTATGACAAAATCAATGATAACACAGATATGGCTTATTTAGTAATTAAATTATCAGAAAACATGATGATGAGCAAGGGTGACACTATGACAGTAACTCTTACTCCTGCAAATGGAATAACAAGAACAATTGATTTAGAAGCCCCGTTGCCAATGAAATCAATTGTAAGCCTAGGTCTATTAGAATAGAGCTAAACTTTTTGAATTAATCTTTTTTACCCTTGTGTTTCTTTGAGTCCCCTTTTACCTTATAATCAGCATCAATAGTTTTATCATCATCACTAGGATGACCTGACCAAGAATCATCAGAGCCACTACTTTGACTATATTGCGGTCCACTAGCTTGCTGCTGTTGCTGAGCTGCTTGCTGGGCAGCTTGCTGATAAATAGCTGTAGAAACATCCTGAAGAGTTTTCTGCAAACCCTCAGTTTTTTCTTTTATAGCCTCAATATCATCACCAGCAAGAGCCTTTCGTAGTTCCTTTAAAGAGTCCTGGATTTTCTCTTTATCAGTCTCTGAAATCTTGTCTTTTAAATCATCAATTGTTTTTTGTGCAGCATGTGCCAATGCATCTCCATTGTTTCTTATTTCAACTTTTTCCTTACGTTTAGTATCTTCTTCAGCGTGTTCCTCTGCTTCTTTCTTCATCCTAGAAATCTCTTCATCTGAAAGTTTTGTAGAGCCTGTTATTCTTATTGATTGTTCTCTTTTAGTTCCAAGATCTTTTGCTGACACGTTGATAATCCCATTAGCATCAATATCAAATGATACCTCAATCTGAGGGATACCTCTTGGTGCCATCAGAATTCCATCTAGATGAAACCGGCCAAGGGTTTTATTATCACCAGCCATAGGCCTTTCACCCTGAAGCACATTAATTTCAACGCTTGTTTGATTATCTGCAGCTGTTGAAAAAATCCTACTTTTCTTTGTTGGAACTGTAGTATTACGCTCAATAAGGGGTGTTGCTACACCGCCAAGGGTTTCAATACTAAGTGTTAATGGTGTTACATCTAAAAGAACAATATCTTTTTCGATGTCACCTGAGAGTACACCTGCTTGTATTGCAGCGCCAATCGCAACACATTCCATTGGGTCTACTTCTCGTTTTGGTTTTTTCTTAAAAATCCCCTCAACCTTTTTCTGAACAAGTGGCATACGTGTTGTTCCTCCTACTAGAACAACATGATCTATGTCCTGTGGTTTGAGTTTTGCATCTTTTAAAGCCTGCAGGCAGGGTTTTTCTGATCTTTCAATTAGTGGTGATATTATTTCTTCAAGTTTTGCTCTTGTTAGTTTAGTCTCCATGTGTTTTGGTTCGTTGTCAACCACTGTTATATATGGTAGGTTTATATCTGTTTGAAGAGTTGATGAAAGCTCTATTTTTGCGTTCTCAGCTGCCTCAAGTAGACGTTGATGTGCTTTTGGGTCTTTTCTTAAATCAATATTATGTTTCTTTTTGAACTCACCTGCAAGATAATCAACAAGCATCTGATCCATATCAGAGCCACCAAGTTGTGTGTCACCACTAGTTGATAGTACTTCAAAGACTCCTCCACCTACTTCCATGAGTGTAACATCAAGTGTTCCACCACCAAAATCATAAACAGCTATTTTCTGATCTCCTTCTTTATCAAGGCCATACGCAAGTGCAGCTGCTGTTGGCTCATTTATTATTCTTTTAACATTAAGACCAGCTATTTTACCAGCATCCTTTGTAGCCTGTCGTTGATCATCATTAAAATACGCTGGAACCGTTATCACTGCATCATTTATTTTTTCACCAAGATAATCCTCAGCGTCTTTTCTGATTTTCTGTAGTATAAATGCGCTAATCTGCTCAGGAGTATAATTTTTACCATGAATCCTGATTTTATCAGCAGTACCCATTTTACGTTTTATACGATGAACAGTACCCTCAGGGTTAGTTACTGCTTGTCGTTTTGCTGATTCACCAACAAGCATCTCACCATCTTTTGTAAAAGCTACAACAGATGGGAAATAAGGCTGACCCTCAGCACTTTTAATAACAGTTGGTTTACCTGCTTCAACAACAGCTATCTCGGAGTTGGTTGTCCCAAGATCTATACCAATTATTTTTCCCATAATTTATTTCACTTCCTTAAATCATTTTTTTTCTTTTTTAACAACAATAACTTGGGAAGGTCTCAAAAGTTTCTCATTAATTGTGTAACCTTTTTTAACCTCCTCAATAACAGTGTTATCCTCACATTCATCCTTATTTACAGTTGATAATGCATGATGGAGGTTATGATCGAATTTTTTACCAACACAGTCAATACATTTGATTTGTTCTTTTTCAAAGAGTTTTTCAATATTGTTAATCATTAGTTTAAGCCCGTCTTTTGGGTTGTTATCCTCATATGCTTTTTTTAGAAGCTCATTAAGATCAAGCAGCTCATAGAGATATTTTTTCTTTGTTTCTTCCTCTCTAACTGTTAGTTCTTTTTCCATTCTTTTTTGATAGTTCTGAAAATCAGCATAGCTGCGCAATAGTTTTTCTTCTTTTTCTTTTATTTCCTCTTTTAATTTTTTGTTTTCCTTTTTCAGACTATCATTTTTTTTATCTGAATCGTCTTTCTTTATGTCTGTAGATTTTTTTGCTGGCATACTCCTCACATAATATATAAAAAAAGAAAATAAGAATGGATTATTTTTTAATAATCCATGTCGCCTGGTGGCATTCCACCCATTCCGCCCATACCACCTGGTGGCATTCCACCTGGTGGTGCTCCGCCGCCGCCTTTTGATGCGATTACATCATCGATTCTAAGAATCATATTTGCAGCTTCGGATGATGCCTCTATTTCTTGTTTGCTAACACGTAATGGTTCAATGACATTATTTTTAAGCATGTCATCAACCTTTCCAGTATATACATTAATACCAGTATATTTTTTGCCTTTTTTATGAGCGCTTTTTATTTCTAGCATCATATCAATTGGGTCAAGACCAGCGTTTTCTGATAGTGTCTTTGGAATGATTTCTATAGCGTTTGCAAATGCTTCAATTGCCATTTGTTCACGTCCACCAACGCTTGGTGCATAGTCACGAAGTGCCAGAGCAATAGCTGCTGCAGCTGCTCCGCCACCAGCAGTCATTTTACCATCCTCAAGTGCGACTTTTACAACTGAAAGTGCATCATGCAACCCACGCTCAAGTTCATCAACAACATGCTCAGTTGTTCCACGGATGAGTATTGATACTGCCTTTGGATTCTTACATCCAGTGACAAAAGTCATTTTGTCATCGCCAATCTTTTTCTCTTCTACATTACCTGCAAAACCAAGGTCGCTACTAGTAAGTCCATCAAGATTTGCTACGACTTTTGCACCAGTTGCTTTAGCTAGTTTCTCCATATCTGATTTCTTTGCGCGTCTAACTGCATAAATTCCTTCTTTTGCAAGATAATGCTGTGCAATATCATCAATTCCTTTTTGGCATACTAGAACAGTTGCACCGCTCTTTTTTACTTTGGCAACCATCTTTTTAAGCATGCCTTCTTCTTCATCTAAAAATGCTTGTAGTTGTGTTGGGGCTTGGATCTGAATCCTTGCATCAACTTCAGTCTTTTTGACTTCAAGTGCTGTATCTACAAGTGCTATTTTTGCATTTTTAACAAATTTTGGCATTCCATCGTGTACTCTTTCTTTATCAAGAATTATTCCTTCAATAATCTCAGTGTTAGCTATTCCTCCACCTTGTTTCTTCTGTATCTGAATATTGTCTAGATCTACAACTGTTTTGCCGCCTATTTTTTCTTGAATACTAGTCACTGCTTCTACAACAACGTCTGCAAGTATATCTTTTTCTGCACTAGCGCCTTTACTAGCCATAGAAGTCATAGCTATATTTTTAAGTGTTTTCTTATCACCTGGTTTAATATTTATAGCTAATTTATTTAATGTTTCAACTGCTTTTAATGATGCAAGTTTATACCCACCACAAATAACAGTTGGATGAATGTTTTGCTCAAGAAGTTCTCCTGCGTATTTTAACAACTCACCGGTTAATACTACGGCGCTTGTTGTTCCATCTCCACATTCTTCATCTTGAGATTTGGCTACTTCTACAATCATTTTTGCAGCTGGGTGTTCTACATCTATTTCTTTTAAAATTGTTGCTCCATCATTTGTTATTACAACATCACCCATTGAGTCAACTAGCATCTTGTCCATTCCTTTTGGACCTAGTGTTGATTTTACTGCGTCACTTATGGCTCGTGCTGCCATTATGTTGTTTGATTGTGCTCCTTTACCTTTTTCTCTTTTTGTTCCTTCTCTTAATACAATTATTGGCTGTTGTCCAGTCATCATATTTTTCTTATTGCCTCCTTACAAACTATCTTTAAAAGTAAAAACGCTATACAAACACTTCTATATAAAACTTACGTCCATTATGGCTTCATCCCGAAATGAAGCCTTGAGCGAACATCTTTAACCTTCATTTCTTAAAAATCCGCTCACAATTTATATCTGAAACATCGTTCAGAAAGCAGTTTTATAATCCAATGACCATCCAAA
>Ga0172362_10004569_pt1 | contig 12003 bp, 10 predicted proteins | sample LakKivs1_kivu2a2_FD_114534 | JGI IMG/M metagenome (GOLD analysis project Ga0172362, IMG submission 114534) | Sediment microbial communities from Lake Kivu, Rwanda - Sediment s1_kivu2a2 | ecosystem: Environmental > Aquatic > Freshwater > Lake > Sediment | place: Rwanda: Western Province, Lake...
CCCCCGGCGCCGATGGCGAGCATGCCCATCCCCCCGGCCGTCGGCGTGTGGCTGTCGGAGCCGAGCAACGTCCGGCCGGGGCGGGCGAACCGCTCGAGGTGGACCTGGTGGCAGATGCCGTTTCCCGGCCGGCTGTGCCAGGCGCCGAGCTTGCGGGCGACGGTCTGGAGGTAGAGGTGGTCGTTGTGGTTCTCGGGGCCGAACTGGGCGAGGTTGTGGTCCACGTAGGAGACGGACAGCTCGCTGCGGACGCGGGCGATGCCCATCGCCTCCAGAAGCAGGAAGGCGGTGGTGCCGGTGGCGTCCTGCGTGAGCGTCTGGTCGATGCGGATGCCGATCTCGCCGGGCGCGACCGGCTTGCCGGCGACCAGGTGGCTCTCGATGATCTTCGCTGTGGCGGTGCGCGGCATGTTCGTCTCCGGCCCGTCACCATTCGTCGGAGCGGATGTACTCGCGGAAGGCGTCGCACAGCCGCCGCGTGACCGGCCCCGGCACGCCGCCGCCCACCGGCTGCTCGTCGATCTTCGTGACGGCGATGACCTCCGCGGCCGTGCCGGTCAGGAAACACTCCTCGGCCGCCAGGAGGCGCGGAACGGCGATGTCGTCTTCGGCCAGGGCCAGGCCGAGTTCGCCGGCCAGGCGCATCACCACCGCGCGGGTGATGCCGGGCAGTATGCCGGCCGACAGGGGCGGCGTGACGACCTTGCCGCCCTCGACGATGAACAGGTTGTCGCCGGTGCATTCGGCGACGTTGGCGTGCTCGTTGAGCATGATGGCCTCGGCGACGCCGGCGCCGATGGCCTCGATCTTGGCCAGGATGTTGTTGAGGTAGTTGAGGCTCTTGATGCCGGGGTTGACCATCCGCGGCGAGGTGCGGACCGTCTTGGCGACGATGACGGCCATGCCGTCGCGGTACATCTTCTCGGGGTACAGAACGATCTGGTCGGCGATGACGAACACGGCCGGCTGGGGGCAGTGAAAGGGGTTCAGCCCCAGCGTTCCGGGCCCGCGGGTGACGACGAGGCGGATGTAGCCGTCGGCGATGCCGTTGGCGCGGACGGCCTCGGCCATGGCCTCGACGATCTCCTGTTTGGTGCAGGGGATGGCCAGGCGGATGTACCGTGCCGAGTCGAACAGGCGGTCGACGTGGGCGTCGCACTGGAAGATGCGTCCGCGGTAGACGCGGATGCCCTCGAAGACGCCGTCGCCGTAGAGCACGCCGTGGTCGAAGACCGACACCTTCGCCTGCTCGCCATCGACCAGCTCGCCGTTCAGCCAGACTTTCATGCCTCGCTCCCGCCGCACCGTGCGCGACGCCGGTATGGTAAGCCAACGGCGGCGTGCGCGACAACATCGCCGATCGCCCCGGTGGGCGGGAAACGGCACCGGGGCGACACGCCCCGGCTCTCCCTGCTTGCCTGGGGAGCGACCCGCATCAGACAAACAGGCGGAGCCGGTCCCTGTGGGACCGGTGCCGTTGCCCGCGCAAAGGAGCAACAATCCGTCTCGGCGCGTCGCCTGCGACACGCCGCGGCGCTACTCCGCCGTCTTTCCGCGGTGCATGGCGATGACGCCGGTGCGGGCCAGCTCGCGGATGCCGTAGGGGCGCGCCAGGTCGATGAACGCCTCGAGCTTCTCCTCGGGGCCGGAAAGCTGGGCGATCACGCTGTTGCGCGCCACGTCCACGATGACGCCGCGGAAGAGCTGGACGAGATCGACGATCTCGGCTCGTTTCTCCGGCGGTGCGTGGACGCCGATGAGCATCAGGTCGCGCTCGACGAACGCGCCGGTCTCGAAGTCCCGCACCTTCACCACCGTCACGATCTTCTCGAGCTGCTTGCGGATCTGCTCCAGCACCCGGTCGTCGCCCACCGCGACGATCGTCATCCGCGACAGCTTGGGCTCCTCCGTGCGCCCGACCACCAGCGAGTCGATATTGAACCCGCGCGCCGCGAACATCCCCGCCACGTGCGCCAGCACGCCCGGCTGATTCTGCACCAAAGCGGCAATCACGTGTCGCATGACTAGCTCCCAGCTATCAGCTCCCAGCTTCCAGCTACAGCACCGTCAACCGGATACCGAAGACCGGATACCGGATACCGGACTTCGGTCATCCGGTCTCCGCGTCTTCCCCGATGTACATCGGGGTCTTCCGGTCTTCCGGTATCCGCTCTTCTCACGCCAGTCTGCCCAGATCCATCTCGTGGAGGCTCTTGCCGGCGGCGACCATCGGATAGACGTTCTCCTCGGGCTCCACCAGCACATGCACGACGACGGGCCCGGGCTGCTTCAGCGCCTCGTTCAGCGCGTCGTTCAGCTCGCTGCGGGCGGTCACCTTGATGCCGCGGGCCCCGAAGCCCTCGGCGATCCGCACGAACTCCGGGCAGCGGTGCGCCACGCCCGAATACCGCCGCCCGTAGAACAGCTCCTGCCACTGACGCACCATCCCCAGGTACTCGTTGTCCAGCACGACGAACTTCACCGGCTGGTCGTTCTGGGCGGCCGTGATCACCTCCACCATCGTCATGCAGAAGCTCCCGTCGCCGTCGATGTCGACCACGGTGGCGCCGGGGTTGCCGAACTGCGCCCCGATGGCGGCCGGGCAGCCGAAGCCCATCGTGCCCAGCCCGCCGGAGGTGATGATCTGTCGCGGCCGCTTGAAGCCGTAGAACTGTGCGGCCCACATCTGGTGCTGCCCGACGCCGGTGGCGACGATGGCGTCGTGGCGCGTCAGTCGGCCGATCGCCTCGACGACCTCCTGCGGGCGGATCATGCCGTCGGTCTGGTAGGTCAGCGGGTGGCGTTTCTTCCAGTCGCCGATCTTGGCCAGCCAGGCGGCGCGGTCGGCCGGCTGGACGAACTCCAGCATCCGCGTCAGGATGTCGCGGGCGTCGCCGACGACGGGGATGTGCACGCGGACGTTCTTCGAGATCGACGCCGGGTCGATGTCGATGTGGATGATCTTCGCGTGCGGGGCGAAGGTGTCCACCTTGCCCGTCACGCGGTCGTCGAACCGCGCGCCCACGGCGATCAGGCAGTCGGAGTCCTGCACGGCGTAGTTGGCGTAGGCCGTGCCGTGCATCCCCAGCATCTTCAGCGCCAGCCCGTCGTCCTCGTCGAAGGCCCCCAGGCCCAGCAGCGTGGTGGTGACGGGGATGTTGGCCTTGTGGGCCAGCTCGTTCAGCTCGGCGCAGGCGCCGGCGATGATCACCCCTCCGCCGACGTACAGCACGGGGCGCTCGGCGGCGTTGATCGCATCCGCGGCGGCGCGGATCTGGCGCACGTGCCCGGCCGTGCGCGGCTTGTAGCCCGGCAGGTCGGGCTCCAGCGCCGGCTCGGCCGCCAGCTCGGTCGCCATGGCGTCGACGGCGATGTCGACCACGACGGGTCCCGGCCGGCCCGTGCGGGCGATGTGGAACGCCTCGCGGACGGTGCGTCCGAGGTCCTCGGCCCGCCTGACCAGGAAGTTGTGCTTGGTGATGGGGCGCGTGATGCCCGTGACGTCGGCTTCCTGGAAGGCGTCGTTGCCGATCAGCGTGCTGCGGACCTGCCCGGTGAAGGCGACCAGGGGCACGGAGTCCATGTGCGCCGTGGCCAGCCCGGTCGTCAGGTTCGTCGCGCCGGGGCCGCTGGTGGCGATGACCGTTCCCACCTTGCCCGTGCTGCGGGCGTAGCCGTCGGCCATGTGGGCCGCGCCCTGCTCGTGCCGCGTCAGCACGAAGCGGATGGGCGAGCGGTACAGCACGTCGAAGATCGGCAGCACCACACCGCCCGGAAAGCCGAACAGCACCTCCACGCCCTCTTCCAGCAGCATCTCGTGGAACACCTCCGCCCCGGAGCGCCCGATGAAGCTCCGCGACGATTTCTGCTGCCTTGTCCGTTCCTTGTCGCTCATCGCACTGACCTCATGCCCGCCGGCCGAACGGCATATCCGGTACATCGGCCGGAGGGACGCTGCTTCCACAGACTTCCGCCGCCCGCCCCGAAGCGCAGGAAACCCGCGCCGGCGCCGCTTCGATGTGGATGCGGCCGCTGCGCTTCGCCCGTTCGCAGCGGCCTAGGATACAACGACAACGGACGCGACGCGCAGGGACCCGTCGGCCCGGCCGGTGCCGGCCCGGCGCGACCCGTCCCGTCCTGTTCGCGCGTCGTTTGTCATGTTGCGGGGCATAATACTTCTTCGACCGGCGGGCTGTCAAGCGTCAATTCCGGTCAGGGCAAATCCGTGCGGCCTTGACGCCGCGGCGCGGCGGCGCGACACTACCGCCGGGCCGAGCGGCCCACGACGAAGGACGGAAAGGAGTCCGCCCACATGGTCAGGCTTGCGTTTCCCGGTTCGCGAGAGCTGCAGTTCGACCTGTCGGTTCGCCTGCGCGACGGCGGCGAGGTGCCGCTGAAGCCGGGCGGCACACAGCCCGTCGGGGCCGAGACGTGCTGGACGTTTCGCGGCGGCGGCGTGACGGCCGAGGTGCTCGTCCGCCCGCTGCCGGGCACCGGGGGCTTCCTGCTGGACTATTCCCTCGACTGTCCCTCGGCCCGCCTGGGCGAGATCGACGCGATCGTCCTGCTGGAGGCCGACGTGTCGGCGTGCGGCTTTGCGCGCACGTTCGCCAACCGGCGCGACATCTGGCTGCCGGTGGGCCTGCGCGGGATGGACGGCGTGCCGCTGCCGGACGGCCCGCCGCGCGGCGACTGGGACGCCGACAACCTGCTGGCGCTGCTGGCCGGCGGCGGCGAGGCGCTGCTGCTGGGCGCCGTCCTGCCGGCGCGGAACGCGCTGGAGTTCTCCGTCGGCGGCGGGCGGCTGCGGGCGATCCTGCCCGTCGAGACGGGCTACTCCGGCGGACGGCTTCTGCGCGGCGAGGCGATGGTGGTCCTGTGGGATCGCCCGCTGGCCGACAGCCTGGCCTGGTACGGGCGGTTCAACCGCCTGGCGTGTTTCCCGCGCGGGCGCAAGGCCCCGCCGGTCGTGTGGAACTCCTGGGACTGGTTCACCAACAACATCTCGCACAAGCGCCTGCTGGAGGTGCTGGAGTGCCTGAAGGCCGACCCGCTCCTCCGGCGGCGCGTCGAGGTCGTCTGCATCGACGACGGCTGGGCGCCGCGCGGCGACTTCCTGACGCCCCTGCACGACATCTTCCCCGACCTGTCGGCCACGGCGGCGGCCGTCCGCGACGCAGGCTTCACACCCGGCATATGGTACGCCCCGCTGCGCGCCTCGGCCGCCAGCCAGTGGGTCGCCAACCACGCCGACACGGTGCTGTGGGGCCCCTCCCGGGGCCACTACGAGACGCCGCTGACGCCCGCCGCACGCGACTACGCCCTCGACTACACCCATCCGCTCGTGCTGGACAAGGTCCACCGCGAGCTGAGCTGGCTGCGCCAGATCGGCTTCCGCTACTACAAGACCGACTTCCTCCAGATGCCCAACACGAACTTCCGCCGGCCGGAGCTGTTCGACCCGCACGTCACGCCCGTGGAGGGGATGCGCCGGCTGATGCACGTGATTCGCGCCGCCATCGGCGAGGATTCCTACTGGCTGGCGTGCGGCACGGAGTCGCTGCCGGCGGCGGGCCTGCCCGACGCCAGCCGCATCGGCGACGACATCACGCTGCGCTTCAGCACGGCGCAGGTGATCGCCCGCAACGCCGCCGCCCACTTCTGGATGAACGGCAACGTGTGGATCAACGACATCGACTTCCTCGTCGTGCGCGGCTCGGCGACGGCCGACAGCCTGCTGCTGAGCGCCCGCGAGGAGATCGAGGGTCGCCGGCGCGAGATCACGCCGTACCGGCGGGCGGTCCTGAGCACCGGCGAGGTGTTCGACTTCACCGAGGCTCGCACGTGGGCGGGCTTCCACGTCGTCTACGGCGGGGCGCTGACGCTGGGCGACCACCCGGGGCGGCTCAACGCCGCCGGGCGCGAGCTGCTCGCCGCGGCACTGGCACACGCCCGCCCCGGCACGCCCGCCGTTCCGCTGGATGTCGACCAGCGCAACGTTCCCGCGCGCTGGCTGCGCCCCCACGACGGCGGCTGGATGCTCGGCCTGTTCAACTGGGACGACGCGCCCGCGCTGATCGCACTGTCCGCTCGCGACATGCATCGCATCGCCCCGGCGGCGTCGGCGGAAAACATCTGGACCGGCGAGAAGTTCGCCTGGCCGGACGAGCCGTTCGCCGTCGAGCTGCCCGCCCACGACTCGGCGCTGCTGCGGCTGCGGAAGGAATGACGCCTGAGATTCAGCGATCGGCGGTGTCCGGCTGGTACGCGCGTATCCTCCCGGGCTCGACGATCCACAGTTTGCCCTTGATCTGTCCGGCCTTCAGTTGCGGGAGGGCAGCCGCGAGCGTCGCCCGGACCAGAGACAGCACAGGGCGAGGCGGACGGACAACGGCGACCCCTTCGCTTGCACCCGGCGGGAAGCGGAGCGGGTCGGAGAAGTCCAGATCCAACGTGACAAGCGTTCTGCGTTCCTCAAGGCAGGCACGGAAGACGACCTCGTCGCTGCGCCCTGCAAGGCCCTCCGAGAGGACAGTCTCCACGTCATGCCCCCCTTCCTTCACCAGCGGTACCAGGCGCAGGTCGAAGTTCTCGTCCAGCTTGAATCGCACGGTCATTCGCTTTCCGCGGCGACGGGAATCAGGCGTTCTCTCGTCAGCTCGGCCGCGTAGCAGAGAGCGGCCTGGATATCCTCGGGGGCAAGCTGCGGGTAGGCTTCAAGCAGCTCCTCGCGGCTGACGTCCTCGGCCAGGTTGTCCACGATGAGCGAAACCCAGATTCGGGTCCCGCGGATGCAGGGGCGCCCGAAGCAGACGTTCGGGTCGACGGATATGCGTTTCAGCAATGCCTCTCGGTCCATGGGACTGGCCTTTCGTGCCGTCAGAGAATCCTGAATCCTGTGGTTCATCATACCGCCCGTTCGCCGCCCGGGGAACGCGCATCTGCCAAGCGGGCGCGCCGGGCGCGGCGGGCCGGGGCCGGCCAGGCCACGCGAACCATCCCCCCCGGCGGGGAATCGACGTGCGTCCAGCCGGACAGCGCCATGCGCCTCTGGCGCATCTGCCGGCCGAAGCAGTCAAACGTCGTCACGACGGCGGCGCGCCGGCGTGCGGGTGCCCGCAGGAACAGGTCGCGGCGGTGCGTGCCGTTGAGGATCGTCGCGTCGCGGTCGAGCGTGACGGGCCCGCCGCAGTTGACCAGGAAGTGGAAGTCCTCCGCGTCGGCGTCGAGCCTCAGGACGTTCGCTTCGCCGTCCAGGGGCGTGCGGTGCCGGGTGAACAGGGCGATGCGCTCGTTGTACCACCCGTTGTAATGGGCGATCACGCGCCGGTTGGCGGGGCTCAGGCGGTCGAAGTCGATGCTGTAGGAGGGGATCCCGACGGCCAGCATCTTGATGACCAGGCAGGCGGCGTCGGCGGGGGAATCGGCGTTGGTGATCGTCTGGTAGTCGTTGAGGGCGAAGGGGCTCCACGCCTGCACGTGCAGCGTGCGGAGGAAGTTGCCCTCGGAGCAGTAGGGGGTGTCGCCCGCGCGCGTCATCGTGCCGTGCCGCGCCAGAAACGGCGTGCCGTAGTTCTGCTTCAGCTCGATGACGTAGCGCGGATTCAGCGCCCGGCAGCGCTGCGCCATCTCCCGAAGCGTCAGCTCCAGGCCCTCGATCATGCTGTCGGTGTCGTGGCGGTGCTCGCCGCTGCGGCAGCGCGCGTTCGGCACGCAGTTGAACAGGTCGTACTTGGCCCCCTCGAAGCCCCACTCCGTGATGAAGCCCTCGGCGATACCGGCCATGACCTCCCGCGCCTCGGGGCACATGAAGCACAGCGAGTGAAAGCCGTTGGAGGTCACCACCGGCTGCCCGTCGTCGCCGGCGATGAGCAGCGGCCGGCGCCGCGGAAAGCAGTCGGCCCCCTGTGCCACGGCGTGCGGGGCGCACCAGACCATCGGGCGTCCCCCGGCCGCCTTGATCTCCGCCACCAGCCGGCCCATGTCCGCGAATCGCGTCGGCTCCGGGCGCCAGTCGCCGATGTTCAGCGGGACCTCGTTTTCGTTGTCCAGTCCGGGGCCGAACCAGCCGTCGTCGATGATGTAGTTGCGGATGCCCAGCTTGAGGCCGCGGCGCACCTGGCGCAGGACCACCCGGTCGGTCACGTCGTTGCTGTGCCAGTCGGTCCAGGAGCACCACAGCGGCGCCATCGCCTCCGGGCAGGACACGTCGGCCAGGCCGTACAGCCGCTTCTGGTGCGCCGCGAAGTCGCGGAGGACCAGCGGCCAGGCCGTGCCGGGCGCCTCAGCCGCCGTGCGGAAGTACAGGTGCTCGGTGACGGCCCCGTCGGGCCTTTCGGCGGCGACGCTGGCGGGGATGGGGTACATCTCGGTGCCGCGGCGGATGCGCATGCTCAGGCGGCGCATGTGGACGATCAGCGCGCGGTTGTGCCGCGGCTCCAGGATGCGAAAGCCCGTCTCGTAGTTGCGCCCGATGACGCCGAAGGCCAGGCCCATGTTCTGATCGGGGGCGGTGAACATGTACAGCGGCGTCTTGACGTCGTTGACCGACGACTCGACGGCAAAGCGCCAGAACGAGACCGTCTGCATGTTGAAGATGTACCACCGCCCGCTGTCGGGGATGATCGCCCGGTGGTAGTTGCGCATGTCCGAGCGCAGGTCGTACTCGACGGCGGCGACGCGCTCGGCCGGCGTCGGCGGGCGAACCGTGACCGGCGCGGGGTTGCCCCGGCCCGCCGACAGGGCGATGCCGTCTTTCTCGCCGCGGAAGGCCCTGCCCGGACGGATGCCCTCGAAGAGCGCCTCGCGCCCGCCGTGCAGCACCACGCGGATCGAAAGCTCCGCCTCCATGGGCTCCTGCCTCCCGCGCCCGGTGCGCAAGTCGAACCGGCGATGCCGGCGCGGGGGCCAGGCGCTCGCTGCGCAAACCGCAACCGTTCCGTCTGCCACGAGGGAGACGACCCTGGCCGGCAGGCCGCCTGAGCGCCCGCCCGGTCGGGTGGTCCCTCAGCGCCGGCCGTGACCGCCGCCGCCGCCGCCGTCGTCGCGCGGCCGGGCCTTGTTGATCCGGAGGGGGCGCCCGTCAAGCTGCGCATTTTGCAGGGCATTGATGGCCGCCTGGGCCTCCTCGTCGTTCGGCATGGTCACGAACGCGAACCCGCGAACGCGCCCGGTCTCCCGGTCCGTCGGAATGTAGACCTCCTCGACCTGCCCATGCTGGGCGAAGAGGTCCTGGATGGACTGGTGGGTTGTCTTGTAGTTCAGGTTCCCGACATAAATCTTCATCGCACGATTGCTCCTGCCGCAGGTGAGCTCACGTACGACAGGTTCACGTAAGCGTCCCCGGCCGAACAAGCGACTCGCCGGCGCCCGCCGCCGGCATCCGACGGGGAATCATAACGTCGCGCCGCGGCATTGCCAGAAAAATCTTCCATTTTCCGCGCGGCAGTTCGCCCCGGCGGCCGCGAGGGGTACAATGGGCCGGCGCAGCCCGCATATCGCGACGGACCGACGCGGGAGACACATCGTGGAGCTGTCCCTTACCGCCGGAGACGTGTTCGACATGGCGCGGCAGATCGAGCTGGACGCCCGCAGCTTCTACCGCCGCGCCGCCGACGCCTCGCCGTTCGCCTCCTCTCGCCGCCTGCTGCTGGACCTGGCCGACATGGAGCAGGACCACGCCCAGATCTTCGAGGCCATGAAGGCCCGCCTGCCGGCCGGGCCCGTATCGCCGGCGCCCTGGCTGAACGTCGCCCGCTTCCTGGCCTCCGGCATCCGGCAGCACCTGGCCGAACGGTTCGCCGGTGACGAGGACGCCGAGGAGATCCTGCGCAGGGCCATCGACTTCGAGAGGGACACCGTGGCGTTCTTCGTGAGCATGAAGGCGGCCCTGGCCGACCCCGCCGACCGCGCCAGCCTGGACGCCCTGATCGTCGAGGAGCTGGGGCACGTGGTGAAGCTGTCGGGCGAGCTGGCCGGCGGGCGGCCGGCGCGGCCGCTGCTGGAGACGCCGCTGGGCCTGGACGCCGATGCCGACAGGCCCGGCGCATAGAAATGCCGTGCATCCCGCGTCGAGCCGCCGCCGCAGGGCCCGCAGGGCGGGCCGGCTCCGGCCAGGTTGCCCTCCGGCACACGCCGCGGACCGCTTATGGCTGCTTCCTTCCGGACCTGACCAGGTTCACGGCGCGACGTTGCAGAGGACCCAGCCTTCAACGCCACCCGCCAGGCGGGGGAACCTGATGCGGCAAACCCTCGGCGAGGCCTTCGGCCCCGCTATAGCGGATTACGGGTCGTCCCGATCGCTCGAGAGTCAGGGCACCGCTAGCGCCCCACCTAGCACGGCAGGTCCATCCTATCGCTTCCACGCGCCCCGCGGCAAGCCCATTTCCCCGATCGTGGGCCATTGCTATCTGCGGCCGTTTCGTGTACTCAAGCCGCCTCGTGCGGCTGCGACACCCCGGTCGGATTGAGGCCATGGAGAACTCCAGCGTGAAGGCGACCAACTACAGCATCGAGAGATCGCGGGAGCTGCTGCGGCGGAGCGACGAGGTCCTCGTCCGCGGCTGCCAGGGGCACAAGCGCAACCACGACATGCTCGCGATGGGCTACCCGGTGTTCACGCGGGGGGCCTCCGGGGCGCGCTTCCGCGACGTCGACGGCAACGAGTACCTCGACTACCTGCTGGGCTTCGGGCCGATCCTGCTGGGTTACAACGACCCGGCCGTCAACGCCGCCGTCCGCCGGCAGATCGAGGAGGGCACCATCTACAGCACCGCCCACCCCAAGGAGGTGGAGGTGGCCGAGATGCTGCTGGAGCTCAACCCGTGGGCGGGCATGGTGGCGTTCGTCATCGGCGGCAGCGCCGCGACGAGCGCGGCGGTGCGGCTGGCGCGGGCCTACACCGGGCGCGAGGTGGTGATCCGCAGCGGCTACCACGGCTGGCACGACTGGACGCAGCCGGGCGGCGTCGGCGTGCCGGTGGCGGTCAGCTCGTTCACCGTGGCGGCGCCCTACGGCGACCTGGACGCCCTGGAGGGGCTGCTGAAGAAGTACGACCGCAAGGTGGCGTGCGTGATCATGGAGGCGGTGCAGGGCGCCGGCCCGCCGGAAGGCTTCCTCGCCGGCTGCGTCGACCTGTGCCACAGGTACGGCGCGCTGTGCGTCTTCGACGAGATCAAGGTGGGCTTCCGCGTCGCCTTCGGCGGCGGCGGCGAGTACTACGGCGTCCAGCCGGACCTGGCCACCTTCGGCAAGGCCTGCTGCAACGGCTACCCCGCCAGCTTCGTCCTCGGGCGAAAGGACATCCTCGCCACCGACAACTGCCAGCGGGCCTGGCTGGCCGCGACGTTCCACTGCGACCTGCTGAGCCTGGTGGCCATCGAGACCGTCATCGCCGAGATGAAGCGACGCGACGGCATCGCCTACCTGTGGAAGATCGGCAGCCGGCTTATCGAGGGCATCAACGCCGCCTGCCGGGCCGGCGGGCTGGGCTACAGCCTTCACGGCCTGGGGCCGATGCCCTGCCCCAAGATGGCCGACGGCCAGAAGGACCGCTGCATCGCCATGCTCCAGGGATGCCTGCGCCGCGGCTTCTACCTCCACCCCAGCCACCCGATGTTCCTGAGCCTGGCGCACAGCGAACAGGACATCGAGGACACCATCGCCGCCGTGGCCGAGTCGATTGCGGAGCTGAAGTAACGGGCAGTCTACCCCCGCCCGGTCGGCTGGCGCGCGGCCGGCGCGGCCTGCTGAAGCAGGCGCAGGAGATGGTCGGCGGCGCGGGGGGCGTCGGCCCGCTCCATCGCCTCCGCGGCGGCGGCCAGCAGCCCGGCTTGGCGCCGCGTGAACGCCGCCGCAGCCGCCGGATCGAAGTCCCCCACGCCCAGCGCACGCAGAATCGCCCCGGCCAGGTCGTCCAGCCCGTCGCCCGTTACGGCCGAGACGGCCGCGTCGGCCCCCGGCCAGGCGGCACAGGTGTCGCACTTGCTGGCGACGCGGAGGAGC
>Ga0172362_10004570_pt1 | contig 12002 bp, 17 predicted proteins | sample LakKivs1_kivu2a2_FD_114534 | JGI IMG/M metagenome (GOLD analysis project Ga0172362, IMG submission 114534) | Sediment microbial communities from Lake Kivu, Rwanda - Sediment s1_kivu2a2 | ecosystem: Environmental > Aquatic > Freshwater > Lake > Sediment | place: Rwanda: Western Province, Lake...
ACAACGGAGAGCCAAAAAATACGTATGTACCTGTCAAAAGACGGACTTTTGACTCGGTTTCATGATTACTTGGCAGCATATTACGTTGCCAGCACTAATGTCAACATTTCTGAGTCAGAAGCAATTGAAATAGCGATGCCATACGCAGAAACATACGCAAACCAGCACGCACAGAGTGTGAACACTACCCACGCTTATCTTGAATGGAATCGTGACATAGATGCACTTCGCGGTGACACCTGTGCCATATATCCAGCATGGTATGTTGAGATGTGGTACAACAATACAGAAAATGGTGTTTCGGGTTATGGTGTAACAGTTTGGGCTGATAACGGTCAAGTTGCAGATCATGGTGCCAATGGACATTTTGCTTCTGGAACAAATTTCACCATTCCATTTCAAGGAATAGTCATTATGCTTATTGCAGTGCCAGCCATCCCCGTTTCTGTTGGAGTGTATCTGAGATTCAAGAGGAAACGCAAACCGCCTGTTGCTGCAGATGCTTGAGCTCACTTCCCAGATTTTTGTCTTACTTTTGTTTGACATAGGTTCGCTCTTGCCAGTGAATCTCGTCAAATTGACAAATCAAGTCTTTCAAAAGGCTTGTGACAACATCCGTGAAACACAAACGTACAGACACAGAAGACATGGCATCCATTTTCAACAGTGTCTCTCATGACTTGTCTTGGAAAGGCTAATCTTGTTGAAACCAACTTACCTGTTGCGTAGGGCACTGTGAAGAAAGATGGACGCTGACACTCGACGAATAGCAATGCAACGCATCCGAACACTTTTCACGTTAGCCAGCGAATCAATCACCGACGACCCTGCCTTAGCCCAACGCTACGCGGGCATAGCTCGCAGAATAGCCATGGCAGCCAAGGTTCGGTTGCCAAAAGAGTACAGACGACAGATATGTAGACACTGTAAAACCTTTATCTTGCCTGGCGTGAATTGTTGCGTGCGGATCAGGCAGCGGAGAGAACCACACGTGGTTGTCACATGCATGAACTGTGGGAAGCAAATGCGCTTTCCTCTCAGAAAACGGAAGGAGAAGCTGAAGGCATGAGTGAAATTACGGCTGGCAAGAAACGCTTCGTTAAACGCATGTTAACTGAAGCACAGCCAACAATATGGATTGGCAAAAGCGGCGTTTCAGAAACAATGCTGAAGGAAGTTGAGAAGCAGTTAGACAAGAATAAGATGGTTAAAGTCAGAATTCTGGAAAGTGCGCTTGCAGAAAACAATGCCAAGCAGATTGCGTTGAAAGTTGCTGAGCAAACAGAATCATCACTGGTAGAAGTCAGAGGCCACATTTTCATGCTCTACAAGCGCCGCAAGAAGTGAAAGCCTTTATATTTGGCTGAATGATTTTACTGAAGGAAAAGTTAAGAGGATAAAGAGTCGTGATAACCCCCAATGATGTTCCAGCCGCCAAACTCATCGAAAAACTAGCCAAGCACCTGAAAGAAAACGTGGACGCAGTTACTCCCCCATCATGGACAAGCATAGTGAAAACAGGCTCACACGTTGAAAAACAACCCCAAAACCCAGACTGGTGGTACATCCGATGCGCTTCACTTCTACGCAAAATCTATGTTCATGGACCAGTAGGAGTGGAAAAACTGAGATCCTTCTACGGAGGAAAAAAAGACATCCGCGTCACGCCCGGACATGCGGCCAAGGCAGGCGGCGGAATCATGCGAAAAGCTCTGCAACAGCTAGAAGCCGCAGGCTTGATTGAAACGCTGAAGCCTAGGGGAAGAAGAGTGACACGCGCGGGTCGACAACTTCTGCGGGAAATGGCAGAAGAGATCATTAAGGAATTAGCGAAGACGCTTCCAGAAATGGAGAAGTACAGAAAAGGTGACTGAAATGTCTGATGATGAGCTGGAAGAGCTTCACAGACGAAAACTCTCTGCGCTGCAGCATCAGCTGACTGACGAGCAGAAGCAAGCGCAGCTTCAGCAGCAGCTAGAAGTGCAGAAGCAAGCTATGTTGAGAAACATATTGTCTCCTGAGGCACGTCAGAGATTGACAAACCTCAAGATGGTTAAGCCAGATTTCACGGAACAGCTGGAATTGCAGCTGATTCAGCTGGCGCAACAGGGAAAACTGCCTGTGCCATTGTCAGATCAGCAGTTGAAACAGATACTTACTCAATTACAGACGCGTAGGCGTGAAACTAGGATAAGAAGGGTGTAGGAATGACTCGAAACAAACCGACAGCAAAGAAGCGGCGACTGGCAAAAGCAGGAAAAGAAAAGAAGCCAGTCCCAACGTGGGTCATCGGAAAAACAGCTGGCAGGGTCAGATCAAATCCGAAAAGACGGCAGTGGCGAACCAGAAAAATAAGGCCTTAGCAAGGTGCAACCTATGAAAGAAGAAAAGAACAAGGAAGAAAAAGAGGAAGAATCAGCCGAAGCAATTGAAGAACCAGAAGTTGAGGAAGAGGCTGTTGAAGAACTTTCTCATGAAGAAGAAAAGAAAGACGAAATAACGGAAGAGCCAGCTGAACCAGAGAAAGAAGCAACTGCTGAAATTGAAGAAGAGGAAGAAGCTAAGCCGCTGTCACGGAAAGAGAAGGAGAAGGAGAAAGAAAAAGAAGAAGAGGAAATAGTTGAAGAGCGAACCTACACTGTTCCGCTAGGCAAAGCTTGGATCATGCCGCCGCGAAAAAGGGCTCCGCGGGCAATGCGAATATTGAAAGCCTTCGTAACGAAGCACATGAAACTGGAGAAACCGAAGGAAGGAGAAGAAGAAGTGGGAGAAGAGCCTGCGCAACTTGTTATAAGTAATGAGGTTAACGAAAGAATCTGGAAAAGAAGCATAGAGAAGCCGCCGCGAAAAATCCGCGTGAGAGCGGCTAAGGACAAGGAGGGCAACGTGACAGTTTATTTGGCTGAAGGAGACTAGCCTTGGCCATTTACCTGTCAACAATTGTCGGAAGCCCATGTATAGGTGTGTATTCTCTAGCCACGGACAAGATACTTGTACTTCCAAAGATAGTTCCGCCTAAGAAGGCTGAAAGACTGGAGCAATGGTTGAAAGTAAAACTGATACAGACTTCTGTGGGCGGCACTGTTCTCATTGGAGCGCTTGCATTCGCAAACTCAAACGGCATTCTGCTTCCCCACACTGTCCGCGAACAGGAGATCGAAGCCATAAAGTCCGTTTTTGACGGCAACGTCACAATCATGGAGACCAAGAAGACAGCGTATGGCAATCTTGTCTTGGCGAATGATAGAGGAGCGGTTGTTGATCCAAGATTGAGAGAATTAGACATCAAGCAAGTTTCTGAAACATTAGGCGTTGAAGCCGTGCCCAGCGAGATTGCTGGCCTCCCATACGTTGGATCGTTGGCAGTCGTAACCAACAAGGGAGTCATAGCTCATCCGTTGGTGAAAGATTCTGAGCGGAAGCTCCTAGAAGATGTTTTGAAAGTTCCAGTTGACGTCGGCACCGTAAACTGTGGGGTTCCCTATGTTGGCACTGGCTTGATTGCCAATAGCTACGCGGCGGTGGCAGGCTCCATGACGACTGGTCCTGAGACGTTCATAATTGAGAATTCCTTGGACATCATAGAGACTAGTAGGTTAATCCGTCCGAAACCAAGCCTTTAACCCACAAAGCCAGAGGGCTTCTGGTTTATGTTATGGAAAAGAGAAAGAAATGAATCAGAAGAAATCGGCTGTGGTTTCTCAACAATGCGTTCTTTTATCTCGAAATGTTTATAATTGGACTTGCTTTGATGTTGTGCAAGAAGATGAGCAACTTGAAAGTGTTTAGAGTTACAGGCGAGATTCACAAGCCAAACTTGGAGACTCCCTTCAAAAAGGAAGTAGTAGCCGTCAAAGCTGAGCATGCAGTGGAAAAGGTCTGCGCGGAACTGGGTAGTAAACACCGTGTCAAACGGTTTCACATAGAAATCGCAAAAGTTGAAGAGGTTCCCGCTGAACAGATTGAAAATCCGTTGTTGAAAAAACTTGTCTCTGGAGAAGAAGACGTTGCCAAGTAAAGACGAAGAGGAACTGAGGAAACTAGGCGTTCAAATGCGCTTTCTTGAACAGACAACTGAAGCAATACAGTCCAGAATAAACATGGTAAACACCGTCATAACAGACTTGACTTACGCCAACATGACTTTAGGCAGTCTGGAAAAGGAAAAAGAAAACGCCGAGATTCTTGTTCCAATAGGTGGGAGTTCCTACGTCAAGGCGAAGCTTGGAAGTCCTGACAAGATAATCGTTGGGATGGGTGCTGGAGTCTCAGTGGAGAAGACGTTGGCAGAAGCGAAAGACATTGTCAAGAAACGTCTAGAAGACCTTGAGAAAACAAGGCTGTCTCTTCAGCAACAGTTTGCTCAGGTTACGGAAAGAATGGCTGAAGATCGAGAAAAATTCGAAGGTTTACTTGTCAAAATGAAAGAGGAGAACCCTTCGAGAAATGTTTGAGAAGCTGAAGTCGGGTCTCAAAGGTCTCGTAAACAAGGTCACCACAACCGAGCTGAAAACTGAAAACCTGCGTCCAGTGCTTACAGAGTTCAAAATCAGCTTTGCCGACAACGATGTTGCTTTTCCCGTTGCAGAACGAATATGCGACGAAATGGAGAAGCGCCTAGATGGGGTTCAAGTGAAACGGCTTGGAGACCGCAAGAAAATCGTTGAGAATAACCTGCGAGAAGTGCTATTGGAAATAATGCTTCCCAACAATAGAATAGACCTGCTGAAGGCTGTTAAGGAAAAACGCGGGAAAGATGAACCTTTCGTTATAGTCTTCGTTGGGATAAATGGAACTGGAAAAACCACAACAATAGCCAAAATTGCTCACTTTTTGAACAAAAAAGGTTTTTCCGCTGTTCTTGCTTGCAGCGACACTTACCGTGCAGGCTCAATTGAACAACTAGAAGAGCATGCGCGGAGGCTAGGTATGAAGATGATTACGAATAAGTATGGTGCGGATCCTGCTGCTGTCGCTTATGACACGATAAGCCATGCGAAGGCTCACGGGATAGATGTTGTTTTGATTGATACGGCTGGAAGAATGCAGACAAACCGAAACTTGATGAGTGAGTTGGAAAAGGTCAAACGTGTCGTGAAGCCTGACTTGACCATTTTGACGGTGGATTCGCTGACGGGAAACGATGCTGTCATGCAGGCTGAGGAATTTCATAAGAGTGTTGGGATAGACGCAACGATATTGACTAAGGTGGATGCTGACGTCAAGGGAGGCTCGGCTTTAAGCGTGACGTACGTGACAAAGAAGCCTATATTGTTTATTGGAACTGGACAAACATATGATGACTTGGAAGAGTTTGATCCGCAGAAATTCGTTCAGATGATAATGAAATAGCCGCCTTCTCATCATTCTTCCACTTCTTGACATGTTATTTGGAAATGTTCAGTTGAACAGAAAAGAAACTGTTTTCTTTATGTTTAATGGTTGTCACTGTCGCCTGCGCAACGACTAGTCTGCTTCTCTTCAATGCCCAGCTAAGTGTGTTTCTACTATCCCATCAATTTTGACAGTATTACTTTCGCCGAGTACAGTCTGTTCTCTGCTTGCTCATATATGACTGACTTCGGGTTTTCAATTGCTTCTGCAGTTATTTCGTATCCTCTGTGAATAGGCATGTCATGCATTACGAAAGCGTCACTGTTCTTCAACAATTCCCTGTTGATCTGGTACGGCATCATCAACTTAATTCGTTTCTCTTTTTCCGCGGCGTACTTCGGATCCGTGAAGAACTCCATGTCAACCCACGTGTCTGTGTAAACAAAATCTGCGTCTTTCACTGCTTCTTTAACGTCCAGCGTAGTCTTCCACAATCCTGTCTTCTTGGCGTTTTCCATGAGTTCCATGTCTCTTGTAGGCTCATTGAATATCGGCGTCACAGTGGTTATCTTAACCCCCGTTTTTGTGCATCCTTCAATGAGTGAATTGCACACATTGTTATGGACACCCACATAGACGAGTTTTGCTCCCTTCAGCTTGCCAACCTTCTCTTTAACAGTAATCAGGTCGGCTATTGCCTGACTTGGATGATATTTCTCGTCGCAACCGTTAATCACGGGCACGCGAGAAGCCTCAGCCATCTTCTGCAGATCGCTGTTCTTCACAAGTCTTGCCATGATGCCGTCAACGTTCCGCGACAAGTACTTCACCTCATCAGCAATGTCAGCCAACGCAAAGTTTGTTGTCCTCCAATCTATGAAAAGGGCGTGACCGCCAAGCTGAGTCATGCCGACTTCAAATGAGACTCTTGTTCTTGTAGACGTTTTCTGGAAAATCAACGCCAGCGATTTACCATCCAAAGCAGTTCGGTATTTTTTCGGGTTGTGTTTGATTTCAATGCCCTCGTCTATCATGTCCAAAAACTGCTGATCTGATAAGCCCTTAAAACTGATCAGATGCATCCCTTCACCTTTTCCCATTTTTTTCATTTCTCAACCGATTCCACTGATTATAAGTCTTGTGGAAACATTTTTCTTGTAACAGCATACTCTCACTGTGGAAGTGCAGTAGTTGATCTTGATTGTTGCCTCAAAAAAAGACGTTGCCAGCCTAAACATCAGAAAACAGATTCTGGACAATTACAATCACAGAGAAACGAATGAAAGCTTCCAAGAGAACCCTGTCTATACCTTCAAGATCAATCAGAAAGACGTTAGACTGGTAACGTTGAACGACGAGTCTATTTACGCCCAAAACCTCGCAGACTCCTTCAATAATCTGGAACTCGTAGTCTTCATTTCAAGACACAGCAGCCTAAGCGGAACTCCGACACTTTCGGTGCACACGCCAGGAAATCTGGGAAATGCGGAATTAGGCGGAATATCGAGAAAAGTCTCGATTTCACCCGCAAACACAATGCGAGACACTCTAAAGGCCATGGCGAAATTCAAACAAGCAGCTCATATCGAATACCAAGTCTCCTACGAATGCACTCATCACGGGCCTTCTCTAAACGTGCCTGCCATGTTTGCTGAATTGGGAAGTTCACCTGCGCAATGGAGCGATTCAAATGCGGCTGAAGTGGTGGCACGTGCAGTAGTCGAAGGACTTGCAACGTTCAAGCTTTCAAACGCCAAGCCAGTTCTCGGCATAGGTGGTCCACATTACAACGGCAAATTCACCAAAATGGCTTTGGAGATTGAAGTGGCCTTTGGACACATGATTCCAAAATACGCCGTTGCCGACGCAGATTTGGCAATGCTGAAACATTGCGTGGAACAGACGATGGAGAAGGTGGAAGCGGTGATCCTGGATTGGAAGGGAATAAGAGGTGAAAACAAAGCACCTCTTGTCCAAATGCTCAGAGAAATGGACGTAGGCTTTGAGAAGGTCTAACATATCTATCTTCGTAGAGAAGAGGGTTGAAAGGGAAAAGTTAATAGAAATGGCTGGCTTATCTATAAAAGTCTGCATTCCAGAGCAACGTTTATATCTGGTATGAAATCTTGAGTGTGCGATGAACCATGGGGTTAAGAGAGTTTCTGTCTCAAGCTGCAAGAACACTGAGACTTGCAATTAAGCCTGGAAGAAGTGAGCTTTGGCTATCGATAAAAATATGTTTCCTAGGCATAGGTGCAATAGGACTAATTGGCTTTGTCATCAAACTGTTGTCTTCGGTTCTCCAACCTGGCACTGCGACCAGCTGAGCTTAGAAGGAAGAAACCTTATGGAGAAACATGAAGATATTCCAACAAAAGTCTTTGTTGTAAAAACAACAACTGGACAAGAGAAAAACGTGGCTAAGCTTGTTGCAGCAAAGGTCGAAATGAATGCCATACCGATAAAGGCAGTTCTTGTGCCTGAAGCCCTAAGAGGCTACGTTTTCGTGGAAGCAGAGGGAGCGCACATTGTTGAAGAGGCAATAGCGGGCATAAGACACGTGCGTTCAAGAGTGCCTGGCATCGTTAGCTTCTCAGAAATCGAAAGATACGTTGTCAGGAAGCCGGTGATTGAAGAGTTAAATGACGATGACATAGTGGAGGTTACAGGTGGACCTTTCAAGGGCATGCGTGCAAAGATAACTCGCATTGATAAAACCAAAGCGGAAGTCACGCTTGAGCTTTTGGAGGCAACGTTTACTCTTCCCATAACCGTTAACTCAGACTACGTGAAATTGGTGGAAAAAGCAAAAACTGAAAGTGGTGAAAGATAGAATGGCTGACAAGAAAACCGTGGAATTGCTCGTAAGCGGAGGGCAAGCAAACGCTGGTCCGCCGTTAGGTCCTGCTCTAGGTCCCTTAGGCGTTAACGTGATGATGATTGTCAACAAGATAAACGAGGTCACGAAGGACTATTCTGGAATGAAGGTTCCCGTGAAGGTGATTGTTGATCCTGACACGAAGGGTTTTGAAGTTACTGTTGGAACACCCACGACTTCAGCCTTGATTGTCAGCGAGTTGAAAATCGAGAAAGGGTCAGGAACACCGCATTCCCAGAAAGTTGGAAATCTCTCCATGGAGCAGGTTACTCGCATAGCCAAGATTAAGCGTCCAGAGTTGCTCTCAAGAACCTTGAAGGAAGCTGTTAAGGAAGTCATGGGAACCTGCGTCAGCATGGGAGTTACTGTGAACGATAGGGACCCGCGTGAATTGCAGAAAGAAGTTGACGAAGGAAAACATGACGAAACACTCAGTAAAAGCTAAACATAAGACAATATTTTTATAACTGCGTTCTATTCCCTCTCTGCCACGAGGCTTTAAAGATGCCCTTAGATCAAAAGACAATATTAACTGCAGTTAAAGAAGTGAAGGAAAAATCTAAGAAGAGGAATTTCGCTCAATCAATAGAGCTCGTTCTGAACCTGCAGGATATTGACATGAAATCGCCTGAGGGCAAGATTCAAGAAATCATAGACTTGCCGAACTCTCTGGAAAAGCCAAACAGGATATGTGTCATGGGAAGCGGAGAACTGGCTCTTAAAGCCAGAAAAGCAGAAGCTGATGCCGTGATTGAAAGAGGCGAACTTGAGGGATTAGCTGGAAAGAAGCGTGAACTGCGGAAAATGGCTAATGACTACGACTTTTTCATAGCTGAGGCTCCATTGATGCCGCTGGTAGGCAAAATCCTAGGTCCTGCTTTGGGGCCAAGGGGAAAGATGCCTGTGCCTGTTCCGCCGTCAGCTGACATCGCATCTTTGATAGCGAAGCACCGTAAGACGATTATTGTTAAGACGCGTGGTCAGCCTATTTTGCAGTGTCGTGTTGGCGTGGATAGCATGAAAGAAGAGGCTATAACTGAGAACATTCAAGCAGTATTGAGAGTGTTAGAGGGAAGGCTTAAAAAAGGAATAAAAAACATCAAAGTTGCTTACATAAAGACCGCCATGGGCACGCCCGTAAAGGTCAAGCCTTAAGTGAGGAGAAGCTGATGCCGTCTCAACAGGTTTTGCAGGAAAAAATCGGCGAAGTTGAAGACATAGCGAAGCTGCTAGGTCAACATAAGACCATTGGAATCGCCAGTCTGCAAAAGGTCCGAGCAGCGCAGCTTCAGGAATTGAAGAAGAACTTGGCGGAAAAAGTGTACATGCGAGTTGTGAAAAACAACCTCATGAGAATGGCGGTTGACAGTTGCAAAGACAAGCCTAACCTGAAAGGGCTTGGCGAGCACTTGATAGGATCAAATGTTTACTTGTTCACGGATCTGAACCCTTTCAAGCTGGCGTTGGTTCTGGAAAAGGGAAAAGTTAAGACAACCGCGAAGTCAGGCGATATAGCCGCTTTTGATGTCGTGATTCCTGCAGGTAACACGGGGCAACCGCCGGGTCCAATAATCAGCCAGCTGAACGCTGTGGGTTTGCCTACAAGGATTGAGTCTGGAAGTGTCTGGATAAACAAGGACACTTTGGTGGTTAAGAAGGGTGAAGTTATTTCGGAAAGGCTTGCAAGCGTTTTGTCGAAGCTTGGAGTGAAGCCTGTTGAAAGTGGACTTGCTATGAGTGTTGTTTACGATGATGGTTTGCTGATAACACGAGCGCAGCTTCGAGTCGACGTTGAGGGAACCAGACAAAACGTGGAAGATGCCTATACAGCATCTTTTGCTTTATCCTTGAGTATAGCTTATCCGACAACGGAAACTGCATCGGCTCTGATACAGGTTGCTCACAGACAAGCCTATGCACTTGCCATGAACGGATCAATTCCCACTAAGGAGACAATTGTCGATTTGATTAAAAAGGCGCACGTAGAGATGTTAAGTTTAAGTAGTAGAATTCCCACCTTAGAGGAAAAGACTGCGCCAACCGAAAAAACTGAAAAAACTTAAAATATCTGAATGGAGAGGTGAAATGGTATGGAATACATTTACGCGGCGATGCTTCTTCACAAGGCTGGAAAAGAAATCAACGAACAAAACCTGACACAGATACTGACAGCGGCAGGAATAAACGCTGACACAGTGCGCGTCAAAGCACTCGTAGCATCTCTTGCCGAAGTAAAGATTGACGAAGCCATAAAATCTGCTCCGACAATGATGGCCGCGCCGGCGGCAGCAACAGCAGCAGCTGCACCTGCAGCAGAAGCCAAGCCGAAAGAAGATGAAAAGAAGAAGAAAGAAGACGAGAAGGCGAAAGAAGAAGCCGCGCTTGAGGGACTTGGAGCTCTGTTCGGTTAACGCCTTTTTTCAAAACACACGTTTTCTCTTTATACCCCTGCTGATTGAGGATGATAGGCAGAACGCTGTTTTTAGCCTAGACGTTTTTCCTTTAGGAGTTTGGGAAGAACCACCGGCAGCCATCCGCATATGATCATTAGCGTGCCCGGGAAGGCCGTTGGTCCATAGCTGAGTAGGGCTGCTTCAAAGACAAAGAATGACGTGCACATTGTGATGGCTGATAGAGTTGCGGTTTTTCTGCCGAATCTTTTCCAAGTTTGGATTGCCAGCAGTCCTGAGAAGAAGAAGTCGCCTAGGCCCAGCGACATGAACTGTAGCCCTTTTGGCGTGTTAATCAACGGGACGACTGGTAGGCTGATCAGTACTGGAAGGCCGAGTCCTGAGGTTTGTTTTGCCGCGGAGATCATTGCGCCTGTGAATAGGACTAGGACGATGTCCATGAATGTGAGTGCTCCTGCGAAGAACAACGTTGTCTTCCAAGTGAACAGGCTTCCAAGATAGAGGATTACGAGTATTGCGAAGATTGCTCCATACACGTCTATCAAGTACGGGGCCCATATGGGTGTTCTGCTGTAGAAGAGGTAGAGGCATATGAATAGGGCTGGAGGCAAAGCTGCAAGGTACCATCTTTCTTTCGTGTTTGTCCTGTTTTGGTCGTATAGAAGGGATATGAGCGCGAAAGCTGCGATGCAGTATAGGGCTAAGCCTCCATAGGCAACTGCGGTGGTGCTGGAGAAGAGGCTTATTGTTCCGCCTGCGAAGGTGAGCAGGATGAATGCTGTGTATATTTTTGTTGTTTTGGCTTTTGTCATGTCGGAAAAGAGGTATGTGAACGTGAAGAACAGCATGGAGTAGGCGAACAGGAACAGTGCCATGATGGCCATTTGTGGGATCATCACGATGACGTAGATCATTATGCTCATCGTGGCGATAAGTACTGCGATTTCTCTCCATCGAAGCTTCTTGTCTTCAAAAACGTCTTTTAGTTTGTCTTCAACTTTCTTGCTGAGCAACATTGCTGTGATTGTTACTAGAAGGAGCATCACTGGCATCGAAACGTCAAATGTCATATCCCAAAATAACGATAACACACATTTAAACCTTAGAGGCGGAAATACGTGTTTATGATTGCCAATGAGGCGAGAAGAGCCTCTTCTGTTCTGACGGTTTCTGTTCCTTGTGCGGGAATAGTGTTGACGACGAAATCAGCAATGTCTTCCAGCCTGAGTCCTTCGTGACCTGCTATTTCTTTCAGTCCTTGCGTTGGGGCTCCGAAAGCCAGTAGAACCGTCTTTGCTTTTCCCCATCTATCGCCCACTTCGTCAGCCACGTCTGTGAAGGGGGTGCCGAATTTTGAAGTGGCGATTGTTAAGTCGAAG
>Ga0172362_10004572_pt1 | contig 12001 bp, 11 predicted proteins | sample LakKivs1_kivu2a2_FD_114534 | JGI IMG/M metagenome (GOLD analysis project Ga0172362, IMG submission 114534) | Sediment microbial communities from Lake Kivu, Rwanda - Sediment s1_kivu2a2 | ecosystem: Environmental > Aquatic > Freshwater > Lake > Sediment | place: Rwanda: Western Province, Lake...
CCCTACAGGATTCGCGCGGTGCGCCTCTATGTGGCGCACCGCGCGGGGCATGGCGTAGGAGCCAATGGAATGTAGATAGGCCCTAATTGTCGGATTACCAGCGACTTACGGCGGCGGTGCACCATCCCCGCCCGGATGAGGGCAAGGGCGGTGCCTTGCCCCTACAGCCAAATGTGACCACTTACTCTCCGCCTCCTGCGGGCCCTCCTGCGGTCCAAAGCCCCGCCGCCCCAAGCCCAAGGCCCCGGGTTATGGCCTCCCTCCGCGCTCACCCGCACCTGTTGTTCACCCGGTCCCGGATGTAGAGCAGGTCCAGCATGTCGATGCGGCCGTCGCGGTTGACGTCGGCCTGCCAGTTGCTGCCCGAGCCGACCGCCATCCCGATCCGGTCCCGCACAAAGAGCATGTCCATCAGGTTCACCTTGCAGTCGAGGTTCGCGTCGCCTGGGATCGTGTCGATCTGCACGGTCCAGGTGCGCTCCTCGACCATGAGGCGCTGGCGCTCGCTTTCGTTGCGGACCTTCGCGGTCTCGTCGGTGACGCGCACTTTCACGCTGTGGCTGCCGGGCGACAGCCCCAGCGAAGCGACCTGCAGCGATTTCTGCGTGTAGCCGCTCGCGCGCAGGACGCCGTCGGCGTACCACTGCAGCAGCAGCGAGTGCGTTCGCGGCACGATGGGCGTCACCGAGAGCACGTCCGACTTCCTGTAGGTGCCGGCGGGCGTGGCGGAGTCGATGGGCTTGACGGCGCTGTAGATGCGGAGGACGAATTGCTCCTCGTTGACGGGGCCGAAGGGCGAGCCGAGGTTGCGCATCTTGGAGCTTTCGGTGGGGCGGTAGATGCCCTTGGCGCAGTAGAGGGCGCCTTCGAAGGTGCTCACGCCGCCGCTGCCCAGCCAGCGGTACCACTTCGCGGAGCGGGCCGCCATTGCGCGGACTGATAGATGCTGGCGTTGGGGTCTGCCGGCTCCCCGCCGGTGTAGGTGGTGGAGCCGCCGTAGTCGTATTCGTCGCCCAACTTCGCGAACGAGTGGCCGAACTCGTGCAGGGCCACCTCCACGGCCGAGCTGTTGGCCCCGGCGACGGTGGCGAGGTTGGTGTAGCCTGCCCCGCCGTACTTCGAGGAGTTGACCAGCACCAGCACCTGCTCGCAGGCGGGGGCGCTGCCGGCGTAGCTCCAGGCCTTGTTGGTGTTCACGCACAGCAGCCGCTCGATGTCCGCGCACCAGAACCCTGCGTCGAGGGCGGTGTCGCGCGAGATTCCGCTGGTGGGGTCGTTGTCGACGCCCGACTCGTTGGACGCGACGTCGACGCGGTGCACGTTGAAGCAGGTGGAGTATTCGTTGAGCGGCTCCTGCGCGAAGAACAAGTTGATGACGTTCGTCACGTGGCTGTAGTAGGTGGCCATCTGTGCGGCCGTATAGCCGTCGCCGACGGTCACGAGGTCGATGCGGTTGGCCGACGGGCCGTTGTTGACGATGGTTGTGGAGGTCGCTGCCACGCCGACGCCGCCGGGTGCGGGTGGCGGGCAGAGGTCGGCGGCGTCGATCCAGCCGCCTTTCAGCACGCCATCTTCCACATAATCGTAATAGACGCGGTCCTGCGCCCACGCCGCCGAGCAGGCGAGCGCGGCGAGAACTGCGGCGATCCAGCGCATTGGGGGGCTCCTCATCCCTTCGGGTGCGACGCACGGCCGGGCCGGCGAACGGCGGCGGACCGGCACCTGTGGGAATAGTACCACCGAAAACGCGGCCTGTCAAGGAAATATGCGATTATGCTTGATTTTCCAGACCTGAACGCGTAAACTACACCTGCGGAAACGCGGTAATGCGGACGGCTGGTCCGGCGTGCCGTGTTGCCGGGCGCGGCGGATTTGCCGATACTCATATCGGTCCTCCCCCGCGTCTATATCTTAGAGCGTGTACGAGAAGCTTTACCGATGTAGAGACGTGCCGGCGGCACGTCTCAGACGCCCCGGCGGGGCGTCTCTACACAGGCGAAACAACCTTTTCAAACACGCTCCTATAGAGGCAGGAGCCCCGTTGGTGGCTGAACAAGGTGAAGAGCGGCTGCAGAAGGTCCTCGCCGCGGCGGGCATCGGCTCGCGGCGGCAGTGCGAGCGCTTCATTGCAGAGGGCCGGATCGCCGTCGACGGCGACGTGGTCACGCAGATGGGCGTGAAGGTGGACGCGGGCCGCCAGCGCGTCACGTTCGACGGCAGGCCGATCCGCCTCGAACGCAAGGCCTACTTCCTCCTCAACAAGCCGAAGGACTACGTGACGACGATGGCCGAGGACGCGGGCCGGCGGGCCGTGGACCTGCTGAAGGGCGTGCAGCTCAGCCTCCGCCCGGCGGGCCGGCTCGACAAGGATTCCGAGGGGCTGATCATTCTCACCAACGACGGCGAGCTGATCAACCTCCTGACGCACCCCCGCCACCAGGTGGCCAAGATCTACCTGGTGCGGGTGGACGGGCAGCTCGACAGCGACGACATCGCGGCGCTGCAGAAGGGCGTTTTCCTGGCCGAGGGCAAGGCCCGGGCGGGGCGGATCACGGTCCGCTACAGCAGCCGCGCCCAGACGATCTTCGAGGTCGAGCTGAGGCAGGGGATGAACCGGCAGATCCGCCGGATGCTGGCGCGCATCGATCACCCGGTGCGGCAGTTGCGGCGGGTGGCCATAGACGGTATTTCGGACGCGAAGCTGAAGCCGGGGCATTTCCGGCGTCTGACGAGCACCGAGGTCAAGCAGCTTTTTCGTGCGGCCGCGCGGGGCGAGGCCGCCGCCGAGCGGCCCCGCAGCACGGCAGCCGGCGCGCGGCGGCGCTGACGCGGCAGCGGCCCCCGACCAGCGGGGGCGCAAAGGAGGTGCGTATGGCAAGGCTGATGCTGTTGACGGCGTTGATCACGATCGCGGCGGTTGCGTCCGGCTACGCGGAGCAGAACGCCGCGCCGCAGGCCCCTCAGCCCCCGCAGTTCCCGGCAATTTTGGGCGCGGATGGCCCCGACCAACTGCTGCCGGGGATGCCGCACAACGTGCCGCCGATGGGCCTGCCCGGCGCGGGCGGCCCCGCCGATGCTGCCGCCGAGGGCGCCGAGGCCAAGGCCGAAGAGAAGTTCGTGAAGGTCCTCCTCGACGCCGACACGATCACGCTCACGGACGGCAGCGAGGTGAAGTGCACGGTGATCATGGTCGCCGAGCGGGCGGCCATCGTCCTCACCGAGGAGGGCGAGAAGCTGATCCCGCGCGACACGATTGCGAAGATCGAGCGCGGATACGACAAGGACCTGCCGGTGAAGCTCCCCGTGCGCTCGGAAGACGGCATCCAGTTCATCGTGATGGAGCCGATCGAAGAGGGTGCGGAGGGCGGCGGCGCCCAGCCGGCCGAGCCGAAGGTGCCCGCGAAGACCGGCGTGAAGGTCCCGCCCGCCGCGGCCAAGGACACCCCCAGGGACGTGACTGCCGAAGCCCTCAAGAAGCTCGACGCCGCGGAGATGAAGAAGCTGCTCGAGAAAGACGCGGGCATCTCCGACCTGCTGAAGAAGGCCAGGAAGCAACCCGACTTCAAGGCTTCCATGGGGAAGGATGAAGAGGAGCAGTTCAAGGCGAAAAAGTGGTAGCAGAAGGATCCCCTCGTGCCTGACACGCAGTTGACGTTCGCCCGCAAGGGCGCCACCACCCCCGCGATGGAGGCGGTGGCGCGCCAGGAGAGCCTCAGCCCCGAGACGGTGCGGGAGCGCGTGGCCGCGGGAGTGCTGTCGATCACGGCCAACCGCCGGCGCACCGGTTCACAACCCTGCGGGATCGGGCTGGGCCTGCGGACGAAGGTGAACGCGAACATCGGCACGTCGATGGACTACGCCGACGTGGGCGCCGAGTTGCGCAAGCTGAAGGCGGCGGAGTCGGCCGGGACCGACACGCTGATGGACCTCAGCACGGGCGGCGATCTCGCGGCGGTGCGGCGTGCGCTGATGGAAGCGACGCCGCTGCCGGTGGGGAGCGTGCCGATCTACGAGGCGGCGGTGCAGGCCGCCCGCGACACGGGCTCGATCCGTGGGATGACGGCGGCGTCGATGCTGGGCGCGGTGGAGCGCCAGATGGCCTCGGGCATCGATTTCGTGACGGTGCACTGCGGCGTGACGCGGGGCGTGGTGCAGACGCTCTCGGCGGCGAGGCGCGTGACCGGCATCGTCAGCCGCGGCGGCGAGTTCCTCGCGAGCTGGATGAAAGCCGGCGGCCGCGAGAACCCGCTCTACGAGAACTTCGACCGTATCCTCGAGGCGGCCCGAGAGTACGATGCGATCCTGAGCCTGGGCGACGGGCTGCGGCCGGGCTGCCTGGCCGACGCCTTCGACGCCGCCCAGGTGCACGAGCTGATGGTGCTGGCGGAACTCGCCGCACGTGCCCGCGAGGCGGGCGTGCAGGTGATGATCGAGGGCCCGGGCCACGTGCCGCTGGACCAGGTGGCGGCGCAGGTCAAGATGCAGAAGGAACTGTGCAAGGGAGCCCCATTCTACGTGCTGGGGCCGCTGGTAACGGACATCGCCCCCGGCTTCGACCACATCACGGCAGCCATCGGCGGGGCGATCGCCGCGGCCGCCGGAGCGGACTTCCTGTGCTACGTCACCCCCACCGAGCACCTCAGCCTCCCCGGCGAGGAACACGTGCGGATGGGCGTGATAGCTTCCCGCATCGCCGCCCACGCGGCCGACATCGCCAAGGGAATCCCCGGGGCGCGAGAGCGCGACCGGGACTTCTCGGCCATGAGGAAGAACCGGGACTGGACCGGCCAACTGGCCAACTGCCTTGATCCGACGACGGCGCGGCGCTACCGCGAAGAAGGCAAGCCCCACAACGACGACGTATGCTCGATGTGCGGAGAGTTCTGCGTCTTCAAAATAGCAGACAGCGAACCGGCACCGCGGGCCTGAACGCCCGACGCCAAACCGGACGGATCTTCGGCACCACCCTATGCAGCGACCTCCATACGCTCTGCCGGCCGCAATGCCGCCGCCCGCACTCGTCCTCGGGCTGATCCTCATGGCGGGCTGCCAGTCGCATCCCGGCCGCATCGACGCCTGGCCCTTCTACTACCACGAGGAGATCGGCGACCACAAGACCACCGAGATCATGTGGCCCATCGGGGGCGGCACCAAGGACCCCAAGGCCAAGGAGTCCGGCGCGTGGCCCTTCTACACCAAACGCACCGAAGAGGAGCGCAACGAGACAAGCACCCACGCCTTCTATCCCCTCTACAACCGCAGGACCGACCCGGCCTACGAGAAGACCTGGGTGCTGCCGTTCTACCTCGGGACCAAGAGCTTCACGGCCGACGGCCGGCCGGACATCGACCACACCTTCTTCCCGCTCGTCTTCATCGGCACCAGCCCGCCCGAGCAGCGCTACTTCGCGTTCTTTCCGTTCTACGGCACCCTGAAGGACAGGCTGGCCCGTGACGAAATATTCTTTGTGATGTTTCCGCTCTACTCGCGCAGCAAGCTCCACGGCCACACCGCCAACAACATGCTGTTCCCGCTGATCGCGTGGACCTACGGCGGCGGGCGGACGTCGTCGCGCGTGCTGCCGTTCTACACCTACTTCCACAAGGAGGGCGAGCCCGAGCTGTGGTCGGTGCTGTGGCCCATCGTCCACTTCTCACGCAGCACCGGCGAAGAGCAGATCCCCCGCAGCCTGTTCTACATCTTCCCGCTGTTCGGCTGGGACAACTCGGAGCGCGAGCACAAGTGGACCATCCTCTGGCCCTTCTTCAGCTACGGACGCCGGCCGGGCACCGACTACTACAACTGGACGGGCCCCTGGCCGATCCTGCGGCTGCAGAAGGACCGCGAGATCAGCCGCACGCAGATCTGGCCGTTCTACGGGCACGTCTACAACCGCGGCGGCACCACGCGGTGGTACATGTGGCCGGTCTACCGAGACTACTATAAAGAGACAGAGCGGATCGTCAAGCGCGAGTGGTCGATCCTCTTCCTGCTCCAGAACAGGATCTTCGAGGACAAGAAGGATGGGACCACGGAAGTGCGCAGGCTGGGCTGGCCGCTGTTCCGCTACTTCCGACGGCCCGACGGCTCGGAGCAGTTGCATGCCCTCTCGCCGCTGCCCTACTGGAACGAGCGGGGCTTCGAGCGGAACTACTCGCGGTTCTGGCGCATCGTGGAGTACGTGAAGGACGCGGAGCGCGACGAGTCGTCGTTCCGGTTCATCTGGCGGGTGGTGCGCTACGACCGCTACAGGCAGTACAAGACTTTCAACGTGCTGGGCCCGCTGTTCCGCTACGAGCGCGAGCCGGAGGTGCAGACGAAGTTCAGCATCCTGGGCGGGCTGCTGAGCGTGGGCAGCCGGGGCGGCGCCCCGGTCTTCAAGCTGTTCTACATACCCTTCGCCGGGGGCAAAGACGTCGCGCCGGCCGCGGAGGCCAACTGATGCAGCGATCGCTGGAAGCCCTGACCAACCTGGCGGACGTGTCGACGCTGGCGGCGATCGGAGCGCGCACACTCACCGCACTGGGCGGGGCCGGCTTCCACCTCCAGCTCCTCGCGAGAGCGCTGTCGTACTTCCCCGGCGTGTTCTACCGGAGCCGCGAGGTGCTGCGGCACATGTACGTCATCGGCGTGCTGAGCCTGCCGGTGACGCTGCTGGTGGCCCTCTTCACGGGGATGGTGGTGTCGCTGCAGATCGGCATCTCGCTGATGATGTGGGGTATCCAGGACGAGATCGGGTCGATCGTGACGGCCTCGATGAGCCGCGAGTTCGGGCCGCTGTGGACGGGGATCGTGCTGACGGCGCGCGTGGGCTCGGGGATGGCCGCCGAGATCGGCACCATGAAGGTCTCCGAGGAGATCGACGCCCTCGAGGTGATGTCGATCGACCCCGCGAAGTTCCTCGTGATGCCGCGGCTGGCGGCGCTGCTCATCATGGCGCCGATCCTCACGATCTACGCCGACGCGATCGGCATCATCGGCGGTGCGATCGTGGGGCAGTACCAGGTCAACGTGCCCTACGCCAGCTACTTCGAGAAGGGGATGGATGCGCTGCTCCTCAAGGACATTTACAGCGGGCTGGTGAAATCGGTGGTGTTCGCGGCCACCATCGCGACGGTGGGCTGCGGGCAGGGGATGCGTGCATCCGGCGGGGCGGAGGGCGTGGGCAACGGCGTGCGCAACACGGTGGTGATCTCGCTGATCCTGATCATCATCTTCAACTACTTCATCACGAGCATGACGCGATGGATAGCATGATCGAGCTGGTCGGCGTGTGCAAGCGCCTGGGCCGCAAGCAGGTGTTCGACGGGCTGAACCTCGAGGTGCGCCGCGGCGAGACGATGGTGATCATCGGCCGCAGCGGCACCGGCAAGAGCGTCATGCTCAAGCACATCGTGGGGCTGGTGCGGCCCGACCGCGGCAAGGTGATCGTCGACTGCGTGGACGTGGCCGCCGCCGACCACAAGACGCTGCTGCGGCTGCGCTCCAAGATGGGCATGCTGTTCCAGTCGGGCGCCCTCATCCACTGGATGAACGTCTACGACAACGTGGCCCTGCCGCTGCGGGAGCTGAGCGACTACGACGAAGCCCGCATCCGCGCGATCGTGAAGGAGAAGCTGGACCTCGTGGACCTCGAGGGCGCGGATGATCTCACGCCCGACCAGATCAGCGGCGGGATGCAGAAGCGCGCGGCCCTCGCCCGGGCGATCGTGCGCGACCCGGAGATCATCCTCTACGACGAGCCGACGGCCGGGCTGGACCCGGTGATCGCCAACACGATCAACGAGCTGATCGCCAGCGTGCAGCGCAAGCTGGGCGTCACCTCGGTGGCCGTCACGCACGACATGACAAGCGCCTACGCGGTCGCCGACCGCATCGCGATGCTCCACCAGGGCAGGATCATCCAGGTCGGCACGCCCCGGGAGATACAGAACACGACCGACCCCGCCGTGCGGCAGCTCATCACCGGCGGGCCGCTGGGCCCGCTCACCGAGGAGATGCACAGCCGCTGACGGGCGCCGTTGGAGTAGCACCATCATGAACAGAGGCAGAGAGATCCTCGTCGGGCTCATCTTCCTGGCGGCGATCATCATCCTGGGCATCTTCACGATCATCGTGTCGGACTTCAACCCCTTCCGCTCGGAGGTGAGCTGGCAGGTCACCTTCGACGACGTGCGCGGGCTGAAGAAGGGCAACGAGGTGCGCGTCGCCGGCGTCAACGTGGGCCGCGTCAAGGACATCGAGCTGAAGAAGGGCCAGGTGCTGGTGAAGCTGGGCCTCTACGAGGAGCTCCCCTTCTACGAGAACGGCACCATCTCGATCGAGAGCGTGACGCCGCTGGGCGGCAAGTTCGTCAACATCGACGTGGGCGACCCCGCGAGCCGCAAGATCGACCCGACGAAGACGGCCGTGCACGGCGAGCCATCGCCGGAAGACATCACCACCGCCCTCAACAAGCTCGTGAAGGACATCCGCGAGGGCAGCGGCACCATCCCGCGGCTGCTGCGCGACGACGACGTCTACGTCGACATCAAGAACATCACCGGCTCCATCGGCGACTTCGCGAAGGACATCCGCGAGGGCAAGGGCCTCATCGGCAAGATCTCGGGCCCCGATGGCGACAAGATCTACGCCGACGTCCAGGCTATCGTGGTTTCCGTTCGCGACGCCGCCGAACAGATCGCCCAGAAAAAAGGCACGCTGGGCAAGATCATCTACGACGAAGCCCTCTACGACCAGCTCGACTCCGCCGCCGTGTCCGTCCGCACCATCGCCGGCGACCTCCAGGCCGGCAAGGGCACGATCGGCAAGCTGCTGACCGACCAGAAGCTCTACGACGACATCGCGAAGATCACCGAGCAGGTCAAGTCAGGCGACGGCGTCGTCGGGCGGCTCGTGAACGACCCCGAGATGGGCAAGGACCTCAAGGCCGTCATCGAGCGGCTGAGCGCCGTCGCATCGAGCATCGAGAAGGGCGAGGGGACGATCGGCGCCCTCGTGAAGGACCGCAAGCTCTACGACGATGCCGCCGAACTGGTCGCGTCGCTCAAGGAAGCGGCGCGCAAGATGTCGACCACCGAAGGCACGGTCGGCAAGCTCATCAACGATCCGACGCTCTACGCGAAGATCGAGCGGCTGGTGACGGAGCTGACGGAGGCTGCGGAAGACGCCCGCGAGGCGGCGCCCATCACGGCGTTCTCCACGGTGCTGCTGGCGGGTTTCAGATGAGATCGCCGGTGTGCGGCGAGGGCAGGTCAGTCTCCCTTCGTCACGGATCTGATCTGCCACGCCTCCTTGTCGATGGTGATCTGCTTGACCTTCATGTTCGTCGGGCAGACAAATACCATGTTGACAAGGATGGCGCCCTCCCCCCTGAGGCCCTCGGGCCACATGAACTCGCAGACGCCGGTGCGGCCCTGGCTGTCAACGGCCCAGGTGCGGCGCTTGAGCTGGATCCATTCGTCGCGGCTGAGGGCATCCCACATGGCGGTGCGGTGGCTCTTGAGGATCACTTCGAGGTAGTAGCTTCCCCCCCTGTCGTGCAGCGCGAAGCCGTAGTCGACGAACCGGTAGTACTCGTAGGTCCTTGCGGTGGTGATTTCGTCGACGGCCTGGTCACTGCCGGCCGGATGTCCCGCCGGCGGGTCGGGGGGGCCTTGGGGCTCCTCGTCGTCCTGGTCGGTGTTGGCCGGCTGGTCGTCGTTGAAGAGGTCCTGCTTGTCGTCGAAGAGGCTGGTGCTGGCGCCCTGGTCGCGCAGGAGTTTGCTGGTGGTCTTGCGGCGGGCGGTCCGCGAGCCGGAGAATATCAGCACACGGTCATTCTGAGCGATCTCGACGGGCGGGGGGAGGTCGGCAGGGTCTGCGGGGGGCGGCGCGGGATCGTCGCCTCCGAGGCTGAGGCGCAGCCCGCCGGATCCCTGGTGGTTCGGCAGCGGCGGGGGCACGGGTAGGGCGTTGTCGTGCGCCTTGCCGGTCTGGCTGGACGCGAAGTAGACGAAGAGGCAGAAGGCGAGAGCGGACCCGGCGCCCAGCATCGCCGAAAACGTAGCGGTGCCGCGGATCCTTCGGCGGGGCTGCTCGACCATCGATGACCTCCCCGGGCAACGGCCCATGATATGGCGAGCCGGCGCCTGTTCACCTTCCCCACGCACTGCCGTCAACAGGGACCGCTCCTCTTATGACGCATTATACCGCGAGCATCAGGCATATTCAAGGGGCTCGGCCGCGTGGCCACATCGACTGCCACTTTTTTCGGGGATATCACGCCATTTTGACAGGTTTCGCCGGTCCGCGAGCGATCCTGGCGGTCCGGGCCTCATGGTTTCCGCTGGCGGAAACTCTTGAGCGGTAAGCGGTAAGGCCCTGCCCGAGCAATTCCCACCCGCTTCGGGCTTGTCTGGCACGGATTTTGCGGTAGTATGAAATGTTGGGAAGGCTCGTGGCCAGCGGTTTTCCAAGTGGAGCAACGCGATGCAGCCTGCAGATTCCAGAGCTTCTGCCGCGCGGCGCCGGATCCTGGTTGTGGACGACAACCGCAGCCTGCTCGACTCGCTGATGGAGCTGCTCGAGCGCCAGGGCTACCTGCCGCAGCCGGCCGACGACGTGTGCTCGGCCCGGGATCTCTACCGCCACGAGCGGCCCGACCTGGTACTGCTGGATTGCGACATCCGCGGCTGCGACGGGCTGGAGTTGCTGAGCGACTTCCGCGCGGAGCGGCCCGCGTCGCCGGTGATCGTGATGACGGCCCGCGACGACCGCTCCACCTATGTCCGCTGCCGCCAGCTCGGGGCCGAGAGCCTGCTCAACAAGCCGTTCACCATGGAGCAGTTGATCGCGGAGATCCAGCGGATACTCCTGGCCCAGGCCACGCTCACGCCAGGGCCGCTGGCAGCGCCGCTGAAGCTGCTGGCCTATCACCTGCCGAAGCTGCTGGGCCCGCATCCGCAGCGGATTCTGCTGCGCTGCCGGATCGAGCAGGTCCCGCAGGAGGCTGAGCCGGGCGAGGCGGACCACAAGCCGGACAAGGCCGGGTGACGAGGACGAGCGCGGGGGGAGGACGACAGGAGGGACGGGGGAGGGCCAGGGCGGACCTGCCGCAATCCTGCTGAATTCCCACTGCAACATGTCGATTCTAGGCGCAACACTGCGGAATTGCCCATCACCGGGGGATGCTGTCGCGTTCGGCGCGGAGTGTGCTTCCCGCGGAAAAGTACGTTGTCTACGGCGGGCCGATCTGGTATAATGAAACGACGGGCGGCGGGGGACCGTAACGACCCTGGGGGTGCGCCGTGCGCGGCGTGCCCGGCGGCCGGGGGAGGCGGCCGGGATGGGGTCCGGCACACCGAAGCTCGCACCGTCTTTCCGCGCGCTGAACGACCACCTCGCGGCGTCAGTTTTTTCATTGACTTTTTGCTGTCTGCAAGTATAATTAAGGTTTTCGCGCCAGCGTAGCTCAACGGTAGAGCTCCCGCCTTGTAAGCGGAGGGTTGCGAGTCCGATTCTCGCCGCTGGCTCCGACAGGCTGCTTTGCCGCTTGCGACGCATGCCGGCGGCGTGGCGCGCGTCTCGTCCGGTGGGTTACCCTAGCGGCCAAAGGGGCCAGACTGTAAATCTGGTGGCACAGCCTTCGGGGGTTCAAATCCCTCACCCACCACCAGTGCCTGCGGGCGCCGCTCCCCTCGCGGGCGTAGCTCAATGGTAGAGCGCCAGCCTTCCAAGCTGGTTATGTGAGTTCGATTCTCATCGCCCGCTCCAGGCGGCACGCTCTCGCCGGCCGGGGCCGATCCGCGGCGAGCTGCTGTAGCTCAGCTGGTAGAGCACATCCTTGGTAAGGATGAGGTCAAGGGTCCGATCCCCTTCAGCAGCTCCATCCGATTCCTGAAGGCATACAACGCGCAAGCCTGACACAGAAGGAGGCTTCAGATGGCCAAAGACGTATTCCAGAGAACCAAGCCGCACGTGAACATCGGCACGATCGGGCACGTGGACCACGGCAAGACGA